>ENA-ORUI01000815-ORUI01000815.1-human-gut-metagenome-genome-assembly--contig:-NODE-815-length-36205-cov-4.359585_pt1 | contig 36205 bp, 24 predicted proteins | sample MGYA00242078_ERZ509205 | MGnify/ENA primary metagenome ERZ509205 (study PRJEB26280, sample SAMEA2338828) | human gut metagenome | biome: human gut; feature: human-associated habitat; material: faeces... | reverse complement strand
TATCCGTATCCGTCGGGGTGTAATGGGTCGGGAGTCTGATAAAACAGTTCCGCATAATCCTTGAATTTCGTAAAATCTACCGGATTCAAAGCGCATCCGCCTTGTTCGTCATGACACATTACCGTCACAAAAGCCGGAATCGAATATCCTTTAAACATATAACATACCCGATAAGGGTTCCTCCCCAGATGTAAACCCGGGTTCACTTTCTCGTATACATCCTGTACCACTTCTCCCGATCGTTCCCAATAAGCCAGATTCGCATATCCGTTCAAATCACTTAAAACCAGTAATCCCTGTCCCAGTTGACTTTCTACCACCAATTTAAAAGGAACTTTGGTAAATATACCTGTCGATTTCTGAATCACTACAAAATAAGCTTCATATGTATCGGGATACAGATTTACGGGTGTCTGTATATTCAATTCTTGAGACAGGGTATCTATTTTTCCATTTCCCCGGTCGACATACCACAAATATTCCAAATCGTCAGCCGACACAGGCATCGTTTGGTTTATAACAGGCGACATACCCAAAATGGAGAATTGTGTCACCGTCTTGGTAGCCGCAATCCCGGTTACAGAGATTTCGTTGATGTTCCGATAAGTGTAATTTCCTTTGTCTTCCTGACAGGAAGTCAGAGTCAACAACAACAGTCCGATATAAATGATTGATTTCATCGCTTCAGATTTTAATTGATTTACCATGGTTCTATCACCTGATTATGCTCATCCAGTACAGGATAATTCTTAATAAAAAAATTCTTCAACTCCTGTCCCACTCCATAATACCAGAAATTGAAATCATTGTTCAGTTCATCCACCGAGGGGAGATCTTTTCCGGCAATCTGAATCAGACGCTTATGTTTCACCCGGCTCCACTCTCCGAATATCCAATCCTGCCAGGATTCCGGTTTTTCCAGCTGATTGGAAAACAGAATCTTCACAATCTGCCTCTCTTTGTCGCCTAATTCGAAATCGTCACTTTCAACCAGCTTCAAAGCCAATACAAAACTTTTAGACTGTAAATCAGCATCCTGATTGTAAAGTGTCACCGGAAAAACCGCTTCATAAGCATGAGCCGGAAAGATTGCTTCAGAGGGCAAAGAATAATGCTTCTCCGGTACAGCTGTCGTCAAATCATCGACTACTTCAACCCGAAAACGACGTTCATATTCGGTTGCTAAACCGGAACATTTCACCGGAACGTTCACGACAACCTTATCCTCAAAGGAATAAATAAACGAATACAGGATCTCATCAACTTCTTTCTTCTCATCGATATAAAAATACACAGAACCGATAGGATCCTCGAAGTCCTGTAATTTGTCCTCCCGACAAGCAGCAAATACCGGTATCAGGACCAACAGCGTATATAATTTCTTTTTCATAAGCCACTGAATTTAAATAATATTACCGAATTCTTTCTCCATATCCGGGACAGGAACCTGATACACCGGATCGCCGGTCTCCCGGATTTCTACTCCGTTCACCCCCGTAAACGAAGTCATCCCTTTTCTTTTCATGTAAAAGAACAACTGTCCCTCTCCCAAAAAATCTTTCGCATATTCTTTATAAATCTCATTTTCCAAATCGATCTGTTTTAATGAAACGCGAACAGCACCATCGGGGGTTCGTTCAACCTTATCGGTATGCATCCGCGTACCGAATAGGCTCGTCGAACCAATGCTTGCAGTGAGGCCAGCCCCTCTGTGAAGCATATTTAATGCAAATGGGTAGCTCCCGTTCCACATTTGGGCAGAGTTTGGGCCGAGATCCTGTGTAACTCGCCCAACGTATGGACGCAAGTCAACCAGGCTACCGCCGCAGTTAGGATCAAGAGCAATCCGCCAGAAGGAGTCCACATACCAGATCAATTCTCGGCCGCTGTTGCAGGCCAAATCTCTCCAGAAATTCACTTCTCCCTTTCCAAATGTATAGGAAGCCGCATGTATCTTAGCGTATTCTGACATAGTGACGACCTGTAGAATGCCTTCATCTGCTTTTTCTCGGTAATACTGTAAGCATTGGCGGTAAAGATCTCGTGAAACCTCAGCTGGTGCGCCATAGTTTCTTCCGTCGTTCAGCCATCCTGCTCCAGTATAATAGTTAAAATAAACAACGTCATTATACTGTTCCTGTTTCAACCACTCGTCCAGGAAATCGTAAATGTACTGGCATTCTTTCCCTTCGTTGAGTAGGCCGCGCTGCATATTTGCTGTATGGCTGGAAAAATAGTCGTCGCGGCTCAAATAGGACATTAACATATCGCGGCTCAGATGCGGCACACCGATAATATCGATGGCTTCATCTTTATTTTGTGCCGGGCATAGGCTGTTTTCCTTCGCCGGATAGTACGCAGTCCATGGACCACCCTCGCTAAATACATACCAACTGTAATTGCATCCGGCGAACATATTGATGCCCTCTTCAAAGCAGCTGATTGTGGCAATTTTTACGGAAGGGTATTTTTCTTTGATATATGCCAGTGTGACAGCATCAAAGAAATAGCCGCCGATGGAAACTGGATAAAAACCGAATGTTGTATGAAATTTCTCAAAGACCAGATCGATGATTCTTTTCCTGTCTTCGAATGGCTTCAAGTAGATGGCTATCAGTCTCTCGTTTGTTCCGAATGTCTTCGTATATTCTTTAGACCAAAGATTGTGGAAATGGATACCAAGCTCATCATTGTATTTATGAAGCTGCTCTTTGTAGAAATTAATAACGTCTGGATAGTCCATAGCTTGCAGAGAAACATGCATTGTTGTCCTGAATCCAAGCTCATGTGCCAGATTTTGCTGGAACCGTATTGCTTCCAGCTCATCGGGATCATTTACGCGATGTAGAATATTGCAATACAATTTTTTCACCTCTTCATCTACGGCCGATAGCCGTTTATGCTCATAACTTTACATGATAATATACAAATACACAATTAAAAAACAGAAAGAAAAAGGTAAAATATATACAATATTCTAGCCTGTAACGCAGCATTGAAAACGCTGCCGCTTGACGAAGCGCTCATAGACGTTTGCAGGAATGAACGGTCAATAAGGCCACAAGATGTTGACGGATGATCCCATCGCGAATTGCCCGGCAAGGTTTTGTCGGCGTGGAGCATGGAGTGATATAAAAAACAGCAGAAATCTCTTTTGTGAGAGTTCTGCTGTTCCTTAAAGAGCGGGCGGTGTTGATGGGAGTCTAAAAGTGACGCTTGTTCCGTGTTCAGGACTGCTTTCAATACATAGATTATATTTCTTCCCATAATAGATATGAATCCGCTGCTGCACATTATAAATTCCGTATCCACCACTTGTTCCGGGCTTTGGTGACGACAGCAGTGCGTGGATTTGCTCATCTGACATGCCAATGCCATCATCCGATATTTCAAACGAGATGAATTGCCTGTCAGATTTGATTCGTATGAAGAGCGCACCGTCACGATCCAGTGGACGAAGTCCATGTTGAATCGCATTTTCGACAATGGGCTGTAGAATATGCTTTATGATAGAACAATCTAAAACATCATCGTCAACATCAAAAACGATATGAATTTGTTCTAAAGCATACGCAAAAGTCTCAATTCGCAAATACTCCTTAATCATCGAAATTTCGTCTCTTACCTTTATAATCAGGTATCCATTGTTAAGAACAATGCGGTAGTATTGGCAGAGAGACGCAATTGTGCTGACGGTGGAAGGATTCCGGATCTGACAGCAAAGCGCGTTAAGCGTATTATACAGCAAATGCGGATTAAAGCGAAGTTGGAGAAGCTCCAGTTCCATTCGCAAATTGTTGATTTCATACTGGCGCATCATCAGTTTTGCGGACAGATAAATCACATATGCAAGCACAACAATGACCAGCGCTGCAATAAAAACAAACAGCAACAGCTGCGGCTGAATCAGAAGCGAAATATAGTCGCTCGCGAGTGCCCATATGATTACAGCGTTACCAGCACCGGTAAGCGGCGTCCTTACAATATCATAACCAGCAATCTTTCCACTGCGCTGATATTGTGACAGCAGCATGTCGGAAGAATCAGGAGCCGCAGGATTGCTTTGGTACAGATAGAAGCAGCGATCATCTTGCGGTATGCTGAATGCAATGAGGATGCTTTGCGCTTGCTCCGCGTGATCAAAAGAGATACAGTGGTCAACTGGGAAACTCAGTTCAAGCAGGCAATCAGCAACACTATAATCGCCAACCAGGGTATAAAGACATAGCCTCTGCTCGATGGGGCCCATATTATTTGCAGAGCGGGAAATGTTCCGAACTGCCCAAAAGGGCGTGTTCAGTGTTGAATCAATGATAGACTGATATAATAAAGCATCAGATGCATTGTTGGAATCAAACTCGTCCTTGAATAACTGAAATGGATAGCAATAAGTCCCGTAAGTTCTATCGGTTTTTAATGGATACCAACGGACTACCAAGGCAGGAGAGTCAACCGTGATGGCAGAAACGGCGTTCTCGAGTTCGTCTATCATGTCGATAGCAAGCGGTAAAGTAAGGTATTCCACTCGGCTTATGAGCGTGCGAATTGTGGAGTTATTAGCCAGATAATGCATTTTGGATTGCATTTCACTGAAAGTATTTGACAAGTGAAGACCCGATGTCTCAGCCTCGTTATAGTACGTTGACAAGGCGGATGAAATCCATTCCTCGCGCGCGTTTTTATAAAATACCGACGCGAGTATGATATAGGGAATCAAAACCAGTGTCAGAATTGTAAGTGTAATTCTCCAACGGTGAGGAAGTTTCCTGGGTTTGGATTGAGGAGACACGGAAATCCCCCTTTCGAAATTGCGCTTTTCGTCAATATATTGTATTTTCCTGCCTGTATTCAGTAGGAGACTGACCCGTACAGCGCTTAAAGGCAAGGTAAAATGCAGTCTTGCTGCCGTAGCCTACCAGTTCAGCAATTCGGGCAATATTTTCATCTGTCTGAACAAGCAACTCTTTTCCTTTTTCAAGCCGGTAATGCCTCAAGTAGTCGGAAATTGTCATACCACATTCCTTTACAAAGAAAGAATTTGCGTAATTGGATGAAAGGAATACCTGAGACGTGACGGCTTTGGTGGAAATATCATGCATGTAATTATTGTGAATATACTCCAGCATGGTCAAAACCAACTGGCTGTAGAGGCGCTTATCTTTAACAGTAGGCTCAATATCGGGCTTATCATGGAGGATATCAGAATACGAAGACAGGGGCACAGCGGTTTCACTATCCAGCAGTGCCGATAGCGTTTCCAGTGCTTGTGTGAACAGCTGCGGAAGCGAATTGAAGCTGGTGGAAGAAAGACTGTATCCGATGATTACTTTCTCGTGAAGCTGGGTTTCAATATCGATGCAAAGTCTGGATAAGAGATCGCTAATTCCTACAGCTTCTTCCGTGCCCCAATATAAAATCAAAAGAGTGCCGTATTTAGTATCAGGAGATAATGGTATGATGCGGATGTGCTCATGATATTGTTCCCATCTGCTATAGATATAACTGTCAGATGGAATACACGGGTTCAGGCTCGCAATGTATAAGTGATACGCATCAGGCAGAGGAAAACCGAGCCGCAAAAGCTCCGCGTAGATCTTCTCCTCGCTGCTTGTATGAAAAAGAATCCTTGACAGATAGTGAGTCAGGGAGGCTTTGAAATGAAGCCTCTTCTGGGATTCTTCTTGATTCAGCTTGTGTCGCTGAACCTCTTCGAGCTTGAGTTCGCTTAAAAGCTTTTTCATGAGCTGCTGAAGCTGGGCAAGCTGAACTGGCTTCAACAAATAGTCAAAAACGTGTAGTTCCAAAGCCCTTTTTGCATAGGAAAACTCAGAATAGCCGGAAATCAGAATGATTTTCAGCGATGGATTAAGTGCATAGAGCTTCTCGGTCAATTCGAGGCCATTCATGCCGGGCATTGCAATATCAGAAAATACGGCGTCAGGAATATCTTTGGCTGCGTCGGCTAAAAGGCTTCTAGGGTTTGTATAAATGCCAGTTAAGATACAGTCATAGTCTTCCCAGTCAATTAAATTCGATAGATAATGCGCAATATGTGGACTGTCGTCTACTATCATAATCTTAAACATATGTGTTCCTCCTTTTGAAGTACACATTATATACATTATAACAAACAGAATCATAAAAGGCGATTAAAAAATTGTGAGATGTGAGGGTAAAAAAATTGCAATAATGTCATAGCGTTTTTAAATGTGAAAAAAGTGTGAAAAAATATTACCCAAAGTGTGTGTGTCTATGTATTTTGAAAAATTGTTCAAAGCGTTAAAATTATACACAGAAAAAACGAGAGGGATGGAAGATATGACGAAAGGCAAACTGGGACAGCGCATGAGTCGGCAAAAATTGCTGTACTTAATGCTGCTTCCTGCTGCGCTCATTGTTTTGATTTTCAGCTATGTGCCAATGTATGGCCTAATCATGGCGTTTGAAGACTTTAGTATTTTTGATGGCTTCCTTGGAAGCAAGTGGGTGGGACTTGAAAACTTCAAGAAAATATTTACCCAACCACAGTTTTCAACGGCGATTTTGAACACGTTGAAAGTAAGCCTTCTTGATACGCTGTTATGCTTCCCTGCGCCAATTATTCTGGCGTTGCTGTTGAATGAGCTCCGGGTAGGTATATTCAAAAAAACTGTCCAGACGATCAGCTATCTTCCGCACTTCCTTTCATGGATTTCCGTGGTCGGCATCGTTTACATGGTGTTTGGCTACGATGGCCTTTGGAATGACATTCGCGAACTCCTTGGGGCAGATACAAGAATAGCGTACCTAGGTGAGCAAAAGTATTTCTTACCGTTTATTCTTGGAACAACACTTTGGAAAGAGATCGGTTGGGGTACAGTTATTCACTTGGCAAATATCGCATCCATTAGCCCCGGCCTGTATGAAGCCGCTTCTATTGATGGCGCAAATCGATTCCAGCAGGCGCTGCATATTACGCTGCCGCATATGATCCCGACCGTGATGATCCTATTGATCTTTAAAATGGGCAATGTCTTCCAGAGCAACTTCGAACTTGTGTGGGGACTTCAAAACCCGTATATCGACTTCGACGTGATTTCCACCGTTGTATATGAGACCGGCATCCAGAACGGCAATTATTCAATGGCGACCGCGATGGGACTTGCACAGGGCCTTGTTGCATTGGCTCTTGTACTTATCACAAACTGGGTATCTAAGAAAGTGGCCGGAACGGGAATCATGTGAGGAGAAGGAGAAGATGATGAAAGTAGGCAATAAAACATCGGTATCCAGAAAAGTATTTTATGTATGCAATGTTCTCTTTCTGCTCATTTTCTGTGCGACTATTTTGTTCCCGTATCTGAACCTGCTTGCAAAGTCGTTCAATGACGGCGCTGATACGGCGAAAGGCGGTATTTGGCTTTGGCCGAGAGAGTTCACATTAGAGAATTACGAAACAGTTTTTAATAACAAGCAATTTTGGCCGGCCTTTTGGCTTTCCATTGCGCGTGTTGTTATTAATGTAGTAGTAAATGTCTTTGTTCAGTTTGTGGTGGCATATGTTTTCCTGAACAAGGAATTCCTTGGACGCAAGGGCTTTATGATCTATTTCCTGATTCCAATGTATTTTGGCGGCGGAATAATTTGCAACTATATTCTCTATTCGCAGCTTGGCCTGATGAATACATTCTGGGTATATATTTTGCCGGGCGCATTCAGCGTCTATAATATGATCATTATTCGCTCTTATCTGGAATCCATTCCTGCAAGCATCCGTGAATCGGCCACGATCGACGGAGCGAATGACTTGACGATTGCATTCCGAATCATGTTCCCGCTGGCAAAGCCCGTTCTTGCAACCGTTGCATTATGGACGGCGGTCGGCAGTTGGAACGATTGGACAACGACGATGTATTACGTCACAAAACCGAAGCTTTACACGCTTCAATATTTGATGATGCGAGTATTGAAAGAATCCGAGACAATCCAGTCGATGATTAACGACGCAGCGCTTATGGGACGAGAACTGAATATTATCCCGGCAGTAACACCGGAATCCATTCAGGCTGCGCAGCTGATCATTACAACAATTCCAATTGTTTTGTCCTATCCGTTCCTGCAAAAGTACTTCATTCAGGGCATGACGCTTGGCGCAGTAAAGGACTGATGATAAATACGGGGTGCGATACCGTATTGTCATAAACAACACAAAAAGAAAGGGAATGAAAAATGAAGCAGAAAACATTCGCAAGAGTGCTGGCAGTTCTGTTGGCAATGTGCCTTTTCCTGACTGCCTGTACAGCAACCACCCAGCCTGAAGATGTGAAAGACGCACCTCAGGACAACAGCGCAACCGTTGAAAAAACCGAAAACCCCGAAGCGACTGCTGCCGGGCAGAAACCGTATTGGCAGATGCTGAATGAAGTTGCGGACTCCTCTGAGCTCCCTGATTGGGATGGCGAAACCCTTGATGTGACCATTTGGGTCGCTGGCGGTTCCGATGCCGTTCTGGGTACGATTCCCGAAACCAACGTAACGTTCAAGGAACTTGAGCGTGTCACTGGTATCAAGTTCAATGTTGAAGAGTCTTATGGCAATGGCGGCGAAGGCGTTGATGCAAAGCTTGCAAAGATTATTGCCTCCAAGGATTATCCGACGCTTGTCAATGCATGGGGGGCGGATGCGCAGCTCCGCGAACTGTTTAACCATGGCTATCTGGTTGATCTGACCGAGTATTATGACAACGGCGACCTGTGGGGCGTTGAATACTGGATGCCTAGAGAGTATGCCAAGGATACGCTCTACTCCGGTATGTGCACGGAAGATGGTCGTTACTATCTGATTCCGTATAGCTTTGATGCGTCTGTCCTTTATGAGAACAGCGATTATGTCGTCAAAGAGTTTGATCCTGAGTATTTCGAACGTTATGGCGTAACGCCTACCTATGCTGGCGGCTTTGGCTCCACGCAGATGGTTTGGGTCCGCGATGATATCCTGACCGCGCTCTACCCGGACGCACTGACGCTTGATGAGATTCAGGAAATCTACCTCGAAAACGGCACTTTCACTGAGGATCAGATTTTTGACACTGGCCTCGAAACGACGGAAGACTTCTACGAGTTCCTGCGCGCCATCCAGAGCGAGCTTGCGAATGGTGACTATGTTGGTCTTGATGGAAAGGCGATGGAAGTTACCTATGGACCGAACAGTGAGACAGACAACTGGGATCTTCTGAATATGCTTCCTGCCGCAGTACTTGGCAGGGGTGCGAACACCAACTATTTCACGAGCTTCATTAAGGATGATGACGCTTCCACGCCGCTGTACATTAATGCCTATGAGGACGAAACCTTTGTTGAGTTCGCCAGAAACATTAATGAACTGGTCAACGAAGACGTTATCTCCGCGAACTCCTTTATCGACAACGCTGCAACCTTCAAAGAGAAAGTTGCGAACGCACACTATGCTGTTGTTTATGGCAACTCTGCACGGTCGAGCCTGCCGCAGGAAAGTGAATATGAGAGCATGGTCGAATGGGGCTACCGTCCTGTTTATCTGAGCCAGAAGATTGACCCGACCAGAGGCGGCATCGCGTCTGGCGGCACGTCCAGCGGCTCGATGAGCATTTTCAGAGGCGACCTGACGGACGAACAGGTTGAGCAGCTTGTTCATGCAATCAGCTACATGGCTTCTCCGGTTGGCAAGAAGTGCTTCGTTTGGGGCCCGGCAAGCGCTGGCTTGTTCACCGAGGATGAGAACGGTTATCGCACCTTTACCGATGCTGCCGTTGAAGCAAACGTCATCTACGGTGAAGACAATGAAGCAGCTTATAACTATGGCCTTCTGGACAGCACTTGCTCAACGCAGCAGGATTTTATCCGCTATTCTGTTGTTCCGTTCGCGGAACTCGGCGTGAAGTGCTATACTAACGTTGTAACAGTAGTGGCTAATAAGATATAATAAATCCAATAGCGAAAAGAGGTAATTATCATGCCACAAAGTTACACACCCGAATTTAAGAAAAAAATAGTACGTCTTCATGAAGAGGAAGGTCGTACCTACAAAAGCATCACCGCTGAGTATGGGGTATCGAAAGCCAGCATTTCTAAGTGGTGTAGCGAGTTTAGTAAAGAATGCCAGTCAAGCCCGGAAGCCAAAGAAGATTATGACAACATGAAGGAGATGCTCAGACTCAAAAGAGAAAACGAAGAACTTCGTAAGGAGAATCTTTTCTTAAAAAAAGCGGCGGCATTCTTTGCAAAGGAAATCGATTAGAGGCTTATCGATTCATCGAACAATATCATAATGAATTTGGCATTCGCTGGCTGCTTGGACGGCTGGGTATATGCCCAAATGCTTATTACAACTACCGGAAACACCGGAAGGCGGATTATTATACCCTTAAAGCCGAAGTCCAAGCACAGATTCAGGAAATATATCATTCGCACAATGGAGTTGACGGCTATCGGAGTATGAAAGTTTATCTGGAGCGTAAAGGTTATTCTTACAGTAATACCACCGTTCATAAATATATGAACACAGAGCTTGGTCTCCGTTCGGTTGTCCGTCCAAAAAAACCAGGATATGAGCATGGAAACCCGCATAAAGTATTCGATAATAAGCTGAAGCAAAATTTCACAGCAGATGAAATCAATCGAAAATGGTGCACGGATTTCACTTATCTGTTCCTTGCAAATCATGAAGTACGCTATAACTGCACTATTATAGATTTGCATGACCGGAGTGTGATTGCCAGCATAACAGAGCGTAACATTACCAGTGATCTTGCGATCCGGACGCTCCGAAAAGCGCTGGAATCGCAGCCAACAATCAAAGATGGCCTTATCTTACATTCTGACCAGGGCTCACAGTATACGTCCAAAGCATTTACCGAATTCTGCAAATCGGTAAATGTGACACAGAGCATGAGCAAAGCAGGATATCCGTACGACAATGCACCGATGGAGCGTTACTTCAATACCTTGAAGAATGAATGCACAAATTTGTATGAGTTTACAACAGAGGAAACACTCTATCAAAAGGTAGAAGAATTTGCATACGTTGATTATAATCATGTTCGTCCACACAGTTATAATGGTTATCGAACCCCATATGAAGCAAGGACGGCAGCATAAATTGATAAGCACTATTTTTTTAGCCACAAGTGTTACAAAAAAGCTTGACCACAACAGCGGCAAACAGCTCATGCGCGCGAAATATGAAGCAGCAGCGACTATGGAGCGACTCAAAAGCGACGCGGTAAAATACTTCAACCCCGGTATTTTCTCTGAGTATTCCTTAAAGGACAACACTGACTATGTCACGTCTGCTGTAGAGATTTTTACTTTTGGCGTGTCTAACGTTGAGAGCATCTCCGAGTGGTGGGAGGGCCGTCCCGGTTTTGAGAAGCAGCTGACAAAGGTGTTAGTTTCTTCTCCGGCTAACTTTGACGCCGAGCTTGCGAAGCTTGCGGAGTATTCCAAGTCTGTTGGCCTGACTGATGAAGCGATGAAGGCGTTTAATGACGCATTCATCGAAGCCAATAAAACCAGATTGGACGCGGCGGGGATCGTTTACTGATCCCATCCGGAAAAACCTCATAAAACAGCATGTGTCCGAATCTGACTGTTTGACACGAGTCGGATAGAAAGGCTGAAAAGAAACTGGCTGCGCATATGGTGAGCAAAGCGGAATAATCATTCGCGCACAATATGCTGCCGCTCCGCTGCGCCATTTGGAATTCTGACTTGTCATTCCTGATGGACGCGTAGCCGGGCACAGGCAACTGTGCCCGGCTATTTTATAACGATTGAACGATCCCCATATCGTTGGCAAGCAACCAAATTAACATAGGCAGCTTGTCTGCAGTATTCGTAAAACAAGCAGAAAGGGAATCGAAATGAAGAAAATAAGCATATTTACAAAACGAGCGGTGCTCCTGCTGGTTATGGTGCTCTGCTTGAGCATATTCCTTCGGGGCGGTCTGTCCACCTATGTAAATGCTGCTTCTCCTGCGGAAAACGGCAGAGGAGAGACGGAATTCGCAGGCGGAACTGGCGTTGAAGCTGATCCTTATCAAATCGAAACAGCAGAACAGCTCAGTCTGCTGTCCAGCAAAAACGAAACATATATGGACAAGTGCTTTGTCCTTAAAAATGACATTGACCTTGCGCAGACAACATGGACTCCGGTCACTTCGTTCACCGGCATTCTTGATGGCAGCAACCACAAGATTACTGGCTTGAAAATTGGAAGTAGCGATGCGCATGCTGCGATGAAAAACAAGCCGACAGGACTGTTTGGCTCTGTATCCGGCACGATCAGAAATCTGACAGTCAGTGCGGAGATTTATGTGTCAGATGAATCGACTTACACGGGCATCGGAATCTTAGCAGGCAATCTGTTTGGTGTTCTCGATAACTGCCGTACTGAAGGCTCAATTAATGTGAGCAGAACAAATGCTTATGTCGGTGGCATTGCCGGTTATGCAGGCGGCGGCAGCAAAATAACGAACTGCTGCAACCGGGCGGCTGTATCTGCAAGCGGCAGCACCACGACAGAGAACGTAACCAGAGTTGGCGGTATTATCGGCGCCTATGTAGTGACGAGCAGCGAAGAAGATAACAGTATACTGGCTAATACCTGCAATCATGGAACGGTTACGGCAACGAATGGCTGTCAGCCAAGAGTCGGCGGCATTTGCGGATGGATTGAAAATAACTCTGCCACTGCAAATCTTTGTATTTATAACTGCTATAATGTAGGCGTTGTCGCAGTAACTGGCTATACGGACACCAAAGGACATATTAGCGGGTTTGCAGGAAGTAGTGTTGGAACCGGCGCACGAGAAATTCAGTGTACATACAGTGCGATAGAGTGCGAAGACTTTAGTTCTGGCAATTTGAAGAACCCCTGGCCTCCTGTTGGAAGAACGACTAAGCCCCTCTCAGAAATGAAGTCCGAAGCGTTCACTTTTCTATTAAATGAAAATGTCCAAAGCTCTGGAATGGCAAGTCTCCAGAAATGGAAAACTGGAGAGGATGGTCTTCCGACCGTTTCATCAGCGGAAGAGCCAGAGACGACTGAATTTACGAAAGGCGACGGAACGGAAAACAATCCGTACCAGATTACAAATGCAGCGCAGATGAAGCTCCTCTCCAGCCGTAATGTGGAATACCGAGACAAGTACTTTGTACTTACAGCGGATATCGATCTTTCACTGGCTGGCAGTTGGCGTCCTATTTCAGATTTTTCCGGTACATTGGATGGCAACGGCAAAACAATTACGGGCCTGAAAATCGGGACTGCGAGTGAACCTGAAACAGCCTTGGCAGGAAAAACCGTAGGCTTATTTGGTGAGATGTCCGGTACGGTGAAAGACCTGACAGTAAATGCTGAAATCTTTGTTCAGGACACTTCAAGCTGGCCCGCATGCGGCATCCTTGTGGGACAGCTGAGTGGAACTTTGGCTCACTGTCGTACCGAGGGTACAATCAGTGTTATTAGAGGACAGGCACATGCTGGCGGCCTCGCAGGTTATGCCGGCGGTGGAAGCAGAATCATAAACTGCTGCAATACAGCCTCTGTTAGGGCAAGCGGCAGCACGGCTACACAGAATATGACAAGAGCGGGCGGCCTGATCGGATCGCTGGTGCTTGGAAAAGCTGCAACAGAGGATGCTTTTGTAGCAAACAATTATAACCTAGGACCTGTAACGGCAACCAATGGGCATACACCGAGAGTTGGCGGACTCTGCGGATGGATTGAGAATAATTCCGCAAATCGAATCAGTTTGTATAACTCCTACAATGCAGGTGCGGTTACAATCTCAAACTATACCGGCGCAAAGGGGACGATAGGCAATGTTACTGGATTCCAGTCCGGGGCCGCCGATACGCAGTCGTTGTATGGCGCAGACTCTTTCTTGAATATCACGGATGGCGTCTCTTCTACTTTGAGCGTCAACAACGAAGAACAGATAACCGAAGCAGAAATGCGGTCCGAATCTTTCGCGGAAATGCTGACCGTCCATGCGGATGCGTTGGTTGGCAGCGGTGTGTGCTCTGGATTGCTGAGTTGGCAGGCGCAGGCGAACGCAACGCCCGGTTTTGGCAGCACCTATGTAGCAGGCGATCTGCTGCTCCTGAATATTTCGGTAAATTCTTCCGCGTTGGGTTCTGTGAAAGTCCTTGCAGATGAAACAGGTGGGAGCAACTTTACGAAAGTTACAGCGCTTGCAGTGAAGAAAGGAAGCAATCTGAAACTTGTGCTCCAGCCGACGTCAGGCTGCCGTGCAACGTCAGTGACAGTAGGCGGCGTGGAAAAGGAAATCACGGATAATTCCTGCACATTCGTGCTGAACGAACAAGCAGCGATTTCGGTTACTTTTGAGTTGGAGAGTACAGTGGATGTCGGGGCGATTTATGTGAATCCGGCTGCGGAAGCAGGCGGCACCGGCACCGAAGATAATCCGTTCTGCAGAATCGAAGATGCTGTTGCGAAGCTTCAAAGCATTGTCGCATCTCAGCCGAACGCCAACGTTACGGTATATCTGATGGATGGCGATTATGTCCTGAATCAGCCAATCACGCTGAATGCAGCAAATACTTCCCTTGGCTGCATTGTTTTCCAGCGTTATGAAAATGCAAATCCTGTTATTACGAGCAGCTATACGATTGACGCAGGACGCTTTGTCAAGGTCGAAGGAAAAGCATATTATCAGTACCAACTGGAAGATAATGAAAAGGTGAACGGAAGTTTCCCGGAATTCCGCGATTTGTATGTCGATGGGACGCGGGCAATTCTGGCAAGAACAAAAGACCTGACATTTAAATATTCTTACGATAATCAGGTGTTGGACAGCAACAAGGTTTCCTCTTGCGATAATTCTCTGTATGTTTCTCAGGAAGCCTTGGCAGCAGTCACGGATGATGAGATCGGAACGGTTGAACTCGGACAGCTTATCGAATGGAAAAGCCAGATTTTCCATCTCGGTGCCCGAAATTCTGCCAATGTAAAAACCGGAGAAGTGAATGTCTCCATCAAGCAATCTGAATGGGACGAATTCTATACATACGACAGGACAAAGAAAAATCTTACCGGCTATACTTATTGGCTGCAGAATCATTTGAGCTTCCTGGACGAACCGGGCGAGTTCTATTATGATCAGGACAACGGTGTGATCTACTATTATCCGTATGCTGATCAGAATATGCAGACTGTGAACGTTGGTTATGCCACGTTGGACGTTTTGGTCGATCTGGATCATGCCAGTAATGTCACGTTCGATGGCATCACATTTACTGGTACGACTGCTAATCTGATTACACGCGACGGTCTCGGCTCACAGTTGGGATGCAGCCTCTATGGTAAGAACGGTGATACAGACTGCGGAGAAAATGTCCCGTGCGCAGCGATTCTTGGCAACTATGCGCAGGGAATCACAATTCAAAATTGCTCGTTTGAAGAACTGGGCGGCTCGGCTGTTGTGTTCCAATATGGCGCAAAAAATATAAAACTTATTGGGAGCAGTATGCGAAATCTTGCAATGTGTGGTATCGCAATTGGCGTTCCGCAGCTTACATGGAACACAGCAGGACTAGCGGGCTTTTCCGAAAATGTTGAGATATGCAATAATTACATCACCAACATAGGCGTGAGTGTATACGGAGCGCCTGCAATTGCAGTGAAACGGTCGGAAAATCTGAAAATACTGTATAATAAGATCGTACATACCCCGTATTCAGGAATCACTGCAGGATGGGGCTTCAATACCAGTTCTAATCCTATCGCGAACAAGTGCCTGGTCAATGCTGAAATTGCCTACAATCACGTTGAAGACACGGTATATAAGATCAACGACGGCGCTGCAATTTATGTAAATGGCGCCAATGCTGCTGTCACTGAAACGGCGATGATGAACAGTATCCATGACAACTATGTCAGAGCAGGCGCACATAACAAGACCTATACTGGTATCTATCATGATGGCAGCGCATCTAACTGGCATACATACCATAATTTCATTGACGATATGAAATCTGGTGCTGGGCCGATGTTCTTCCAAGATAATGTGCCGTCCCAGGCAACACATAATATTCTGGTGGAAAAGAACTTTACGACAGTTTCCATGATCGTGCAGAACGGAAAGACTGACAGTAATGGCTATCCGCGGAATGTAGTCATCAAGGACGATAATGTCGTATTTGCAGATCGAAGCAAAGTTGATGCAGAGGCGGCATCGATTCAGAGTGCTGCCGGACTGCAGGAAACTTTCAAAAACCTCGAAAAGCCAATGAATGTTGAACTGCGCATCGAAGATGCCACCATGCACTATAGCGTAAATCTGAAGCAGAACAGCAACACCAGCATGAAGATCAGTTTGAAAAACAACACGCCGTACAATAAGGTTTTCAAGCTGGAAACAACAGATATGTTACCGGACGGCATTGATTTGAAAATCAACGACGGCAATGCCGTATCCGTTCGCGCAGGAGAGACCGTTGTTGTAAATGCAGAATTCAGAATTGTCAATCGTGAGAAGGTGACGAACTCAGCAGTGTTTGTAGGCGGCATCCGTGTAACCGATGAGGCCGAGAGAATTACCAATTACCCCAGAACGTTCTCTGTTTACACACTTTCTGGGAAAACGGACGGTGAGATTCCATACGGGACTCCCACAGTTGATGGCGTTTTGGATGAGGTATACAAAGACGGAACGTTCTACTTGTTCGGCGAGGTATTCCACCCAGATACATACCATACATCCGATATAACAGGCGGGTATTATTTGCTGTGGGACGAAAACTATCTGTATTGCTATGTTATTGTGAATGAAAGCACAATCATGAGCCGCGGCACGGAGTGGGTCAATGCGCAGCTCAATACGCCAGGGAATATGTGGGAAACTGACGCTGTAGAAACCTACATTCGGGTACCTTCGGTTGGAAGCGGGGCATCTAAATTCGCAGTGGACGCGTTTGGACTTCAGCGCTTTGGAAACGCAGGAATCGATGTTTCTATTCATAATGTGTACCCGTGGGAAAGCAAGTTTACATGCAATGGCCAAATTGTTGACGCAGAACTGCCGGATGTTGTTCCGGGCGGGAAAACGGCAACAGAGATTTTAGGAACAGAAGTCACCGGGTATGTTATCGAAATGACGCTGCCAATCAAATTGATTGAAACCATTATTGAATCGGATGATGGTGTTCCCAGCGTTGGAGATACCGTTGATTTCTTCATTCAGAATAATGACTACCGTGGGCAGTATCCTGATGGAAGAATCTACACAGTTGCGCAAAAGAACAGCAACGCCAAGTATGTTCTGACAAAGAATAACGTAACGGTGCAGTACAATGTCACGTTCACAGGAGATGGCGGCGATGACACGGCAGCATTGAGTGGAAACGCAGAAACGGCCGTTAGCGGCACGGACTATTGCTTCAGCCTGCCTGCGGACAGCAACGCATATGCGTATTCTTTAAGCGGAATTTCCATCAATGGCGAGAAGTACACTGGCTACACGAAAGACGGTTTGGTTGTCACAATTCCGGGTGAAGCGATAACAGGCGAAATCGTTATTACGATATCTAAGATCGAAAAGCCGCAGGACGGCGGCACAGGTGGAACCGGCAGCAAGCCTATCCCGACCAAGCCCAGTGAGAGCAAACCTCGTAACGAATTTGATGACGTGCTGAGTGGCAGCTACTATAGGGATGCCGTCAACTGGGCGGTTGAGAATGGCATTGCTTACGGAAATGCAAATAACATTTTCAATCCGGATGGGATTTGTACTCGTGCACAGGCAGTAACGTTCCTTTGGCGTGCAGCAGGCAAGCCCACTCTGAAGAGTAATACGACCGTCTTTTCTGATGTTGTAAGCGGCAGCTATTATGAGCAGGCTGTTCTGTGGGCGGTTGAAAATGGCATTACATTGGGTATGGGAAAAAACAAATTTGGTCCCGATGAGAAATGTACGAGGGCACAGATTGTAAGTTTTATTTTCCGGTTCAAGCAGGCCGAGTGCGAAAACGCGGCGAATGCAAACGAAATAAAACTGCCGTTTACGGATGTTCCTGAATGGGCACATGAGTCAATCGCATGGTGTTATCAAAGCGGCATTACCAATGGCATGACGAAAGAACTGTTTGGATCCAATAATCTTTGCACAAGAGCGCAAATTGTAACCTTCCTCTGGAGAGCCTTCGCTAAATAAAGCCAGACTCTGGTTGCCAGGTTTTATCTGGCAACCAGAGTTAAAAAATGAAACCTACTGTGTTTAACCCGAAAAAACTTCAAATTCAAATGCATGACAGCACACTGAAATCATTTTGAGGATAATCTATGAAAAAGTATGACGATTTCAAACTAGTCTCGGAAAACCGAGAACCGCAGCGGGCATATTATATTCCGTTTGGGTCATCAAAGCAGGCAATGAATGCAATTGTTACGATGTCTGACCGTTATCAGTCTCTAAATGGAACATGGGGCTTTCGCTATTATGAATGCCCTTTAGATTTACCAAGTGATTTCGCTCAGATTGAATTCTCAGAGCATTTGCCAGTCCCCTCTTGCTGGGAATGCTATGGATATGGACAAATTCAGTATACGAACATCAACTATCCTTTCCAATATGACCCCCCATACACACATTCGGTGAATCCCGTCGGCGTTTACAATCGGAGATTTCACTTGCAGGATATCTGGCGGGAATACATCGTATTTGAGGGAGTTAGCAGTTATTTTGAGCTATACATTAACAACAGATATGTTGGGATGAGCCGCGGTTCACATCTGCAAGCGGAATTCGAAATTACCCAATATGTAACGCGCGGCGAAAATACAATTTCGGTATTTGTTTATACATGGAACGCAGAAAGCTATTTGGAAGATCAGGATTTTTTCCGCTTTCATGGGATTTTTCGAGATGTCTATCTCCTGCACAGACCAGATAATCATATATGTGACTTGGAAATCAAAACTGATATTCATAAGGGTTTGGAGGTTACGGCAACATTCAAGACCGACGCCCTTCCAATAGAAATCAGTGTCTTTGCACCGGATGGAAAGCCGTATAAAAGTACAGACAAGCCGCTTCTATGGAGTGCCGAGAAACCGTCGCTTTATGGCGTTTTGATTCATTGCGGTGGTGAATATATTTACAAACGGGTCGGATTTAGAACAATAGCAACCTCTAAAGCCGGCGAACTTCTTATAAATGGCATATCAGTGAAGCTAAAAGGCGTAAATCGGCATGATGCTCACCCGAAGTATGGCTATTGCGTTTCTGTGGAAGATATGCACCAAGACATCGTTCTAATGAAACAGAACAACATCAATTGCGTCCGCGCATCACACTATCCGAACCATCCGCTTTTTGTTGAGCTTTGCGATGAATACGGTTTATATGTGATTGATGAATGTGATTTGGAAACCCATGGTGTGGAGCATGCATATGGGCTGTGCTCTCTTAAATCAATCGAAGAATTTGCAAGCAACCCGCAGTGGCTTCCTTCTTATATGGACAGAATGAAGCGTATGGTTGAGCGGGACAAGAATGCTCCAAGTGTGATTATTTGGTCACTTGGAAATGAAGGCCAATTTGGTGAAAACCATATAAAAATGTCTGAGTGGACGAAACAGCGAGACAATACCCGCTTGGTGCATTATGAACGGACCGCTTTCCCAAATAAGGCATATGGTGCAGACCAGATCGATATTCACCCGTGTGTGGATATCATCAGCAGAATGTACACATCACTGGAGAATTTAGAGACACAGGGTGGAATCACGAAAGATCCCCGTCCGTATTTTTTGGCGGAGTATTGCCATGCGATGGGGCTCGGTCCGGGGGAATTGAAAGACTATTGGGATTTGATTTATAAATATCCAAGGTTGATCGGCGGCTGTGTATGGGAGTGGTGCGACCACGCTGTGGAAACTACGCTACCGGATGGAAGAAAAGGTTATCTGTATGGCGGAGATCATGGCGAATTCCCACATGACGGAAACTTCTGCTGTGATGGCCTTGTGTTCCCGAATCGAACGCCGTCAACTGGACTATTAGAGTACAAAAAGGTGATTGAACCGTGGAAGATCGAATGCACGGACATCCAAAATGGCCTTTTTAATATTACAAACAGATTTGACTTTACCGATTTTTCAGAGCTGAATTTCCGATATCGGATTATTCGGGATGAGGAGGTTTGCGAAGAAGCGAGCTTTGTGTTGCACCTAGCTCCACACGAAACCGGTTCTATCCGGCTTCCTTATACAATTCCGCAAGAAGCTAAGAATGGCGCATTCGTTGAGATCTATATGGATGCTGCACACGATACAAAATGGTGCAGGCGCGGGCTTAATTTTGCATGGGTACAATTTCAGCTGCCGGTTTCAGTAGAAAAGGAAAATGAAAAAGCACTGTGTAAAATTACGACCAAAGAAATCGGGCGGTATGCAGAAGTTTCATTTGATGCTGTAACATATACGTTTGACTTGGCAAAAGGAATGATATGCTCGATAAAGCAGGGCGATATGGAACTTATGAAACGAACGGCGGATCTGCTTCTATGGCGAGCAATGATTGATAACGATGTCCACTGCAAAGGCCTATGGAAAGCTGAGCACTTCCACAAGACGTATTTCAAGCCTCGCTTTTATCATATAAACAAGACCGAGTTGGAAACGGAAATTGTGTTCTATGGTGCGCTCGGAGCGAATAGCAGACTGCCAGTATTTGATGTTACCCTTACCTATTCTGTGAATTCAAACGGCGTGCGTGTAAAAATTGATGCCCAGAAAAACGGGCAGCTTAAGGCAATGAACCGCTCTGCAAGCGAAGAAACAAGCCTTGATCTTAACTTGAAAACCGATATTCCGGAAGTCCCGAGGTTCGCAATGCGGTTTGCACTTGCCCCTGAACTGGAAAAACTCAAGTACTTCGGAAAAGGCAAAAGAGAATGCTATGTCGACTATCAGGAGCATGCCAAGATGGGGATTTGGCACAGCTTAGTTACAGATGAGTACGAACCGTACATCCGGCCACAAGAATGCGGCAATCATGTGAATGTAAAGTGGCTGGAGATTGGAAATGAGCATGGGATTCACATCAGAGCAAAAGAACACATGGAATTCTCTGCGCTACATTATACGATGGAAGATCTTGATAAAACAGAGCACGCATTTGAGCTTCAGCCGTCCAATACAACAGAAGTGATTATCAGTTATAAAAATAGGGGCGTTGGCTCTAATAGCTGCGGTCCAGCACTTAGTGAAAAATATCAGGTGCGAGACACCGAAATTCATTTTGAGTTTTACCTTGCAACTTTGTAGAACAAATAGTACCAATACATCATTGAACAGTAGCCTTAACCGCATAATAGAAAACCAAAGCATGATACATAATAACGGGCATCGCTATTCAGCCTCACTACACGTTTCCAACGGTCTTTGTGGTGTGCCGAACACTTCTAAAGATAAAACAAACAAATTTTTTACCCGCGAAAACACGCCGGCTTCATAACCTCCGCCGGTGCCTTTCGCAGAAAGGTGGTTTGTAAAATGACAAGGAAAGAAATCGCACAAAAGCTCCTGCAAGAGGGCGAAGGCATTCTCCGTCTGACTCCTACATGGGTTCCCCGTTCCTTCTGCCGTCCGGGCCGCAGGATCAAGCTGCATCCGGATGATTACTACGCGCTGGGCCTTTCGCGCGGCGGCATTGACGAGCGCTGGTTCGCCTCCACGACGCACGCGGAAAACGGCCCCGGCACCCCAGACGACGAGGGTCTGTCCTATGTCGTGAGCGCAGACGACAGCGAAAAAATGCTGCTGCGCGAAATGGTTTCCGAGCTTGGCGCGGACGTGATCGGCGAGTTCCTCTGGAACAAATATCACAGATGGCCCGCCTATTCCAAGTTCTTCGATAACCTCGGCCCGCTGCCGCATCATATCCACCAGCGCGATGAGCATGCCGCACTGACCGGTCAGGCCGGCAAGCCGGAAATGTACTTCTTCCCCGCGCAGGTCAACAACTACCGCGGTGAGCGCGCCGAGACCTATTTCGGCCTCAACCCCGGCACGACAAAGGAAGAACTCAAGCAGAGCCTGATGAACTTCACCAAGGGCGACAACAAGATCCTGGAGCTCTCCCGTGCCTACAAGCAGGAGGTCGATACCGGCTACGACGTGCCCGCTGGCGTTCTGCACGCGCCCGGTACGCTCTGCACCTATGAGCCGCAGTTCGCGTCCGACGTGTTCGCAATGTACCAGTCCGTCCTGTGGGGCGACCACTGCACGCCGGAGGAACTTCTGTGGAAGGATACGCCGCAGGACAAGCTCGGCGACTTCGATTATCTCGTCGACGTGGTCGACTGGGAAAAGAACGTCGATCCCGAATTCCACAAGCACCGCTTCATGGCCCCGAAGCCTGTCCGTCCGATGGAGGAAATGCAGAAGGAAGGCTATATCGAGGAGTGGATCTGCTACAAGTGCAAGCTCGCCTGCGCTAAGCGTCTGACGGTCCTGCCCGGCCAGACTGTCACGATCAGGGACGGCGCGCCCTATGGCATGATCATGCTGCAGGGCCACGGCACCATGGGCAAATGGGACATCGAGACCCCGACGCAGATCCGCTTCGGCCAGCTGACGCACGACGAATACTTCGTCACGGCCGACGCTGCAAAGAAGGGCGTCGTGATCACGAACACCAGCAAATCCGACCCGATCGTCATGCTGAAGCATTTCGGCGAGAACCCGGATCTTGTGATTGAAGACGAAGACTGAAGCAGCTGAAGCAACTGACTCTGAGATAGAAAATGGGAGCCGATCAACGAACCCTAAATCCTGGAATTAAATAGACAACATGTGATGGCCTCCATTTTGTAAAAAACACAGATTTTCTGGAATCATGTGTATGAATCCAGTACTGTAAGACGGAAATTACCACATGCAAAATAGAAACCATACCAGAACGAAAGAAGAGGTGCTTATTATGGAAAGGAAAACGTGGAAGGTCGCTGTAATAGGCTGCGGCAGCTTTGCTCAGCTTCAGTATCTGCCCAATATTAGCAAAGAAGCAAACGCCGAAACGGTGGCTGTTGTGGATGTTAACCCTGAGTTTACCCATGCTATTGCAGAAAAATATGGTATTCCGAATTGGTATACAACCGTAGAAGAGCTGATCGAAAAGTGTGATTTTGATATCGCCATCGATGCGGCATCTATCCAGCAGCATCATGCCATCAATATGGCTGTGCTCGGAGCAGGAAAGCACTTGATCTCGCAAAAGCCTGCGGCAGAAACTGTAGAGGAGATTTCAGAGCAGATAGAATTGGCAAAAAAGAATCATGTTAAGTTTGTATGTGCTCCCGTGCATCCGCTGCGCTATGATTTGAATATGGCGCTGCAGATGATCAGGGATGGTGTCATTGGCAATGCGTACTATGCCAAATGCAATATGTCCCACGGCGGCCCAGAGTATTTCCAGTACCGGGCAGCGGACTCCAGCTGGTTCTATGAGCCTGGCGCTGGTGCGTTAGTGGATATGGGCGTTCATGGCTTGCAGATCGTGACCGCTATTTTCGGACCGGCAAGGAGGGTCTCCTGTACGGCAAAGGTTACCACACCTGTACGTACTATTCGCTCCGGCGCATTTGATGGAAAGAAGATTCAGACAGACAAAATTCCGGATCAGTATATCATAACGCTGGATTTCGGTGATAACAAGCTGGCACTTGTGGATACCGGCTTTGCACAGAAAGCATCCAAGGCCCCGCAGCTTGAGATCTTCGGTGACCTGGGTACTATTTCTTTCACGCAGCCCTATATGTCAAATCCCGTGCCGGAGGTTTATATAGATTCTCCCGAAAAGGGCATTCGCGGCTGGATCCAGCCGATGGAAGGAGCAAAGCCTCCGAGAAAGCTTCAGAGCCAGTGCTGTGTGCTGTGGGATCTGATCGATGCGATCGAAGAAGACCGCGCCCCGGTCCTTTCCGGAGAGAGAGCACGGCATCTGGAAGAAATCATGTGCAAAATCCCAGAGGCAATCGAAACGGGACATCCCATTGAACTTACTACGACATTTTGAGAGGTATCGGTTATGAAAAAACTGAGAGTTGCCTATATTGGACTTGCACATATTCATGTGATCACCTTGGGCGCGGAGTTTCACCGCTATCCTGAACTTTTTGAACTGGTAGGTGCGGCAGACTATTTTCCTGAGTCAGAAGAGCAGCGTCAGCGCCATATCAAACTGAATGTGCCCGATTACCTGAAGGACAAGATATGGGACGATTACAAGGAACTGCTGAAGCAAGACATCGATATTGCGGTAATTACGACCGACATTGCAGATCATGCTGCAGCGTGTGAAGAAACTCTGGCAATGAACATTCATACTGTTGTGGAAAAGCCTATGGCCATGACGATGGCAGACGCCAAACGGATGTACCGCGCCCACTGCCGAAGCAGCGCGGAGCTGATTATCAACTGGCCCGTTGCATGGTTCCCGGCGTTCAATCTTGCAAAGGATTTGACCGACCGCGGTATTGTGGGTAAGGTGCTGCGCGTGCAATATAGAAGCCCTTCCACCCGCGGCCCATATAAGCTGGGAGAATATACGGCTGAGGAGCTTTCTAAGCTCTGGTGGTATAAGGCTGATCGAGGCGGAGGCTCGATTTCCGATTATGCCGGATATGGCTGTGCATTGACCACATGGTTTACGGGAAAGACGGCCAAGCGTGTCAGCGGCATGAAGAAGAACTTTTTCCTGAATTTCTCCGATGTGGAGGATTATAGTGTATTCTGCATCGATTTTGGTGACAGCGTTGGTCTTATCGAAGGCTCTTGGTCTACCATGAGCAATGGTCAGATCCCAACCGGACCCATTGTTTATGGAACCGAGGGGGTTATCGTTGCGGATAGATACGACAAGGAAATCAAGGTCTACAAGGAACTGAAGCCTTATGTGACCTCGCCTGGTCCCGATGAAGTGCATCTTGCTGAGGATACCGGTGATGCCCTGGCTATGAATATCTGGAATTTCCTTCATGACGGCAAGCCGCTCCATCAGATGATTACGGCGGAGTTCAACATGAAAATCATGGCTGCTTTTGATGCCGGTCGCCGTTCCTGTGAAAGCGGCGTGACCGAATATACATATGAGCCCTTCCAGCCGTAACTGTTTCGGACAGCCAGGATGGACGGTGCGCGAATACTTTGAAAGAGGTGTAGCGATTTGATTAAAGTGGCGTTGATCGGCGCGGGAATGATCGTCAATTCTGCCCATATCCCAGCCTATCGCCATCGTGCCGATATATTTCAGCTCTCTGCGGTTTTTGATGCCTTTGAACCCTCCGCCAAGACGACAGCGGACCACAACGGCATCCCGTTGTGGTATACTGATGCGAAAAAAATGCTTGATGAAGTAAAGCCAGATTTGGTGTCCGTCTGTGTCCCCAATGCATTCCACAAGGAATATGTTATGCTGGCGCTGAATGCTGGTTGTCATGTGCTGTGTGAGAAACCCCTGGCATTCACATATGCAGACGCGACAGAAATGTATGCGCTTGCTGAAAAGCAGGGAAAACTGCTGGTGGCGTGCCAAAGTATGCGCTATACTGCTGATCGACTGGCTGCAAAAGCGTATGTGGAACAGGGAAAACTTGGCGAGGTTTATTATGCGGAGTTCTCGCGCATTCGTCGCCGCGGCATCCCCACATGGGGGCGCTTCCATATGAAACAATTTAGCTGCGGCGGCGCGCTGGTCGACATTGGCGTACATATGCTGGATGCCATGCTGTGGCTTATGGGAAACCCCCAGGTTGCGTCTGTGACTGCGAACTGCACCAGAAACCATGCGTTTGAGACCGGTGATCTGATTTCCAGCGGCGCCCGTACCGGCAGTGTTGCCAATAGCCGCAAGTTTGACCCCAACGAGATGGATGTGGAGGATTTTGCGGCAGGTGCAATTCGATTTGAAAACGGCTGCATTGCAAATTTCAACACTGCGTGGGCTGCAAATATGCCAGAGACCTCTTCCATTTCTCTTGTAGGAAAGAAGACAGGTGTTTTTCTTCCAGCCTGTGATATCTACTATGGCACCGATGGACACGAAAAGCTGCAGACCGAGCCGGATAAATACGGAGGAGAAGCGTTCCCGGGGCATTTCCATATTATTGATAACCTCGCTGATGCGATCTGCGGGAAAGCTACCATTGCCATCAAGCCTGAAGAAACCATTCAGGTCAGCGCTGTTATGGAGATGTTCTACCGCAGCGCCGCCGAGAACCGAGAAATCACCTACAGGGAGCTGACGGGAAATGCGTGACATCAAACCCATTTCACGTGAGAACTACGATGTGATCGTGGTTGGCGGCGGGATCGCCGGTATCAGTGCGGTGGTAACAGCAGCCCGACAAGGCGTTTCTGCTCTGCTGATCGAAAAGAAAGTCAATCTGGGCGGTCTTGCCACCGGCGGCCTTATCAGCTGGTATGAGCCGCTGTGCGACGGTGAAGGAAAACAGATGCTTTTTGGCATGGCAGAGGAGCTATTGAAGCTCTCCATCCGTTATAGCTTCGATAATCTGAGTGCCCATTGGGGCGGCACCGGCGCAGAAAATGGTCGCTACGCTACGTTCTTTTCACCTACGGTGTTTTCCCTTGCACTGGATCGCTTTGTGGTGGAGAGCGGCGCAAAGCTTCGGCTGGATACTTATGCTACTTACCCGGTCATGGAAGGAAAGCATTGCACAGGCTTGATATGCGAGAGCATCAGCGGGCGGGAGTTTTTTGGAGCCAAAGTGGTCATTGATGCTACTGGCGATGCGTCTGTCTGCCACCGGGCAGGGGTGCCAACGGTGGAGGGGGAGAACTATATGACTTATATGGTTCACTACACCGACCGCAAATCCTGCTCTCAGTTCGGTGCAGGCGGGAAAGCGCACAAAAACCGCAAATGGCTCAACTATGGAAGTGATATGGCGGGCAACGGTCATCCCGATGGAATGCCGAAGCTCCGTGGCGTTGATGCCGATGAGCAGACGGCATATCTTCTTCATGGAAAAGCAGCAATGCTGGAGATGCTGAGTCAGAAGGATCGGGATTCGTTTGACATCATGGCCCTACCGACTATGGCTCAGTACCGCACTATACGCAGAATCGTAGGCGCAGCGGATTTTAAAGCGATCGACGGCAAAGAATGCGCAGATTCCATTGGAGTATGCGGCGATTTCCGCCCTGAAAATAAGGGCAAGCATTATGCACTTCCCTATGGTGCGCTTTACAACCCAGAGTTTGATAATCTGCTTGCTTGTGGTCGGATCATTTCAGCCCCAGCGGGGGACGGCTGGGAAGTGGCGCGTGTCATTCCCACCTGCGCCTTTACCGGCGAGGCAGCAGGGATAGCCGCCGCCTATGCCGCAAAGAACGGAAAATCAGTGAATGCCATCAATTATAAGGAGATTAAGTAATATGAAAGCGGTCATCATCGGCTTTGCACATATGCACGTCAATGAGGTGGCACTGTATATCAGCCAGCAGCCCGAATTTGAGCTGGCTGCCATCGCGGATATATACAGCGGCGTGGATGTGCTGCCGCCTCTTCGCTACACGCAGCTCTGGAATCTGGAAAATGTGCGTCAGAAGTATTGTGCCAACGTCTATGAAGACTACGAAACAATGCTCGATGAAATCAAGCCAGACTGGGCGTTCATCCTCTGTGAAAACAGTGAAAAGCCAAGAGTCGTAGCGGCTTGTGCAAAGCGGGGGGTAAATGTATCGATCGAAAAGCCCATCGCTGTAAATCTTGCAGAGGCCAAAAGAATCGAGGCAACCTGTAAGCAGCACGGCATTGATGTTATGGTCAACTGGCCAGTGCTGTGGAGACCATATGTTCACCGGATGAAAGCGGCGATCGATTCAGGAGTTGTGGGCAGACCCATTGAACTGCGTTATATCAATGGGCATACCGGACCGCTCGGCAAGGGCGCGAAGCATCGCGGCGTAAGCGAAAAAGCGGAAGAAATGACCGATGAGCAGCGCGCCAAGACCTGGTGGCACAATTCCCGTTACGGTGGAGGCGCGTTTCTGGACATTTGCTGTTACGGCTGCTTGTTTGCCAAGTGGTTCCTTGGCGACGGCGAGCGCGGTGTTTATGCTCATAGCGATCAGCTAAATACGCCCTATGGCGACGCAGAAGATAATCTAGCCGCGATTATTCGTTATGACAACAAGAAAATGGCGGTTATCGAGGGCACGTGGACTACGCCCAGGGTGGTCATCCCATCTGGTCCCATGATGCTCTGCACAGAGGGAGTGATCACTTGCACGGGCGGGGCGGAAAATATGCCGGATGTGAAGGCTTATGATATGTATGGCAACGAGGTGGCTGTTCCAGAGTTTGATGAGGCGGAAGCCTACAAGAACCTGCCGGCTCACTTTGTCAGCTGCCTGCACGCTGGTAAGCCTATCCATGAAATGTTGACCTTGGATAAAAATATGGAGGTCATGGCGATCCTGGATGCAGCCATCCGCAGCAATGCGTCCGGATGTGAGGAGAGTATTCAATGACTGGTATTATCGCGGATATCCAGCGCGCATCTGTTCATGACGGTCCTGGCATCCGTACAACCGTATTTTTCAAGGGATGCCCTCTGAACTGTGCCTGGTGTCACAATCCGGAATGTATTTCCTTTCAACCTGAGATGATGCAGTATCCAGAAAAGTGTATTGGATGCGGGCATTGTGATGAGGGCTGCTTTTCCGGCGCCAAAGTCCTTTGCGGCAGAAGCATGACAGTGTGTGCTCTGATGGAGCAGATCCTGTTGGATCGGGACTATTATTTTGACAATGGCGGCGTCACTTTTTCGGGCGGCGAACCTCTGGCACAAAAGGAGTTCCTGAAAGCAGTTATTGCAGACTGCAAATCAGAAGGTATTCATATTGCAATCGAAAGCAGCTTGTTCTTTTTTGATGAGGAAGTTTTTTCGCAGACGGATTATGTGATGGCAGATCTGAAGATCTGGGATAACGACATTCATAAGCAATATACAGGTGTAGAAAATGTGCGTATAAAAGAAAACCTTTTGCGCTTGAACGAGTTGAGCGTGCCGATTGAAATACGCACACCCGTCATTCCGGAAATTGAGCAGGGCATCAGTGCGATCTCGACCTTCGCGCATAGCCTGAAGAACGTAGTGCGCTATACGTTGCTTCCATATCATCCGCTGGGTAATGCCAAACGCAAAGCCCTTGGTATGCCAGAGGACGGATTTTCTGTCCCCTCTGCTGAAAAAATGAAGGAGCTTGAGAAGTATGTATTCTTACGCTGAACGCCTTGCTGCTATGCGCGAGACCAAAATCCGGCATACGCTGGAAAAACGAAAACAAAACGGATTTACAGATTTGGATGACTTTGGAACCGTACCTATCAGCAAGGGCTACTGTGTGGAGCCGTGGTACAATTCATCCAATGGTAGTTTCTACGGCTTCGACGGCATGAGTGAAAATTTCTGCCGTGTGCTCGACGCACATGAACCCTATGTAGATCCCAATGAAATGCTCTGCGGTCGGTGGCGTGATATGCTGGTGAATTACCGTGGAGACCTGCATTATATGCCCGATTGGTTGAAAGACAACCTCAAAAATCTTGAGTTTATTCAAAACGGCGCGACAAACCAGTGGAGCAAGCGATGGGACGAGCAGCGGTTCCCTTATGATAATCTGAAGCCCTGGCAGGAGAAATATAATATCACAACGGGTATTGATGGTGATGCCCACTTTGCATGCGATTACCGAATCGGCTTCCAGCTTGGATTTGGCGGTTTCCTGGATAAGATCCGTAAGTACCGGGAAGTGAATCCGGATAAAAAGGACTTCTACGACGCCGAGGAACGCTGCGTACTAGCGATTATTTCCTTCGTCCAGCGCCATATCGACAAGATCACAGCCATGCTGGAAACCGAGAAAGACTGTGCGGTGAGGGAAAATCTTGAGACCATGCGCACTACCTGTGAGGCGATCAAATATGGCGCCCCGAAAACGTTCCGCGAGGTTTGCCAATGGACGGCATTTTTTAATTGCGCGTCCCGTATCTACACCCGCGACGGTGCAGGCTTCCAGATGGATACCCTGCTGCTGCCTTACTATGAAGCAGATGTCAAGGCTGGCATTCTGGACGATGAGACAGCCAAGTTCCTTATCGCGAACCTTTTACTGATCGACCCTCATTATTACCAAGTATCCGGTGTGGATGCCAATGATCGGGATATGACCAATCATCTTTCCTATCTGATCTTGGATGCCGCAGATTCCATCAATATTGCCTGCAATCTGACGGTGCGAATGCATAAAAACTGTGACCAGGCATTTGTGCGTAAAGCAGTGGCCTGCCTGTTGAAAAACAAAAATGGCTGGCCCCGGTTTTGTAATGATAAGGCATTGGCAGAAGGGTATATGCGAAACGGAATTGATAAGGCTACTGCCCGAGATCGAATCGCGGTGGGATGCAACTGGATGTGCGTTCCCGGACGGGAATTTCCCATGAACGATACGGTGAAGATCAATGTGGCGAAGGTTTTTGAAGAAGCCTTAAAGGATATGCGCAAGGAAGCGCATAAGAGCACAGAACGGCTCTATGAACTCTACCAGAAGCACCTCGCCAAAGCAATCGATATAACTGCTCAAGGGATCAATTTGCATATTGATCACGCTTGGGAGGTGACGCCAGAGCTGATTATGAATCTAATGATGAGAAACACTCTGGAAAAAGGCGAGGACATTTCCCAGTGCGCAGAGCTTTATACTGTGGGAGTGGATGGTGCTGGCCTTGCTGTGGTCGCTGACTCGTTCGGCGCGCTGGAACAGCGGATTGAGCGGGAAAAGCGCTTGAGCTGGGAGCATATGTATGAGGCGTTGGAGTCTGATTTTGCCGATGAGCGGATTCGGCTTATGATGCAAAAGTCGGACAGATATTGTCAGGGCGGTACCATTGCAGATGCATGGGCGAAGCGGTTGACTGAAAGCTGGGTGCGGCTGGTGAAGGCTCAGCCCATGCCTGAGGGAAGACAGTTGATACCCGGATGGTTCTCTTGGTCGAGAACGATTGAGTACGGCTCTAAGGTCGGTGCGACTCCGAATGGGCGACGAGCGGGCACTCCAATTTCCCACGGCGCCAATCCGAACCCGCATTTCCGCACTGATGGCGCACCCACAGCGCAATCAGCGGGAATTGCGTCAGTGCAGTGCGGATATGGCAATACAGCACCGTTGCAGCTGGAGTTTGATCCGAAGCTTGCTGCTGATGAAAAGGGCATTGATACGGTACTAAATCTGATTGAGGGTCATTTCAAACAGGGCGGTACTTTGATCAATATCAATATTCTGGATGCTGATAAGCTGAAAGCAGCCAATGAGAATCCGGACATGTATCCCGATTTGGTGGTTCGGGTCACGGGCTTCACAGCCTACTTTGCAAGCCTGTCTCCAAACTTCCGGCAGTTGGTGGTTGATCGCTTCCTGGAAGGAATGTGAATCTTGGAAGGATTTGTGTTGAGAACTTGAACCGGCATAGATCTTCCAGTGCATATGCATAGAAGAAACCTCGTCGAGACGATCCATTTGGTTGATTGAAACAACAGGTGAATCGATCCCTATGCATATATGGAATGAAGTCTCTGCCACAAGAACCAGTGGTGCCTGCGTATGGTGAAATTATGGATGCGCCTAAAAGAAAAGAGAAATCGAGGATGGATGTAATATGTTTTATTTGGCAATAGATATTGGTGCATCGTCTGGGCGACATATCATTAGCTGGCTGGAGAACGGCTTGCTGCGGACAAAAGAGGTCTATCGTTTTCCCAATGACCTTCGGGAAGAAAACGGGCATCTTGTGTGGGATGTTTGTAAAATCTTTTCCGATGTTGTTACGGGGATAAAAGAAGCCTTTAAGGAATATCCACAAATAGAGAGCCTTTCTATCGATACTTGGGGTGTGGATTATGTGCTGTTGAAAGGTGAAGAGGAAATTTATCCCGTCTATGCCTACCGGGATGACCGTACCAAAGCGGTGGTTCCATTAGTCCATGAAAAAATATCCTTTTCTGAGTTGTATGCGCACACCGGATGCCAGTTCCAGCACTTTAACACGATCTACCAGCTCTACGACGAAATGAACAATGGGCGACTGGAAGGCGTCACCGATATGTTGATGATACCGGAGTATCTTATGTGGAAACTCAGTGGAGTTAAGGTAAGAGAATACACGAATGCGACTACCACGGGGATGGTCAATGCTCAGACAGGGGAATTTGATATGGAGATCGTGGAACGGCTTCGATATCCTAGACAGCTGTTCCCGAGACTGAGCCGACCCGGTGTAGTGTTGGGGATGCTCCGACCAGAAATTGCGGCAACTGTGGGTGGAGCGTGCAAAGTAGTTCTGTGCGCCACGCATGACACCGCCTCAGCTGTTGAGGGGATTCCCATGAAGGACAACTATCCCTATATTTCCTCTGGTACATGGAGTTTACTGGGGGTAAAGACTGCTCGACCAATCATAAATGCGAGAAGTGAAGCTACAAATTATTCCAATGAGGGAGGAGTTGGCTATAACCGCTATCAGAAAAACATTATGGGTATGTGGTTAACAAATGAGCTGCGGCGTGAACTATGCCCTGACATGAGTTTCTCGGAGATCATGAAGCGGGCAGAAAAAAGCACTTGTGCAGCGTTGGTGGATGTCAATTCATATGAATTCCTTGCCCCCAAAAGCATGAAGACTGCATTTGACAAAGCGACTAGCAATACACTTGCAGACATCGGCGATTATTTTCGCTGTGCATATCGCTCTTTGGCGGTGAGCTACAAGCGAGTGATTGAGGAAATGGAAACCAACACCGGGGAGAAATATAAAAAAGTTTATATCGTTGGAGGGGGAGCAAAGAATGATTTTTTGAATCGTCTGACAGAAAAAGCGACTGAAAAAGAGCTTGTTGTGATTCCCCTTGAAGCTACCGCGTTGGGAAATGCAAAGATTCAAATGAGAGTATCTGACCAGAGCAATAAGCCATTACCTCTATGAATAAAGCGGAGGACATAGAAGTGAAAAATATATTTACAGCCCCTTTTATGGTAGAAATGCAGAAAACAACCATGAATATGTACCGATTGGGGTGGGACGAGCGCAATGGTGGCAATATTAGCTATCTGCTGGACGAAAAGGAGGTTGAAGAATATCTTGATCTGAACCAGGTCATCCGTACAATTCCTTTGGGGTTTGATGCCAGCCCTATCAGGGGAAAACTGTTTATTGTCACTGGAAGCGGAAAGTATTTTAAGAACGTTAAGGATGATCCAGAAACCAACCTGGGCATCGTCCGTATTGCCGCAGATGGCAAGGCTGCCGAGTTATTGTGGGGAAACAAAGACGGTGGCAGGTTTACTTCTGAATTTCCAGCACACCTCATGAGCCACATGGCGAGGCTGTCTGTGGATCCTGACAATCGGGTAATCGTGCACTGCCATCCTACTTATACCTTGGCCATGAACTATGTCCATGAATTGAACGAGAAGTCCTTCACACACACATTATGGCAGATGTGTACCGAGTGCATTGTGGTTTTCCCTGATGGCATTGGTGTCCTTCCGTGGATGCTTTGCGGAACAAACTCTATTGGCGAAGCTACTGCTAAAAAAATGAAGGAGTTCCGTCTCGTTATCTGGGGGATGCATGGCGTCTATGGCGCGGGTAAAACCGTAGACGAAGCTTTCGGCCTAATTGAGACGGTAGAAAAGGCCGCGCAGATTTATATGCTGACTGCCCACCTACCAAGAGTTAATACCATACGCGATGAGCAATTGGCTGAATTGGCAGAATTCTTTGGAGTAAACTATCGCAAGGATTATCTGGACTAATTCGGGGTCACACTTTGTGTGAAAATTCGTAATGAGCGATTATGCATGTGATTTCTGCAAGTGCGAAGTGCGAAATATATTTAAAATCCCCTGAAGGGCATATGGAAATTATCTTGACAACATTGCTCGAAGTATAGTTTATACCACTATCTAGGGCGTATCTGAAAACTCATGATGTGACCGGACGGCGAAACTTCTTGTGTTGTACCGCGCCAGTTTTCAGATACAATCTGGTCAAGTGCGATTCCTAAAGCGCAGAGTTTTTATAGGTTAAAGGTGAAGTGGTGCGGGTGGGGATGATCGTATGCAGGACAATCGTTCAATTACTAAAAAAATAATTATGCCTTGGGAGATCCATCAAAGTCCGGCTCGGCAGAAGGCTGAACTATATCAGAAGAAGATCATCCAAGATGTGGATTTTCCAGTGCAAATGCTGGTGAACCGCACCAACAGCACGAATGAGCGTAGAGCGGTATTTTACCCTCATTGGCACGAACATCTTGAACTACACTATATTGTGTCAGGGCAGATGTGTATTCAATTGGATCAAAAAGAACAAGTGGTTCAACAGGGCGATTTGGCGATCGTTAACGGAAATGTGCTGTGCTCTGGTTATTGTACTACCTCGCTAGAAGCGTTGGTGATCATTTTTGAAATGGATGCGCTGGCTAGAGAATTGGCTGACAATTAGCCGATTAGTAGCGAAGCTCCTAACGCATATAATGCCAGTCGAATCTACAAAGGGTCTATTGTGGGTTGGGCAACAGAAGGGGAAAAAAGCGAAGCTAAGTAATAGAAACGTGCTATAGCAGCGTGGTTCGAAGTAACATTTAAAGCTGGAACAAAGCAGTCATCAGTTAATGAATTAAAATGTAGGGAGGTTCATCATGAAACGCAGTGAGATCAACAAAGCACTCAAAGAGCTCGAAGCCATGTGTGCACGCGAGCATTGCTACCTGCCGCCGTTCTGCAATTTTACGCCGGAGGAATGGAAAACCAAGGGGCATGAATACGACGAGGTCCGCGACTGTATGCTTGGTTGGGACATTACGGACTACGGCCTCGGCGACTTTGACAAGGTCGGCATGTCGCTCATCACAATCCGCAACGGCAATCGTGCGATGCAGGATAAGTATTCGAAGGTCTACGCAGAGAAGCTGCTCTATATGAAAGAGGGGCAGTATTCCCCGAATCATTTTCACTGGTACAAGACCGAAGATATCATCAACCGCGGCGGTGGAAACATTCTGATCCGCGTCTACAACAGCCTGCCTGACGAGTCCATCGACAAGGAATCCGATGTGACTGTCCACTGCGACGGCAGGACCTACACAGTGCCCGCCGGGACGCAGGTGAAGCTCACGCCGGGCGAGAGCATCCATATCCAGCAGTATATGTATCACGATTTTGAGGTCGAACCGGGTACCGGTCCCGTCTTATTGGGCGAGGTCAGTCAGTGCAACGATGACAACACCGACAATCGCTTCAATCCACCTGTGGGTCGCTTCCCGAAGATCGAAGAAGACGAAGCGCCGTACCGTCTGCTCTGCAACGAGTATCCGGCAGCGAAGGACTGAGCCATGATCGAGCTTCAAAACGAAAACCTGACCCTGCGGGTCGATCCGCTCGGCGCGCAGATGATGGAGCTTCGCTCCAGACAGGGGACGCAGTTTCTCTGGAACGGTGACGCGAAATACTGGCGTGGCCGCGCGCCGGTGCTGTTCCCATGTGTTGCACGCCTGACGGACGGCAGCTATACGCTCTACGGCGAACGCTATTCGATGGACATTCACGGCTTCGCAAAGGATTCCGTTTTCTCCGTCGAAGAACAGTCTGCCGATTCTGTCACGCTCTGCCTGCACGAAACGCCGGAAACACTGCGCCAGTATCCGTTCCGCTTCACCTTCCGGGTGCGCTATGCGCTGCGCGGCTGGACGGTCAACGTGACCTATTCTGTCCGCAATGAGGACGAAAAAGAGCTGCCGTTCGGCATCGGCGGGCATCCGGGCTTCCGCGTCCCGCTGGCTGAAGGCACGGCATTTGAGGACTATGAGCTGCGCTTTTTGCACGCCTGTGAGCCGGATCGCGTCGGCTTCACAGAAACCTGCTTCCTGAATGGTCACGATACCCGCTATCCACTGGAAAACGGCACGACCATCCGGCTGCGGCATGAGCTGTTTAATGATGACGCTATCGTGCTGAAAAATATGGCGCGCCGCGTGACGCTCTGCGCTGCCAAAACAAACCGCTCCGTCACCGTGACCTATCCGCAGATGCCGTATCTCGGTATCTGGCATATGCCGCACACGGATGCGCC
>ENA-ORUI01000804-ORUI01000804.1-human-gut-metagenome-genome-assembly--contig:-NODE-804-length-36621-cov-3.451622_pt1 | contig 36621 bp, 32 predicted proteins | sample MGYA00242078_ERZ509205 | MGnify/ENA primary metagenome ERZ509205 (study PRJEB26280, sample SAMEA2338828) | human gut metagenome | biome: human gut; feature: human-associated habitat; material: faeces... | reverse complement strand
TTCCGTCGGGCAGAAATACAGGCCGTTATGCAGTTCTTGCAAGACGACCAATTCCGCTCCCTCCCGGGCAGCCTTACGGATATTTACCTTTAGCTTCTCTATATTCGCCGCTCTGTCAGCGGTATTCTTTTGTTGTATTAATCCTACTTTCATATTTAATTGGTTGTAGTTATTATTCGATAAAGCTTTCCGGATATTGCATCGTCACGCAATGCAGGGAACCGTGTTGCTTGATAAGCGGAAGGCAATTGATACCCACGATCTCACGGTCCGGGAACGCTTCCCGCAAAGCCGCTTTAGCGATCTCATCTTTCGGTGAGTCATAGAACGGAACCAATACGGCCCCATTCATGATCAGGAAATTAGCGTAAGTAGCGGGCAAGCGCTCCCCTTCCCATTCCACCTTATCGGCCATCGGAAGTGGAATCAGACGATAAGGCTCACCATTCGCCCTAGTAAACTCCTTGATCTCCTCCTCCATCGCCTTCAGTTCCTCATAATGCTCGTCTTCCTCATCCTCGCAGCGGACATAAGCGATCGTATCCTCGCTACAAAAACGGGCGAGCGTATCCACGTGGCTATCCGTATCGTCCCCGGCTAAATAACCGCTGGTAATCCAAAGGATACGATCCAAGCCAAATACGTCTTTCAAATAACGTTCCAATTCCTCCTGTTGCAAATACTCATTACGGTTTACGGATGCCAGACACTCAACGGTAGTCATCAACGTACCTTTCCCATCCGATTCGATACTACCGCCTTCCAGCACGAAAGGTTGCATATTAGCGGGCACCACCTCGTCGGAGAAGGTCTTCATATGACAAAGATTACGGGTAATCAAATTATCATGATTGGCGGCAAACTTCATTCCCCAGCCATTGAACACGAAATCATAAAGCATGGGCGTTCCCTCATCGAAGACGGAAATTCCCCCGTGATCCCGTGCCCACGTATCGTTCGTATCCATCTCACGAAAAATGACACGGTCGTAATCAACCTCACCCAATTGTTCACGTACGGCGGTCTCGTCCGGACAGACAATCAATAACTTCTCTCGCTTGATCACTTCCTTGGCGATAGCCACGAAGCAAGGAATCACCTCGTCCAATATCGGGGCCCAATCCGTATTCTCATGCGGCCACGTAAGCTGCACGGCACTTTGCGGATACCATTCCGCAGGTAATATCACGTTATGTTCCATATTTGAATTGTTTAAATTGTTTCACAAGCACGATCGCCGTCACGATCGCCGCCACCGTGTCGGCGATAGGCATACTGATCCAGACACCGAGAGTTCCGAATAACGGGGGGAGGATGATTAAACAGGGTATCAAGAAAAGCATCTGCCGGGTCAAGGAGAGAAAGATCGCTTTCTTAGACATGCCGATGGAAAGGAAGAAGTTAGTCGCCACCATTTGGAAGCCCACGATCGGGAATACGGCGAAGACGATGTGCAGGCCATAAGAGGCGGCACTGATCAACTCCCCGTCACTCGTAAACATACGGACGATCCACGACGGCACCAACTGGCAAAGCAAGAACCCCAGCGTAGCCACTCCTACCGCCCAGCGCATCGTCAGCCGGGTCACGTCCGTCACCCGGGAATAGAGTCGGGCACCATAATTATAACCGGCTATCGGTTGCATACCCTGATTAAATCCCATGATAATCATCACGAAAAGAAAAGCGATACGGTTCACGATACCATAAGCGCCAATCGCCATATCTCCCCCATGCTCTTTCAATCCCCGGTTGATAAGGATCACGATCAAGCAGGAACAAAGGTTCATCAAGAACGGAGATAAACCGATCGACAAGATACCTTTCACGATCTCCGAGCGCAGCCTATAAATACCTTTCTTGAAATGAAGGAGTTGCTTCGGTCTCGAGAAATGGATCAACTGTCCGGTAAGCGAGATTACCTGCGAGATCACCGTCGCCCAAGCCGACCCCTTTATACCCCATCCAAACCCAAAGATAAACAACGGATTCAAGGCGCAATTGATAACGACCGACGCCAACGTAGCATACATCGCCATCTTCGGGAAGCCCGAGGAGCGCAAGACCGCATTTAATCCCAGATACATATGCGTTACCACATTGCCATACAGAATAATCCGCATATAATCACGGGCATATGAGATCGTGTTCTCACTAGCACCGAAAAAGTACAGCACGGGATCAAGCAAGAACAAGAAAGCGATCGTGAAAGCGACGCCCAAAACCACATTCAAGATCAACACATTCCCCAACACCTTATTCGCCCCCTCATAATCTTTCTGCCCCAACTTCACGGCAACCAACGTAGAGGCGCCGACTCCCACCAACGAACCGAAGGCGGCCGCCAAGTTCATCAACGGAAAGGTCAAGGCTAGGCCGGAAATCGCTAACGCCCCCACTCCATGGCCAATAAAAATGCTATCGGCCATATTATATAAAGAAGAAGCTGTCATAGCGATAATCGCAGGAATCGCATATTGCGTAAGTAATTTACCGATAGGCTCGGTCCCTAATACCAATGGAGAATTTTGTTTTGCCATGCCGCAAAGATACGGATATTTCGATTTATTTTCCTACTTTTGTAAGGTATAACCTTATGAATCTAATCAAATGGAAACAGAGAAACAGTTGATATCCCATTTATACCAAAACAAAGAAAATGGAAAATGGATAATACAAACCAACGATGAACATCAAAGGGGTGTTGCAGAAATGGCAACCTCCTTTTCTGGACTGTTCGGACTTCCATCTTGGGGGCATACGCTTGGAATGCTTCACGACAAAGGAAAAGAGCGTGATGCATTTCAGCAATATATCCGTACGACAAGCGGTCTACCTGTGACTGACGAAAAATCGTATGGAGAGCATCATCATGCGTTTGTAGGTGGAATATTGGTAACGAACCTTATGGGGAAGAGTGTATTCAATCTTCTTGCCAACCAGATAATCTCTCATCATACAGGCCTACATGATTATGTAGATGCGGAGAGCGTCATAGAGAAAAGGCAACTTCCCGAAGAGATAAACAAAGGGGACATAGCTCTGAATATACCCCAGTTGAGAAAAGAACTTCTTGAATCTCCTTTTTCTAAACTTAAGGTGGACATGAAGCATTTTCATCACCTTTCCCGCATGCTTTTTTCCTGTCTTGTGGATGCCGACAGACTCAATACAGAGCAATTTATGGATGTAGAATCGTGGGAAAAACGGGGATGCTCGTCTACACTCACTGACTTATTGCCAAAATTGGAGGCGCATTTACGTGAACTGCAATTGTATGCACCCGATACAGAAGTGAACCACATTCGCAAGAAAGTACAGGAACGATGCCGTAAAGCTTCTTCTGAAGAGAAAGGATTCTATAGCCTTACGGTACCAACGGGAGGCGGCAAGACTCTTTCATCGTTGTTGTGGGCCATGAAGCATGCTGTAAATCACGGTATGAATCGTATTATCATTGCCATCCCATACACTAGTATTATTGTGCAGACGGCAGGCCTCTTGAAAGAAATCTTCGGCGAAGAGCACGTACTGGAGCATCATAGTAACTTTAATCCTGATGAGATAAAGAATGAAGAGGTACGTGAGAAGGCAAAGCTGGCCACGGAAAACTGGGATTATCCGATTATCGTTACGACCAATGTTCAGCTGTTTGAGTCAATGTTTAGCAACAAACCGTCCGATTGCCGTAAATTGCACAATATCGTGAATTCAGTTCTTATTTTGGATGAAGCGCAGACATTGCCGACTGATTTCTTACAACCGATAGTGGATGCACTTAAAGCATATCAGAAAATATTCGGAGTGTCGGTACTGTTTACCACTGCCAGTCAGCCGGTACTTAGCGGACTGATAGAAGGAACTAATCCTAAGGCCAATTTTGAGGGAATAGACCGTATTATTGAAATCATACCGAATGAGTTTGCTTTGCATGACAAGCTTCGTCGTGTGAAGTTAGTAATAGACAACACAGGAAAGACATACGATGAGATTGCCGCCGAAGTTGCTATATATAATAAAGTATTATGTATCGTAAATACCCGAAAGGATGCCAAGGAACTGTATGACCGTTTACCTAATGAAGGAATAAAGCTCCATCTATCGAGAATGATGTGTCCCGCCCATATCAGTGAAACCATACGGAAGGTCAAGGCATTGCTGAAAGATAAATCACATCCGATTGTCAGAGTGATAGCTACCCAGCTTGTAGAGGCAGGGGTGGATATAGATTTCCCTGTTGTATTTCGACAGGAATCAGGTCTTGACTCTATTTTACAGGCAGCGGGGCGTTGTAACCGTGAAGGAAGAAATACTGTTGGTACCACATTTGTGTTCAGTCTCGCCGCAGAGAAACGTATTCCATTTGGGGCAATGAAGGCTGCAAACAATGCACGATTGAATTTGCCTGCAAATAGTGATTGGTTTGACCCTTCTACGATGACAGAGTATTTTTATCAGTTGTATTGCAGGAAAAACACGTTTGACGATAAGGATATGAAACATTATCTTTATAACCCTAATGAGTTATGTTTTGAAACGGCATCAAAGAAGTTCAGATTGATTGATGATGATTGTATGAATATCATTGTAAATTGGGGGAACAGCATGGAGCTTGTGGAAAAACTGAAAGAATCTGGCTGTACCTATCCCTTGATGAAGCAACTGGCTAAATTTACAGTAGGCGTTCATAGTTCCGATTTTGACAAGTTGGTCAGCTATGGTGCTATTGAAGAAGTATTAGAGGGTATCTATGTGTTGACAGACAGGGTACAGTATGACAAAAATACGGGTCTTAGCCTTGATAACCACTGGATGGAAGAGCTATTAATGATATAAAAAAAATGAATAATATGGACTATACAGATAAAGAATATTGCTTGGAAGTATGGGGTGACTGGGCTTGTTTCAGTCGCCCTGAATTGAAAGTAGAGCGTGTGAGCTATGATGTTATTACACCTTCTGCGGCACGTGCCATTTTTGAAGCAATACTTTTCAAACGCTATGCCATGCGTTGGCAAGTGACGAAAATAGAAGTTCTTAATCCTATCAAGTGGACTACCATCAGGAGAAATGAGGTAGGAGCATTGGCGGGTAAGTCCTCAATCTTTATTGAAGATAAACGACAACAGAAGAATTCTTTGCTTTTGCAAGGTGTGCGCTATCGTATTCACGCAAAGCTGGTTTTTATTCCGGTAAAAGATCGACCAAAGGAGGCTTTTATCAAACATCAGCCAAGTGATGATGAGAATCCGATGAAATATTATCAGATGTTTGAACGCAGAGCATCGCAAGGACAATGTTTCACCCAGCCGTATCTTGGTTGCCGTGAGTTTGCCGCAAATTGGAAGTATATTGATAATACGGAACAACTTGCCCCTCCTTTGGCTGAAGATAGGGATTTGGGTATCATGCTTTATGATATGGATTTTGAAGGGAATGTACAGAAACCTAATGCCATGTTTTATCGTGTAAGAATGGAGCAAGGTGTGATTGTCGTACCAGATAAAGATAGCGAGGAGGTGCTGAGATGATACTAAAAGCATTGTATGATTATTACCATCGGAGTGGTAATTTACCCATTATGGGAATGGAGTTAAAGGAAATAGGTTTTATCATCGTTATTGATAAGTGTGGTAATTTCTTACGTTTTGAAGACAGGCGTATAGACAAAAAGTCTGCGCAACAGTTTCTTGTTAAGAAGAGTGTAGGTCGTTCAAGTGCCCCTGTTGCAAACTATTTGTACGACAATAGCCAATATGTATTTGGTTATTCCGACAAAGGGGACATGGAAAGCATGCGCAAGTATTTTGATACATTCAAAGCGAAGGTTGAAGAAATATACGACATGTTTTCAGATAATGAAACCATGCAGGCTGTTTATGCGTTTTATCAACAAGAGCCTTCAGATATAGTTGAAGCCATGCAGAATGATTCTCTTTGGGATGATATAAACAAGAATCTCAATAAAAAATATTCCACTTTCTCTTTTCTTATAGAAGGAGATACGGAAATAGTGGCTTCTAAGCGCAAACTAATAAACTTAGAATCGGGTGGTAATGATGTTGGTGGAGGTCTTTGTTTAGTAATAGGCAAACATTCAAAAACCGTAGAGGTTACAACCGCTACAATGATTCCGGGAAGTCAGGCTACAGCTAAACTTGTCGCTTTTCAAGTCAATTCCGGATATGATTCGTATGGTAAGTCAAAGGGGCATAATGCTCCTATATCTGAAGAGGCTGAATTTGCTTATACTACAGCATTGAATCATTTATTGCGTTCTGATTCGCATAATAAATTTATGGTAGGTTCACGCACATACCTGTTTTGGGCTTCTTCTGATAGTGAGGCTGCAAAGAAATCTGAAGATAGTTTGTTTGCTTTGTTGGGGCGTACAGAAGAAAACGATGATCCTAACATGCTCATAAAATTGGTGCGACGTACATTCATGTCTATCTATAACGGAGTATTGTTCGCAAACAAAGATGACAAATTCTTTATATTAGGTTTGGCTCCCAATTCAGCCCGAATAGCGGTGGTGTATTGGAATGAATTGCCATTGCGTGAGTTTGCCGGCTTAATCAGTAAACATTTCGCAGATATGGAGATTGTTGATACACGTAAAGACAAGAAACCGTATGTAGGATTACATTCCATCCTCGGAAATGTTACTCTTGGAGGGAAGTCAAGCGATGCTACGCCCAATCTTCCAGATGCTGTAGTGAAAAGCATCTTCCAAGGACTTCCGTATCCGGCTTCTCTGTTTCAGGCTTGCATTCGCCGCATACGTGCTGAACAATCAGTCAACATTGGTCGTGCAGCCATCATCAAGGCTTATCTTAATCGATTAAATGATAATAATAACAATAAAAAACTCGATATTATGTTAGACAAAGAAAATCAAAATCAAGGGTATCTTTGTGGAAGGTTGTTTGCTGTTCTCGACAAGATACAGGAAGACGCAAATAACATTCATTCCATTCGTGAGCGTTACATGAATTCCGCATCGACCACTCCAGCTATGGTTTTTGCCACTATCCTAAATCTTTCCACTCATCATCAGGAGAAGCTGAATGAGGGTAAACAGGTGTTTTATGAGAAATTGAAACAGGAAATCATTTCCAAACTTGACGCAAACGGTTTTCCTGCACATCTAGAACTTCAAGACCAAGGGCGCTTTTTTGTAGGATATTATCATCAGCGGCAAGCGTTCTTCATGGGTAAAGAGAACAGAGAAACAGAAGAGCAATAACAAACAATTAAAAATATACAGTTATGTCAGAAATTAAGAACAGAATCGATTTCGTTTACATCTTTGATGTGCAAGACGGTAATCCGAATGGAGACCCTGATGCAGGTAATCTTCCCCGTGTAGATGCAGAAACGGGTATGGGGCTTGTTACAGATGTTTGCCTTAAACGTAAGGTACGTAATTATGTACAAGTGGCAAAAGGTTTGGAAGATGGCTACGATATATTCATTAAGGAGAAGGCTGTTTTAAACACTTTGATTGATAAAGCGCATGATGATTCTGAGGTAAAAAATGCTAAAGATAAGACTGATGCTGCACGTCGTTTTATGTGCAAGAACTATTTTGATGTTAGAATATTTGGTGCTGTGATGTCAACCGGCAAGAATGCAGGGCAGGTACGTGGCCCAATCCAGTTTACCTTTGCCCGTTCTGTAGATCCAATTGCTGCGGCAGAACATTCTATAACCCGTATGGCTGTGGCAACAGACGCTGAAGCTAAGAAACAAAGTGGTGACAACCGCACAATGGGACGTAAAGCTACCGTACCTTACGGTCTCTACATCTGTCACGGCTTCATTTCTGCCAACCTTGCCCAACAAACAGGCTTTTCAGAAGAAGACCTTGCGCTGTTCTGGGAAGCTCTGAAGAACATGTTCGATATGGATCGTTCGGCTGCACGCGGATTGATGAGTGCACAGAAATTGATTGTTTTCAAACATGATTCCGTATTGGGTAATGCCCCTGCCAACAAACTATTTGATTTGGTTAAGGTGGAGAAGGTGTGCGATGGAGCACCACGTTCATTCGGTGATTACCATGTCACGATAGACAAGGAACATGTCCCATCAAATGTTACTGTAGAGGAACTGATATAAAACAAAAGACAATGTATAGCGAAGACGATATGCTCATGTTGTCGGGGATTCAGCACTTCAGGTTCTGTCCCCGGCAATGGGCTTTGATTCACATTGAGCAGCAATGGGATGATAACCGTCTCACCATAGAGGGACAGATTCTGCATAAACATGTGGATGACCCGTTCTATAGACAGAAATGTGGAGATCAAATAACATTGCGTGCAGTGAATATCGCTTCGCGTGAGTTGGGGCTCTATGGCATTTCCGATGCCATAGAGTTGCTACCTTCTCCATCTTTGGAAGATACGATCTTGCATCCTAAATATCCAGGACGTTGGCGACCGGTGGCTGTGGAGTATAAGCATGGCAGACCCAAAAAGGATGAAGTGGATGAAGTGCAGTTGGCGGCACAAACAATGTGTCTTGAAGAAATGTACGCAATCCATATACCCTACGGTGTGTTCTTTTATGGAGAACTTCGTCATCGGATAGAGGTGGCTATAACAGATGAGTTGCGCAATATCGTCAGACAATGCGCCAGGGATATGCATGAAATATTCAGTAAGGCTGTTATCCCAAAAGCAAAATATGAACGACATTGCGACAAATGCTCATTGAAAGAAATCTGTATGCCGACGATAGCCAAGAATTGTACCACGGTAGATACTTACCTCAATAAACACTTATATACATGAGAAAATTGTTGAATACTTTGTATGTGACGACACCTGAAGCCTATCTGAGTAAGGATGGGCAGAATGTCGTAGTATCAGTCAAGCAAGAGGAAGTGTTCCGTATTCCTGCGATAAACATAGAAGGCATTGTGACGTTCGGATATATGGGCGCAAGTCCGGGCGTGATGAAATTGTGCAGTGACAATAGCATATCACTTACATTCCTATCTCCTCATGGCAGATTTATCAGCAGGGTACAGAGCGCAACGAAAGGGAATGTACTGTTACGCAAGAGACAATATCAATTGTCGGATGATGAATCCTGGTCATTACATGTGGCACGACTGATGATTGGTGGTAAGATTCAAAACTATCGTAATATATTAAAGAGATATATTCGTGATTATGGAGAGAATGAAAACATTAATCGGGCGGTACAAGTGTTGGAACATGCCAAGCGTGAAGCTTTGGCGACCCAAGATAAGACGACCCTAATAGGGTATGAAGGCATGGCTTCAAATGCCTATTTTGAAGTGTTGCCTGTTTTGATACTTAATCAGAAGGCTGATTTCCCGTTTCATGGCCGGAATCGCCGTCCTCCTAAAGATGCAGTGAATGCCATGTTGTCTTTTGCTTATACTTTGATTGCTAATGATACATCTGCCGCACTCGAAACAGTTGGCCTTGATCCATACGTAGGATTTCTCCATACACTTCGTCCGGGACGTACATCCTTAGCATTGGATATGATGGAAGAATTGCGAGCCTATCTTGGTGATCGTTTTGTCTTGTCGTTGATTAATAAAAGACAGATAACATCCAAGGATTTTTTGTTTCAAGGTGATAATGGGGTTGTTATGACGGATAAAGGGAAAAAGACATTTATTTCCGCATGGCAGGCAAGGAAAAGGGAGGTGATAATCCATCCTTATCTTAATGAAAAAATAGAGATAGGGCTTCTGCCTTATGTACAGGCCATGTTGATGGCAAGATATATCAGGCAAGATATTGATAATTATCCGGTATTTCTAATAAAATGATTTACGATTATGCATATTCTTGTGACTTATGATGTGGATACTACGAGCAAAGAAGGAGCTCGCCGCCTACGACATGTGGCTAAGGCTTGCATAGATTATGGCCAAAGGGTACAGAATTCTGTCTTTGAGTGTGAGGTGACAGAAGCACAATATTGTCTCTTGATTGAACGAATCAAGCGTATTATTGATATGTCTCTTGATAGCGTTAGATTTTATATTCTCAATAAAAACGAGAATAAAAGGGTAAAAGTGATAGGTGTTGAAACTGCTTACAAAGTTAATAATGCTCTTATCATATAATTTATGCGAATGTGGAGTATTACGAAAAAAGTAGTATTTTCGCACCCCTTAATAATTAGCAGATTAACCCGTCTTTAAGGCGATTGCAGCCATTAAGCTGAAATAAAAATGAGAATTCGCATATTAATAGGTCTAATTTATTGACTTATAATATGTAACTTTGCACACTGTCGCACCCCGTGTGGGTGCGTGGATTGAAACGGCGCGATCGGTGTCGGAGGTGTATGGAATACCGGAGTCGCACCCCGTGTGGGTGCGTGGATTGAAACATTCAGAAACGTCTTATAAGACTCCACGTATGACGTCGCACCCCGTGTGGGTGCGTGGATTGAAACCGTGTACCTAAGGAGATTGACTCCAAGGTTGTCGTCGCACCCCGTGTGGGTGCGTGGATTGAAACATGTTTAAATTGCCGTTCGCCAACCGCTCGAAAAGGTCGCACCCCGTGTGGGTGCGTGGATTGAAACCTAGCCATCTCCACACGCTTGTATAAACCGTCCATGGTCGCACCCCGTGTGGGTGCGTGGATTGAAACACTAATCCAGTGGCCCCATCTCTATTCTTGGCCAGTCGCACCCCGTGTGGGTGCGTGGATTGAAACTCGGTTATCGTGGCTTGGGCCGCCGTTCCCGGGAGTCGCACCCCGTGTGGGTGCGTGGATTGAAACATCCATGATGAGAGTAATAAAAAATAACAAGAAAAGTCGCACCCCGTGTGGGTGCGTGGATTGAAACCGGCAATTGGGTGCCCGAATATCCGCACTTGACAACGTCGCACCCCGTGTGGGTGCGTGGATTGAAACGATACGGAGACGGCGTCCATAAGGCGTGAGGTCTCAGTCGCACCCCGTGTGGGTGCGTGGATTGAAACGTGTGGCTATCTCGCTGTTAAGGGGCGTTGACGGGTCGCACCCCGTGTGGGTGCGTGGATTGAAACAGGATCCTGTCCGTCTTGATATACGCCCCGGTAGGTCGCACCCCGTGTGGGTGCGTGGATTGAAACATCCTGTAGACGGGGTTGCCGGATGCGTCCGTGCGTCGCACCCCGTGTGGGTGCGTGGATTGAAACAAGTCGGCGAGCGGTATCAGGTTCTGCCACATCCCGTCGCACCCCGTGTGGGTGCGTGGATTGAAACCCTTGTAGGTGAACATACCCGTCTCGTAAACTCCGTCGCACCCCGTGTGGGTGCGTGGATTGAAACCTCTGTATGGACCGCTCCTTGACGATCATGGCATGGTCGCACCCCGTGTGGGTGCGTGGATTGAAACCTGTTCCCGGTGTGCCGTAAATGACCATGATAATGTCGCACCCCGTGTGGGTGCGTGGATTGAAACTTTTGCAGAGTTTTCCTGAAATGTTATATTGCCAGTCGCACCCCGTGTGGGTGCGTGGATTGAAACCACCCCGGCGAGTTCTTAATCATCTAAAATTCTTTGTCGCACCCCGTGTGGGTGCGTGGATTGAAACAGGTTTCCTTTATCAGAGAAGTGTTAAGCGATGTGTCGCACCCCGTGTGGGTGCGTGGATTGAAACCTATCGGTAAGTTGATCGCGGAGGCTATGCAACGTCGCACCCCGTGTGGGTGCGTGGATTGAAACAACCTCATTGTCTATTTCCTCGCCTATACGATCGTCGCACCCCGTGTGGGTGCGTGGATTGAAACGTACATAGTTAGGTCCGGTCATATAGGCATTATTGTCGCACCCCGTGTGGGTGCGTGGATTGAAACGAGAAAATGTCTCAAGATAGCGCCGATGAGTTAAAGTCGCACCCCGTGTGGGTGCGTGGATTGAAACCTCGGAGAAGGACAATCCCGAGTCCTTGAACCGGTCGCACCCCGTGTGGGTGCGTGGATTGAAACTCAAAATAGGCCTTATTGATAAGCCTGACACGCTGGTCGCACCCCGTGTGGGTGCGTGGATTGAAACATATGGGAATATATCAGTGAAGGTAAAAAACATGAGTCGCACCCCGTGTGGGTGCGTGGATTGAAACATTGATTTTATCGTTAGGAGGACTGATGAGAGAAAGTCGCACCCCGTGTGGGTGCGTGGATTGAAACTTCGGTTGTCAACATCATTTGACCGGGCGTTAATGTCGCACCCCGTGTGGGTGCGTGGATTGAAACATTTGTAAAGCGCAAGCTTTTTCATAAAAGATATACTTACGTGATGAAGTATATCTTCTATGGGACTTGAAGTGTTCTTCTGCGACGAAGGGATTAGTACTTCGTAAAAATAACTTTTTAAAGTCACTGACACTGACATATAATTTCGCTTAGTTATTTCTGCAAAAATCATTCATATGTAAACAAGTTTCGTATATTCGCGACCTTATAATAGTTTAAATATGGCAGAGGAACTACGGATTAAAAATGGTGATAAACAGGAAATGTATGAGACGTTGCTCCCGCAAATCGCCTCATTGGTAGGTAACGAGACCGACCTAATCGCTAACATGGCGAACGTCGCCGCAGCACTCAAGCAAACTTTCGGTTTCTTTTGGGTGGGTTTCTACCGGGTCATAGACAATCAGTTGGTATTAGCGCCTTTTCAAGGCCCTATCGCCTGTACACGAATCAAATACGGAAAAGGGGTATGCGGCACGGCTTGGAAGGAGACCCGTACGATCATCGTACCGGATGTAGACGCTTTCCCGGGACATATCGCTTGTAGCTCGGCGTCACGCTCTGAGATCGTAGTTCCCGTGATATGGGAGGATAAGGTAATCGCTGTCCTTGATATAGACAGTGATCAACCGGATAGTTTCGATGAGACTGATCAGATCTTTTTGGAAAAGATAGTGGAATTGCTTCCTCATCAGTAAGCCTCGCCTCAGTACTTCCCAAGAAGTACTGTAGTACTGCCTAAGAGGTACTGCAGTACTTTGTAAGGAGTACTCCAGTACTCTCCGAAGAAATACCACAGTACTTCGCAAGGAGTACTCCGGTACTCTCCCTGAAGTACCGGGACAAATGCTACTTACCGCAAATACCCTTAAATGGACAATAAGAACAAGCCTTCCCCGTAGGGGTTTGCGTAAAGGGAATTTCCGGATTGAAGATCTCGTCCAAGCAGCCCCGCAGCCCCTCCTCGAACGCTTGGGCATAACCGGAGAAATCCTCTACCTTCTCCGACTTCCCCCGTTCGATACGGTGGTAGACCGATGGGTCGAACGGATCGGCGAAAAGGGAACGGACGTAATAAATGCCCGGTTGTATCGTCTTTCCTTTGTTCTCGGTGAGATGGGCGTACATCCAGCAATACATGAATACCTGCATCACGGCTTTCGCACGATCTTTCTCCTCCTTGTTGAATAGGCTCTCGATACTACTGAAAGTCGTAGTTCCGCTACCGCTCTTGTAATCGATGATACGGATAGCGTCGCGAACCTCGTCCACACGGTCGATAAAGCCTTTCAACCGGATCTCGGAATAGTCGGAAAGGCTGATCAGACCGTTTATCTTACGCTCGGACTCGATGTAAACGAAAGGGGTCAGCTTGCCGTCACGCTCCAAGATTTTCTCCACGTATTTGCGGATCATCTCGCCGATCAGGTAGTTTTGTCCGGTAAGGGAGCGAACCACCTCTGTCTTGAAAAACTCGCTGGCGAAAGCCCGGGCGATAGCTCCGGTAAGCAAGGCCGTATCCTTACGAATCGCTTTCAGCAAATCCACGGTAACCATCTTCCCTTGGAACGGCTTGTAAAGCTCCTCCATCACTTTATGTAAGATACTTCCGAATACATCGCTCTCGATCGTCTCGCTCACCTCCTCTTCCTCTCGAATGCCTTCCACGACGGAAAAATAGAATTTCAACGGGCAATCCAGATACGTATTGATAGCGCTCGCCGAGATCGCCTTGCTCCCCCCTTTCCGGTAAGCGTCTAAACGGCGCATGATATCCTCCCTTTTCGGCACGGCCAATGGCGGGGTCTTGGAGGAAGATACGTTATAGACCACCAATTTATCTCGCATCGGCACCTCGTAATGATAATGCAGCTGGTGGACAAAGCGACTTACCTCTCCCGTCTGCAATCCGTTGCTGCGGGTATCGTATAAAAGGCTCACGTGGCTGGCACGCTCTATCAAACGATAGAAATGGTAGGCCCATACGCTATCTTGATGCTCGTAGGTAGGCAACCCGAAACCCCTGCGTAGGTTATAAGGGATAAAGGAGTTCGCCGCTTTCCGCTGCGGGAAAATACCCTCGTTCATGGATAAGATAATCAGACGGTCGAAATCCAAGGCACGGGTCTCGAGCACCCCCATAATCTGGAGACCGGAAAGCGGCTCGCCGTGGAAAGGGATCGTAATCGTATCGGTTACCCGCTTCAATAGGCGGAAGAAGGTATCTATTTTCATCTCTATACGAGCGTCTTTCATTACCTCTTTCATGCGGTTTACCGTGGTGAAATAATGGAAGATGAACTCTTGCTCCAAATCGTTCGTCCGCTGGGGTGCGTCCTCCTCTTCCTCATCGGAAAGGGCGGACATAACCTTGTTCAGCTCTTCCAACACCTTGATCAGATAATCCGAGAAGGCCTCCACCCCGGTCACCGGCGTGAACAGGATTTCTAGCAAAGGCGTTTTCCCTAACTCCGTATGCGAGATATAGATCTTGTTGTTCTCCGTGATCTCTTTCACCAAGGAGGAAATAATCTCCGGTGAGGTGGAGAGGATGTAGCGATGGTTCAATACCGGCAGCACGTCGCGGAAATAGAACAACGGATTCCGGTCTATGTAGCGTATGTTCTTCTGCAACGCCAAGATATACTCGATCAACGAGGCGACCGGGGTTCCCGCCAAGGGATAACCCATCGTGACGTTGATACGCCGGATTTGCTCCGGTATGGCGTTCAGCACCGGGATCAGCAGATGTTCATCGGGCAAGATCACCGCCGTACGCAGGGCTTCTTCCGAGCTCATCTCCGCTTCCTTGCACCAATCGCTCAACAGGGTGTAGACGTGCTTGGCCTGCCCGATACCGGAAGGGATGCCGATCACCTCGATCTCGGTCTTTACCTTCTCCTCGGGGGGTAATTTCATCGAGGAAGGGAAGCTCTTCAAGTTACGGGAGACGAAGTAAGAAGCCTTATTATCCGGATCGGTTACCTTATCGGATACATAATCCCAATAGAAATCCGCTATCTCCCGCTTCTGCAACTGGGCTAAGAAACGTTCTTCCGATACGGACAAGGCGTTCAAACCGACGAAGACAATTCGCTCGTAAGGTAAATCCGGAGACTCGCCCCGTTCCATGCTTTCCACGACCTCCCGGAAGATCATGCCCTCGTAACCTTTTCCCTCGGCGGCCAAGGTCGCACGGAATTCCTCATAGAGATCGTATAGCACTTGCCAGACCGCCAAGAACTGTTGCTGGTTCGGCGTATCGCCCCGGGGATAAAAACTGGACCAGAAACTACGGATAGCGGCGATCTGCTCATCACTTAAGAAATCGAAATCATTCTCTATCTCCCGTAGGTCTGTCACGTTACTGAATAGCATGCGGGCATTTGCCATGTACTTATCAATATCGTCGAAGTCATTGAGCAACATCTCGCCCCAATACAGGAATTCATCGAAAGTCTCGGTGGAACCGCTTTGGCGGATGTAGATGTCGTACAGGGTAAAAAGCATACTGATCCGATCGGCGGATTGTTTTCCGCTCAACTGGATAAAGAGATCGTTGATCGTAAGGATTATCGGAGAGAAAAGGGGGGTATCGGCTACCTCCGAGAGATATTTCTGGAAGAAAAGTCCCGTACGCCGGTTTGGGAAAACAAAGGCCAAACGACTGACCTCCGCTCCCCATTTCTCGTAAAAAAGAGACGCTACTTGATATAAGAACGGTTTCATTTATTCAAAAATTTATACAGGCTGCGGAGACGGGGCACGCCCCGTCTCTACAATCGGGTACGATTCACGTTTGTTATATTAAGATGTTCTCTATCTCCTGCAATTCTTCCCCGGAGAAAGAGATATTATCTAACGCTTTCAGGTTATCCATTAATTGGGCGACAGAGCTAGCGCCAATTAATACGCTAGTTACCCGTTCGTCCTTTAATAACCAAGCGAGCGCCATCTCCGCCAAGGTCTGTCCACGGCGGGCAGCTACCTCGTTTAGCTTACGGGCCTTTTCCACGGCCTCCGGGGTAACTTGAGAGGTCTGCAAATGACCGGTCGATTTCGCCGCACGGGAATTCTCCGGGATTCCACGCAAATACTTATCCGTAAGCAAGCCTTGCGCCAACGGCGAGAACGCTATCATACCCACACCCTCTTCCTTCAATACAGACAATAAATCCGGTTCCGTCCAACGATCGAACATCGAATAGCGGGCTTGGTGAATCAAGCAAGGCACCTTATGTTCTTTCAGTACAGCCAAGGCCTTACGGGTCTGGTCTGCGTCATAGTTGGAGATACCTACATACAAAGCCTTTCCTTGCCGGACGATATCAGCTAAGGCCCCCATCGTCTCCTCGATCGGAGTCTCCGGGTCCGGACGATGGGAGTAAAAGATATCCACGTATTCCAGTCCCATCCGTTTCAAGCTCTGATCCAAGCTAGCCATTAAATATTTACGGCTTCCCCAGTTCCCATACGGTCCCGGCCACATATCGTAGCCCGCCTTCGTAGAGATGATCAGCTCATCCCGATAAACGCCCAAGCCCTTCTTCAATATCCGGCCAAAATTCTCCTCCGCCGATCCGTAGGCCGGGCCATAATTATTCGCCAAGTCGAAATGAGTCACGCCATGATCGAATGCGGCGTGAGCGATCTGGATAAAATTACCGAACACGTCCACACTACCAAAGTTGTGCCACAATCCCAAGGAAACGGCCGGCAATAAGATACCGCTCCGTCCGCACCGCCGATATATCATATCCGCATAGCGATTCTCTTCCGCTTTGTAAAACTCCATATGCTCTTTCTTTTTTTAATTATTATATCTCATCCGGCCAAGGAACCGGTTTGCCTGTCGCCTTAAACGACGGACGTTGCCCGTCCACTTTCCGTAAATACGTACCCAATTCCCCGGACAGACGCTTTACGATATCGGGATGCTGCCTTGCCACGTCATTATGTTCCCCTATATCCTCCGGGATATTAAACAATTCCTTCTTCCCCGTCTCGTAATAATAGATCAGTTTCCAGTCTCCATTACGGACCGAGCAAGTCGGACCGATTCCCGGCCCGTCATTACCCCATATATTCGGGCAGTTCCAGAATAAGCTACGTCCCACGGAAGGATCTCCCGTACCTTTTAATAAAGGCATGAAACTGACGCCATCTATCGGCTGTACGGTCTTATGCCCCCTTATGCCTGCCATCTCCAAGATAGTTGGATAGAAATCCTCGATAATCAAGTATTTATCACATTTGCTTCCCGGTTTCACCACCCCCGGCCAACGCACGATCATAGGCTCACGGACTCCTCCCTCATAGGCGGAGCCTTTACCACTGTTCAAGGGATAGTTTTGCGTATGGATCTCGCCGTCACGCCATCTGGGCTCGCTGGAAAGACCACCGTTATCGCTCATGAAGATCACGATCGTGTTATCCGCCTCGCCATTCTTCTCCAACCAGTCCATCAAATCGCCCAGACTCTTATCCATACCCTCTATCAAGGCAGCGTAAGCCGCCTCTTTAGCCGTTAACCCCTTATCGATATATTTCTGGTAGAAACGCTTGTCCTTATCAATCGGGATATGGATCGCATAATGTGACATATATAGGTAAAACGGCTGGTTATATTTCTTAGCCTTGTCCAACGCCTTGATCGCCTCCTGCGTCAAGGCCTCCGTAGCGAAGGTGTCGCTTCCCCAATACTTTTCCAATCCGGGGATAGCGTTCGGAGCGTAAGGTTTACCATCCTTGGTATGCCCGTAATTATTCTCGCCGAGGTAACTGGCGAGACCTCCGGCGGCATGCCCGGCTATATTGACCTCGAATCCCCAATGATGCGGGTCCTCCCCCGGGGTATCGATTGCCCCGAAATGCGCCTTGCCGCAATGGATCGTGTGATATCCGTTATTCTTCAATATCTGCACGAATGAAGTACCCACAAACGTATTATTCGTCCCGCCCACTTGGGCCACGCCGTTATAATTCCAATCCGGCAAGGTAAGCACATCGCTCTCCCGATCGGTCGTCTTATCCTTAAAAAGCGTCCAGTTCGTAACCCGGTGACGGGCGGCGTTCGTCCCCGTGATCAAGCTGCAACGGGTAGGCGAGCTGATACTGCTAGCGTAGGCTTGGGTAAACATCATGCCCCCTTTCGCCAATCGCTCCATGTTCGGGGTCTCATATACCTCATTATAATGCGTCTTTTGGATCCAAAAAGGTAAGGACGTATCCTCCCATCCCATATCATCCACCAAGAACAGGATGATATTCGGGGGACGACTGGCACTCTGGGCGTTCGCTACCGCCGATACCGACAATAAAGCGATGGGAATAAACTGAGTCTTCTTCATGATAGGCAACGGATATTTGTATTCTACGAAAGTAGATATATTTCACCGAAAAACAATATTGTTTCATATACAAAATAATATTGTCTTATGTATTATACTTTTCCGGACATAAAATAAGGGGCCCTTGACAAAAAGAGTCCCTTACCTAATATCTTATACCCAATGATTTATCCGGAAAGCCTTAACGCAAACGATCCAAGGAACGTACCAGCGCCTCATCGGCCCCGATATTACGGATCGCCAGATAATCCAAGATCAGATTGACCAACGGGAAGGAAAGAGCGATCTTAACACTTACGCTGGCACCTTCCATATCCCCCTTCAAGGAATAGATCAAGAAGGCAAAGAAACCATAAAAGCCCAATATCAGCAATGCGTTGAACACGCAAAGACGGATTTGCAGGATTCTTTTCTTATATAAGAAGATCGTCACTAAGGCAATGATAGCGATGATAGCAGTCAAGGCAAATAAGCCCCATGCCGGGTATAGTAATTCCGGCTCACCGATCATCGTGCTCAACCCGCTAGCATCGAACGAAAAGAGAGCGTCTCCTTGTTGCAACACGGCCAACGGCAAGAATAAGGTAGCGACCGTAAGCGCCACGATAATTAGCAGGTAAACAGTTTGTATTCTTTGTAACATGGTAATTAGTTCGTTTTAAATGGAAAGGCCGACTCATTTGAGGGTCAGCCTTTCCGATGTTCAAAAATATTTCTTCTTAGAAGTTATTCTTCTCTTTAGCAGGATTCTTGTAATAAACCTTGCCATCCTCGTACTCTTGAGCGGCGATCAACGTTGATTTCGGAAGTTTCTCATAGTAGCGTGAAATCTCGATCTGCTCACGGTTTTCAAAGACTTCCTCCAAGTTGTCATTCTAAGAAGCGAACTCTTGAAGTTTCTTTTCCAGATCTTGTTTCATCTCAACACTAATCTGATTCGCCCGTTTTGAAATGATAGCGACTGTCTCATATACGTTACCCGTTTCTTCACTTAACTTCATCATGTCACGGGTTACCGTATTGGTAGGAGCGTTTGATTTTCTGTAATCCATTTTCGTTTTATTGATTAAATTCGCTTAATATGCATCTGTAATTCGCTTGCTGGCATAGTCGTAGAACTTCGTTACCTGCTTTACGTAGTTACCTTCCGGATACTCGTTCATGTAGTTGTAATACTCGTCAACCACATCCCGGTAACGGCCCTGCAACTTCTCCTCTACGGATACTAGCGCCAACTCGTACTTCGCACGGATGATAAGGAACATGAATTCCTCACGATACTTGGAATACGGGTAATTCTTCAAGGCGTTCTGCGCCGTGATCACGCAAGACTGGAAGTTATTCCCCATATAGGTACCTAGATTGAAATACAAGCGGGTGGCCATCAATTCCTTGTAAGCCAACTTCTCCTGAAGCTCGAACATGATGTTCTGCGCTTCCTCGGCCCGTTCACTTTGCGGATAATACTCCAAATAAAGTTGCAACTGCTCGATCGCCTTATACGTCTGCGACTGGTCTAACCGGGGATCCGGAGAGTCCAGATACAAACCATAACCGGAATAGAAACGGGATAATTCCGTAAACTCCCCTTTCGGATAGGTCGTATAATAGGTCTCGAAGTATTGCGAAGCCGTCTGATAATCTTTCTGACCGTAATAGCTTTGCGCCAACAAGTACAAGGACTCCTCGGCATAAGCTGTTCCTTTAAAGATTGTAACCAGTTCATCCAGCAGAGTAGCGGATTTCGAGTATTGCTTCGCGTTGAAGTATTTCTTCGCGTACGAATATTTCAATTCGTAATCCGTGCTCTTCAGTATCTTATTATACTCTCCACAAGAGGATAATAGTACTGTCATCATCATCAGTAAAAATACAACCTTTTTCATTCACATACTTTTAGCGTGCAAAATTAGTGCTTTTAGGCGAATAAATGAAACCCAAAACGTTAATATTTACAACTTATATAAATCGCTAGCAGCGATCAATTCCAATTTATTCGCTTTCAAAACCTCCGCGCACTTATTGACATCGTCCGGACGGATGATCACGTTAGCAGCGTCGCCTTGAGAAAAAGCGTACATATATTCAATGAAGATCCCGGCCGAGGTAATGATATCCATCGCCTTTGCCAAGGCTCCCGGCTGGTTGGGACAATGCAAGCATACCACGTCGGCCACGCTTACAGCGTATAACTTTTCACGAAGCACGGATATCGCTTTCTCCGTATCGGATACGATTAGGCGAAGGATACCGAAATCGGAATTCTCGGCTACCGTGAAAGCGGACATATTGACCCCTGCCTCCCCTAATATCTTGGCGACTTCCGTAAAACGGCCTTTCTTGTTTTCCAGAAAGATTGATAATTGTTTTATTAACATAGTACTTAATCTTTTAGAGGTTATACTAACTTACGTTTATCGATCACGTGTTTTGCCTTACCCATACTACGTTCGATACTACGCGGCTCCACGATCTTGATGTCCGGTTGCAAACCGATCACGCTCTGCATGCGGGCGGCGATCTTCTTTTTCAAGGCGATCATCTTGTTCATCTCGTCCGAGTAGTATTCTTGGCGAACCTCCACCTGTATCTGGAAGGTATCGGTATTGTTCATACGATCCACCACGATCAGGTAATGCGCCTCAAACTCCGGCAGCTCCAAAATTACGGATTCTACCTGAGACGGGAAAACATTTACGCCACGAATAATCAACATATCGTCACTTCTACCTAAAATACGTCCCATACGAACCGCCGTACGTCCACAGGCGCACTTCTCGTAAGTCAGCGAGGTCAAATCACGTGTACGGTAACGAAGCATCGGCATACCCTCCTTCGTAAGCGTGGTGAAGACCAACTCTCCTACTTGTCCCGGTTCCACCGGTTGTAAGGTATTCGGGTCCACGATCTCCGGGAAGAAATGGTCTTCCCACAGGTGGGTACCGTTCTGGCACTCACACTCGCCTCCAACGCCCGGACCGCAGATTTCCGTCAAGCCATAGATATCGTAAGCCTTGATATTTAGTTTCGTCTCTAATTCCTTACGCATATTCTCCGTCCAAGGCTCGGCACCGAACGCTCCGACACGTAGCTGGAATTCCTCCAAGGGAATACCGGACTGGTGGATGGTCTCCGCCAGATACAAGGCGTAAGAAGGCGTACAAGCCAAACCCTTCGCCCCGAAGTCGTGCATCAACTGGATTTGTTTCTGGGTATTACCGCTACTCATCGGGATCACCGTACCACCGATATTCTCCACTCCGGCATGGGCACCCAAGCCTCCGGTAAACATTCCGTAGCCGTAGGATACTTGCACGGAGTCGTTCTTTGTCAAACCGTAGGCGGTCAGGCAGCGAGCCACTACCTCGGCCCAGATACCCAAGTCCTTACGGGTATATCCCACGACGATAGGCTTACCTGTCGTACCGGAAGAGGCATGCAGACGGACAATCTCGGACATCGGCACGGCCATCAAGCCGAAAGGATAGTTATCACGCAAGTCTTGTTTTACCGTGAACGGTAATTTCGTTATATCATCTATTGTCTGTATATCGTCGGGAGCAATGCCCATCTCCTGCATTTTCTTACGATAAAACGGGGAGTTATGGTAAGCATGTTCAACAACTCTTTTCAACCGTAGGCTCTGTAGTTTCCGCATTTCCTCACGGTCCATACATTCAATAGTTTCGTTCCAAATCATGGTATTTGTCTGTTATCTTTTAAAGTTAGTAGTCTAAATTCGCCGCAAAGTAACAACTTTTTTTAAATCGGCACCCTTTTGTTACGAAAAATTAGTCACGAGGCGATCATTTCAACTCCTTCACCTTGATATTGCGGAACGCTACCTCATCCCCATGATCCTGCAAAAGGATGTGTCCTTTCGGAGCCTCGCCGAAAGCACCACCCGCATTATAAGATGGATCAGCGTATTTACTGCCCTTCACCAAATCACGGAACTCCTTGCTGCCACGCTCGTACTCCAATACCTTCACACCATTCAGCCAGTGCTCTACGTGGTTGTTCGGGAATACCTTCACCACGGCCGTATTCCACTCTCCTACGCCGTTGAAATGGATGTTCTCGCTTTTCTTCAGATCATACAAGCTTCCAAGGGTACGACTACCGGGGAAAGTCGTGTAAAGCTTGGCATCCGGGTGCTTAGCGTCATCCAATAGCTGGAACTCCAAGCCGTAAGCGGAGCCTTTTTGCTTCTCTTGCTCGGTCACGAAGTATTTAATACCGCTGTTGGCCCCTTCGGTGATCTTAAAATCCACGCTGAACTCAAAAGCGGAATATTCACCCTCCGTAACGATATCGCCTCCGTTCGTAGACTCGCTACCGTCGGATTTCTGCACGATCAATTCGCCATCTTTCACCATCCATCCGTGATCCGGGAAAGCGTCTTTGTGCGCTCCACGCCAGCTTTTCGTTGTCTTACCATCAAAAAGGAGCGCCCAACCCTCGGCTTTCTCTTGGTCGGTCAATTGATTGATCGCCGGTGTAATTACGGCCATCGGTACTACCTTAGCTGTCTCTTCCGTGCTTTGCGTGTTTTTTCCACCGCAGGCGCAAAGGATCATAGCGCTCATGGCGGTACAAATTACTAGTGTCTTCATGTCTTATTTATTTTTAATGTATATAATCAAGCAATGTGTGCGTCCACAAAGATAATCGATTTCATAAAAAATAGACGTATCTTCGCGATATAAATATTAAATGATTATTTATATGAAACAACTAAAGACCGCCTTGTTCGATTTTGACGGCGTAGTAGTAGATACGGAACCTATTTACGATTTATTCTGGAACGATGCCGCTAAACGTTATGGCTTAGGTATCGATAATTTCGCTGATATTATAAAGGGTACGACCCTACCGTATATTCTGGAGAAGTATTTTTCCGGATATACGGAGGAGTTCCGCCAAATGGTGACCAAAGAATCTACAGAGTATGAGAAGACGATGCCCTTGCCTCCCATGCCCGGCTCCATCGAGTTCATCCGTATGCTGAAGGAGCACGGCGTACAGATAGGCTTGGTTACCAGCTCGGATAACGCGAAGGTGAAACGGGCTTTCAGGCTTCTACATCTGGACAATCTATTCGATACCCTAGTGACCGCCGACCGCATCACGCAAGGTAAGCCCGATCCGATGTGTTATCTATTGGCGGCGAAAGACTTGAACGTATCTCCCGAGGATTGTATCGTATTCGAGGATTCTTTCAACGGCATACAGTCCGGGAAGGACGCAGGGATGCGTGTCATCGGGTTAAGTACGACGAATCCGGCGGAATCTTTAAGAGATAAAGTATATGAGGTAATCCCCAATTTCGAGAAAGTCACGTTCGAGGATTATTTGAGATGGTAAGCAATCGAGAAAAAGGAAATGATTATTTCCTTCATTCCTTCACCTACCCCTTTACACACACCCACACACATGTATGCGTACATTAATAATACGCGTATGCGTGCGTGTGTGTAGGAGCCGGTGAAGGAATAAAGGAAACGCCTGTACCGTCAATGGGCTACACCAGTATCGGCGAGAGCCGGAAGCAGTACTGGTGTAACCCCACGGCAGTACTGTCGTGGGGCTGTGACTATATTGGGATCAGAAACTATATCCTACGCGAACACCCAGCATGGCCTGATCGAAATCCTTGATGATATTATACTTCACCTCCAATCCTATCGAAAGATTGTCGGTAGCATAAACCTCACCGCCTAAACCGATATTGGCTCCCAGACGAGTCTCGTTATGAGAAAGGCCATGGCCCGCATCCCAATTCCAAAAGGACAGACTAAGCCCCGCTAATGGATAAAAACCGAACATCTCACTCAATTTAAATACATAATGAGCATTCATATCAATTGCCCATGCACTTAACCCATCATTCTTTACTAAATGAGTAATAGACGGGGTCAAACGAAACGCATCCGTTACACAATAACGATAATCGATGCCGATAGTAGCATTGCCGACATCATTAAAATTATAACCCAAGTTGAAGCCAAACGAGGATTGACCTTGCTGCGTCTGTGCATATGCACCTATACTAAACAGCGTCAACATCAACATAACAATTAATTTTTTCATACTTTTCTTATTTAGTACAACAATATCTATCGCCAAATATAGTATTTTTCCTTAACAAAAGTATATTACTTTACTTTTAATTTATCACCTGCACTTTTTACAATGCTACGATAATAGTCTTCATCATAGCCAGGGAAATCCGGATATTCGGATAATCCGTAACCATTCTGCTTAAAATGTCCGTTTTCTTCCTTCTTCACGTTACCATCCATATATTTGACTAACAAGTATTCTCCTAATTTCTTCCAACGGGCTGTTGCCTGGTCGGCAGTAGTAGAACTAAACCAGGTCAGGAACTTGACCGCTTCCGCCGGATTCTTGGCATACAGTTCCGATGCAGCCTTATCGACAGCCGGAATTGTCTGTTGATAGCTGTTCTCCAACTCCTGCTGAACAAGACGGATATCCTGAATCATATAACTATATTTGCCATACGCCATATTAGCCACCCAGTTATGAATCCAGAAAGCGGATGTCCAAGAAAAATTCATCATATCACCGTTTCCGACACGATAACATTCGGGAGAAGCTGTCACCGAACAATAGATCGGCGTAAAGACAGCCATGTCTGCATCATCCACACCGAACCAAAGAATACCACCGACGGCATCCGGTAGCCAATTACGCATCTGAGGAACAATCACAAAACCGGTCTGCTGCGTAGCAATCGCACGCTCGTTCGTATATTCCTGACCGTCCACTTCGAAAGTCATCGGACGCCAACGATACGGAACTTTGTAAGGACCTGCACCGGCATCCTTCGTCATATCTAAATCAGTTCCTTCGAAATGGTCGCGCATACCGTTCTGCACATCCCGAACGGATAACAAACGATCAGGCTTTACATACAAAGGCATAGGCTTCTTCATTGCATCACCCTTAATCAGATCCATATATTGATCCATCGATTTATCATATTTGCGAAAGAAAGACCACACACGGGCTTCACAACCACGCAGAGCACTGAAATCATACGGGCAATAGGCTTTCTGGAAACTAAAATCCTTATCCCTGCCACTGAAATATCCCTTTTCACGAGCAAAAGAGACAACATCCGGTGAATAAATGCAGTTCTCCTTATCATCAAACGGGATCTGCTGAATACGAGATTGATTGGCATGAGCCGAAATACAATCGTCCGGAATGCGAATAGCAACCCAGACTGCTCCTTTATTACCCGGACCTTTACCGATCATTTCCATCACCCAAGCTTCGTTCTTATCAGCAATAGAGAACGTTTCCCCACTGCTATAGTAGCCATAATCCTTCACCAGGTCAGTCATAATCCGAATAGCCTCCCGCGCCGTCTTGGAACGTTGCAAAGTGACATAAATCAGACTGCCGTAATCCATGATACCGGTCGTGTCAACTAGTTCGGGACGCCCCCCGAAAGTGCTTTCCGTAATCGCAACTTGATGTTCATTCATATTACCAACTACAGAATAGGTCTGTTCAACCTGCGGAATCTGTCCTAACGGTTTATGGGTGTCCCACTCGATGATATCCAGCATCGCCCCTTTCGGCCAAGTCGCAGCCGGCCAGCGATACAGTTCACCATATAACGTATGCGAATCTGCCGCATAACTGATCATAACAGAGCCGTCAACCGAGGCTTTCTTTCCCACCAGTAGACCTGTACATGCAAAGGCTTCCATTCCGGAAAGCATAATAGCACAGGTTACCATCAAAATCCATGTTTTTCCCATATAAATAAAGTTTATGCAAATAATAACATATATACGCCGGCACCGCAGCAATAGCCGATCAACGCCAAAATTGAAAATCGTTTGGTATAATACATAAAATCAATCTTTTCCAATCCCATTACCGTTACACCTGTTGCAGAACCGATAATCAAGATACTACCGCCAGTCACGGCACAGTAGGCAAGGAATGTCCAGAAACCTCCGTCCGATACAAAGAACTGAGCATAAGGAGTCAGATTGGCCGCATCCGGTACAATCGGATACATACCCATTGTTGCCGCAACCAAAGCTACGTTGTCCACACAGGAAGACAAAACACCGATCACAAAGCTGATCAGATAAGGTTCATGTACATGCTTATCCAGAAAAGCAGACATCAACCCTAACTGGCCGGAGGTTTCCAAAGCCCCTACCGCCATCAGGATACCCAAAAAGAAAAAGATCGTCGCTAGGTCGATGTTCGGAAGTAACTGAGAAATACGTAACTTATTAGATTCGTGCATATGCAGTTTGCTATACATGATATCCGTATAAAACCACAGGACCACCAAGCCCAACAAAACACCTAAGAAAGGTGGAAGGTCTGTCACCATCTGAAAGACCGGAACCAAAGCCAACGAAAGTACACCAATCACAAAGATCACCCGACGCGAATGATTCGGTATTTCCGGTGCATATTCGTCTGCCATTTCTTCCTCGCTCATCACACGTAAAGTCGCATCTTTCTTAAACAACCAAAAATTAGCAATCGTCAGAGGCACAAGCAAGTTTATCAATGCCGGAAAGAATACATGCGAAATCTGGTGCATAGCCGTGACGTTCTTGCCCACCCAAAGCAAAATGGTCGTCACGTCACCAATCGGAGACCATGAACCACCTGCATTCGCAGCAATAATCACCATACAAGCATATTTCAAACGATCTGTCCGGTCCGGAACCAGTTTCCGTAACACGGCCATAATCACGATAGCAGCAGCCAAGTTATCCAACAAAGCAGAAAAGAAAAAAGCGGCAAAACTTATATACCACAATAATTTCCTTTTATTGGCAGTACGGATATATCCGGTAACAGCCCGGAAACCACCATGCTTATCCACGATATCGACAATCAGCATGGAGCACATGACAAAGAAAAGCGTTTCGGATACATTCCCTAAATGATAAACAATCGAACGGTTTGTAATAAATGTAATAAACTGATCTTTCAGAGGAGCATTTGCCATTTCCGGGTTTTGGGTCAGAAACTCCTGAAACAAAGGACTGGAGCGTTCGACAAAAATATCATAGGCGTCAAACATCAATATCATCCATAGTGATATTGCCATAAACAAAGCTATCGCAGCTTTATTTATCTTTATCTTATCTTCCAGCGCGATTGCAAGAATCCCTAAAACAAAGATGACAGGCATTAAAATAAACATAGTACAATATATTTAAATTTATTATCAAATCACAAAAGAAAGAATTTTTCATTCCAAGCTCTTGCATACCAAAAAGCATTATAAATTTTAGTTAAACAAAAGAATAGTCTGAAAAGCCCCCTCCTTTCGTTTTTATTATATAGAATACAGATATTCTATTTCTTCCGACCAAATAGACTCATCCGGTGTTTCCAGAATTAAAGGAATGTTATCAAACCGGGGATCATCCATCAGCATCTTAAATGTAGTCAATCCCATCACTCCTTTCCCAATACTATCATGGCGATCCACACGGGTAGCCAGATCTTTTTTGGAATCGTTTATATGCATGCCACGCAAATAAGAAAAACCTATTACCTCGTCAAAATGTCGGAATGTCTCCGTAAAACCTTCGACAGTCTTGATATCATAACCTGCAGCCAATGTATGAGCAGTATCTATACAAACTCCGACACGGGATTTATCTTCCACTTTATCGATAATGTAAGCAAGTTGCTCAAAAGTATATCCCAGATTGGTTCCCTGTCCGGCTGTATTTTCTAATACGGCACATACACCCGAAGTCTGATCCAATGCCCAGTTAACCGAATTAGCTATGCGCGTCAGACAGTCCTCCACCTCCATCTGGTTCAAATGACTTCCAGGATGGAAATTCAAACGATTCAATCCCAGTTGCTCACAACGTTGCATTTCATCCAAGAAAGCATCCCGTGACTTCTGCAAACCTTCTGCTTCCGGATGTCCCAGATTGATCAGATAACTGTCATGCGGCAGAATATATTCTGCCGCATAACCAAATTCCTCACAACGCTCTCTGAAAAGAGAAATACTCTTTTTTGTCAGCGGAGAAGATTTCCATTGACGCTGATTACGGGTAAACAAAGCAAATGCCTTCGCCCCAATCGCATTCGCATTCACTGGAGCATTCTCAACTCCACCCGATGCCGACACATGTGCTCCAATATACTTCATTATGTTATTTATGTTTTATTGTTTATTCACCTTCTGCTTTGCATCCTGCAAAATGAAATTTTTCTGTCGCCTGTTCTTGTGTAACTATAAAATAGACCAAGTCGGCACGCGTACATAACTCATCTTGTGAATTATAGATCTCCGTTTCAATAAAGATTGCATTTCGTTTACGGTCTTTGATACGCCCCCTGATTGTCAGCCTGGGCTCACAAGTAGAAAGACTTTTCAGAAAGCGGGCATCCAAGCGTGAGGTCATTCCTGAAGTCTGTAACTTCCTAAGCACTACCCAACCTGCCAATTCGTCCATCAATGTTGTCAGGATTCCACCATGCAACGTATTCAACCACCCCTGATAATGAGCTTCCGGCTCCCAATAAGCTACAATATCGTCGCCATCCTCATAAAACTCCATATGAAGTCCCATCGGATTGCTCGGGGCACAGCCAAAACACATATATCCATCCAATCCTTCCCAGGGATTAATAATCTTTTTCATATTTGATAATTTTTGCCACAGCCCTATTAATTTACAAAGGTAACAAAAAAAGCAGAAATAAGGTTTATTAAAATAGCGCCGCAACAAAGCTGTAAATAAAATAGCCGCAAACCGACACTTTCACCACCACACTGAACAGAAAACCGACAAAAGCCCCTAACCCGGCTTTAAAAGCCTCGGCAGACTTCTTCCCTCCAAACAACTCGCCAATTACGGCTCCTGCAAACGGACCGATCAACACACCCCAGGGTGGAAAGACGAAAAGACCGGCGATCGTCCCGATCATACATCCCCGATTCCCCCATTTACCGCCTCCACTGTATTTTGTGCCCAACATGGGCGTCACATAATCCATCACCTGGACAATAATGACCAAAAAAGCCCATAAAATCAAATGTGTAGTACTGAAATGGATTTTGTCCGTAAAGTGCAAAAGCAACAAACCCACATAAGAAACAGGCGGACCGGGTAATACAGGCAAAAAACAACCTGCCAACCCGGCCAGCAAACAAAGTACCCCCAAAATAATAAGAAAGATATCCATATAGTTATATTTTAGCTGTATAAGTATTCATATGCAATAATACGAAAAAACACGAAAACAGTAAAATATAAATCCAAATCGTTTTCCTCTCAGTGCTGCCTCACCCACCATAAACAGGAACAGGTTGGCGGTGAACACTTCATCCTTTTTAACGGTCGCATTATCCGTATCTAACGAAAGAGAAGATTTTCTTTTGCATCAGGGGCATGCAGGAAAACGGCACCAACTATCGGGCAACTATTCAACTCTTTACAGTCGCCACAAGTATTCAATCCTTTTTTATTTACGCATTTACGGATTTCGCAATAATCGCTACAATAGGCAAATTTAGCACCGTCTGCCCGACATCCCATACAATTTATGGTTGCAGCCGTAATCTCGGGTGCGTTGTTCATCTCACTCCACTTCCGGGCAGTCTTTTCTCTTAATTCATTGTCATTTCCGACTGTGGCTATGCGAGCATCACAACCTTCACAATCCAACCCGCAACATGCAATTAATTGTTTCATCGTCTGTTATAATCCTTTAACCATTCCAAAAACACTACTATAATAAAGGAGGTGTGACAAAATTCATAATATGGCACACCTCCTTTTCAATATTTCTTTTATCAGAGTAAGTCAGAAGCTAATTCGGACAATTGACTACGTTCTCCTTTGATCAGATTGATGTGAGCAAACAATTCTTGCCCTTTCATTTTATCAACCATATAAGCGAGACCATTACTCTGTGCATCCAGATAAGGAGAGTCTATCTGCTGGATATCCCCGGTAAATACCATTTTCGTTCCCTCTCCTGCACGGGTGATAATCGTTTTAATCTCATGCGGAGTCAGGTTCTGCGCCTCATCGATAATACAGAACGTTTCCGAAAGACTTCGACCGCGGATGAAAGCCAATGCTTCAATCACAAGTTGCCCGTTCTTTTGCAAATCATCTATTTTACGAGCATCTGATCCACCGGGTGCAAACTGTCCCTTAATAACATTCAGATTATCAAACAAGGGCTGCATATAAGGAGCCACCTTCTGCTTCTCATCGCCAGGCAAGAATCCTAAATCCTTATTTGCCAAAGCAACAATAGGACGTGCCAGCAGAATCTGTTTATAAACATTCGCCTGTTTTAATGCAGAAGCCAAAGCCAGCAAGGTTTTACCGGTTCCGGCCTTTCCTGTCAACCCGATAAGTTTTACATCCGGATCATTCAGCACCTCAAAAGCAAAACTCTGCTCCGCATTGCGGGGCTGAATACCATAATTGCTGGCTTTTTCCACTTTTTTGAATTTATTGGTGAACGGATTATAACGGGCCAGGACAGAATTACGCACACTCTTTAAAATAAAACATTCGTTCGGCTCCAGCTTCGACTTTATATCGAACAGATCAGCATCGATGCCATCAGGAGATGCATACATCTTATCAATCAAATCCGGATCTATATTCTCGTAAATGTCTTGTGCACGTTTGAAAATATCGACATTAATGACCTTGTCGGTTATATAATCTTCCACTTCGATACCCAACGAACGCGCCTTCATACGCAGGTTCACATCCTTTGTCACCAGAATGGTTTTCACCTTCCGGTCTTTTTCAGACTCAGCAACCGACAGCGTACACGACAGAATACGATGATCTGCGGTTTTTTCCGGAAACGACTGGTAAATTTTCTCCTGATACTTGTCCCCGGTCACCACATGCAAAGTGCCTTTGCCAGGTCCCAGTGAAGCTCCTTTCAAAAAGAGGTCATTGCTGGTCAACGTATCTAACTCGCGTACAAACTCACGGGCATTGTAGTTGATCTGGTCGCTCCCCTTTTTAAACTTATCCAACTCTTCCAACACGACAATCGGAAGATAAATATCATTCTCCTGAAAGTTCTCAATACACTTGTAGTCGTGCAATATGACATTCGTGTCAAGCACAAAATTCTTCTTTGCTCCCATGATCTTTCGATTTAATGATTATGCCTCTAAGATAGAAATATTTCCGAGATATTATCCCTCGAAAGCCAAGAATATATCAAATAGACCAATTAATTCCACTTTTTTACAAAAACCAAAGATCACGCCCCGCTTTATTTACGTATTTTTGCAGGTGAAATGTCAAAATTAAATTCATGAAAAAATACAAACTTATCACATACATGTTGCTGTTTGCCGGATACTTGTCGGCGCAAGATAATTTGTCAGCATTGCTTCCTATGCCGAACCAAGTCAAACAAATCGAAAGTAAGAAAGATTTCATCATAAGCGGAAAGACGACCATACAAACGAATCTGCCGGAGGATGCTTTTTGCATTGCAGAGTTAAAAGACATCTTGCGACAAAGAACAGGGAAAACACCAACTCTATCCTCTTCCGGATCCGGCAGTTCCGTCATTCGCCTCATACTGGATCCTTCAGCCAAAGGAGATGGACATTACCTGTTATCCGTATCCGAGAAAACAGTTTCCATAAAAGGGGCAACACAGGGTTCCATTCTGTACGGACTTATGACCTTAGATCAGATTCTGTTAGGAGATGTATGCCGGACTCTATCGGGAAAGATTGCACCAATCGAAATCGACGATCAACCCCGTTTCAGTTACCGTTCATTGATGAGTGAGGAAAAGATTCTTGTTTCTGGAACAAATTTCTTCACCCAGGCGGATAATTTCCGAAATCGGCTCAACAAACTGATGCTTACTTTTGAAAACTTAATGAATATTCCTACTTTTACAACCGGATTTTGAGAAACCAATATCAACAAATACATTAAAATTAAACACATAACAAATTTATGAAAAAGATTTTCAGCTTATTGTTAGCGGCCTCCGCGTTTGCGTGCACGCAAGAGAAGGTGGTCGAGATAACCATCAGTAATCCGTCTACCACAGACCGCACAAACGAAATCACCGAAATCACTTCGGACGCCATCACCAAACTGAAGGGTGAGACATTCATCATTTCTGACAATACAGGCTCGCAAGTTCCCTATCAGATAACGTATGACAACAAGATTATTTTTCCTGTTTCCGTCAAGGGGGGTGAAAACGTGACCTACAAGATCACCCCAGGAACACCTGAAGCGTTCAAAACAATTGCCTGCGGTAAACAATATCCCGAACGAGTGGACGATATTGCCTGGGAAAACGACCGTATCGCCTTCCGTACCTACGGTCCGGCCTTGCAAGCTACCGGCGAGAAAGCTTATGGTTGCGATATTTGGGTAAAATGTGTATCCGAACCGATTGTCGACATGCGTTACAAAACCGAACTAGATCCGGAAACAAGAGCTAAGATTGCAGAACTGCGCAAGACCGACCCGAAAGCAGCACAGCAATTGTCCGAATCTGTTTCCTATCATATCGATCATGGTAACGGATTGGATTACTATAAGGTAGGCCCAACATTGGGAGCCGGAACTTCCGCTCTATTAGCAAACGACTCTATCGTCTATCCGTATTGCTACAAAGACTACCAAATTTTAGACAACGGTCCGTTACGTTTCACTGTAAAGCTGGTTTACAATCCTCTGACTGTGAAAGGGAACAATAATGTGATCGAAAACCGCATAATTTCTCTCGATGCAGGTTCCCAAATGAATAAGTTCACAATCACTTACGATAATCTGACCGAAGCGACCCCGGTTGTAACCGGTATCGTTTTGCACGAGCCGAGCAAAGACTATCAGGCCGATACAGCAAAAGGTTACATTGCCTATGCCGATCCTGCTGATCCCGTAAACGGACAAATTTATGTAGCAGCCGTATTCCCGGAGAAGGTTAACGAAGCTAAAGCTATCACATTCTCCGACAAAGAAAAGGCTGAACGAGGCGCAGACGGCCATGTTTTGGCTTACAGCACCTACACCCCTGGTTGTAGCTATACATATTATAGTGGTGCCGGTTGGAGCAAATGGGGATTTGAAAACTCCAGCAAATGGTTCGATTATGTACAGAAATTCGCGCAAAATCTGAAAGAGCCACTGACTGTAACAATAAAATAAATTCAAATCCAAATAAAAAAGTAAAAGGGGACATCAAAATTGAAGTGCCCCCTTTTCTTTTATTTCGCCTATATTTTCTTAAGCCAGATCAGCTATTTCGGGATCAATATAAATGAAATATCCGCTCCATCATCCGCCATTTCTCGGCAGATGTTGCACCCGGGCGGGCAACCTGAAAGATGGACATATACGTTTCCCACTCCTCCTGGCGAGGCAAAGTAGCCAACCGTGCAAAAGCCTCGTCCCAATCAAAATCGAACGGAGTCTCCACGATCATAAAAAGACGGTTATCCAAGATATAAATCTCCATTTCTAAAATACCGACACTCCGTATACCTTGCAGAATCTCCGGCCATGCTTCGTTCTCCGTATGCCGTTTCCGATATTCAGAGATCAGTTCGGGATCATCTTTCAGATCCAATGTCTGGCAATACCGCTTTGTTGGTATACCATATTCTTTCATCTTATATCCTGTCTGTTTCATCTTCTAATATCTGATTATAAGATTATTTAAGACCTCTGTTCTTCAATAAAGGCTCCGTGTCCGGTTCCTTACCTCGAAAATTTTTGTACATATCCATACCTTCATCAATACCGCCCGGAGACAAAACGTATGTACGAAATTTGGCGGCCACTTCGGGACTGAAGATGTCCCCCGTTTCTTTAAACGCCTCGAAAGCATCACAATCCAGCACTTCCGCCCAAATGTAGCTGTAGTAGCCAGCTGTATAACCACCTTCCATCGTATGACCGAAATATGTGCCCCAATAACGAGGAGCAATCTGCTTCAACAAACCTCGACCATACATAGCATCTAATTCAAACTTTTCTATATTCAAATCCACCGGAACCTCTTTCAGAACATGATAGTCCATATCCAACAAAGAAGAAGCCACATATTCAGTTGTTGCAAAACCTTGTCCATATCTACCACTCTTCACTATTTTATCGACAATAGCCTGCGGGATCACTTCGCCTGTTTCATGATGCTTGGCATAAACTTTCAAGACTTCCGGTTCGAACACCCAATGCTCCATTACCTGCGAAGGAAGTTCAACGAAATCACGGGGAACACCAGCCACTCCATTATAATGGACATCAGCAAAAAGTCCATTCAAAGCATGTCCGAACTCGTGGAAAACAGTTTCAGCCTCGTCAACACTCAACAAGGCAGGCTGTCCATCTGCCGGTTTACAGAAATTAAACACAGTCGTCACTACCGGAGTTATGCGCTTACCATCCTTATACGTTTGGTCGCGATAACCACCACACCATGCTCCACCACTCTTTCCCGGACGAGTAAAGAAGTCCATATAAAGTACACCTAAAGATGTACCATCCTTGTCCTTACATTCGAAAACCTGGGCATCCGGATCGGGAAGCGGCATGTCCTGCAACGAAGTAAAAGTGATGCCATACAGTTTGTTCGCCACATAGAAAGCACCTTCCCGGACATTGTTAAGCTCCAAGTATGGACGAACTTCGTTTTCGTCCAAGTCAAATTTCGCTTTCTTGGCTTTTTCGAAATAATAACGCCAATCCCAGGCTTCCGCTTCGAAGTTACCACCTTCTTTCTTAATCTCGGCATTGATATCCGCCAGCTCTTCCTTCGCTTTTACAAGAGCGGGAATCCAGATCTTGTTCAACAAATCGTATACATTCTTTTCATTCTTCGCCATGTTTTCTTCCAACACGTATGCGGCAAAGTCTTCATAGCCCAATAATTTGGCTTTTTCCAAACGGGCGACAACCAACTTCTTGATTACATCCTTGTTATCGTTTGCATTATTGTTATTGCCACGACAAACATAGGCTTTATAGATTTTCTCACGCAAAGCACGATTGTCGGCATATTGCAGGAAAGGCATCACACTCGGATTATGCAATGTGAAAACCCACTTTCCATCCAGTCCGGCCTCTTTAGCTGTAGTAGCGGCGGCGGCAATCAATGTTTCAGGCAGACCGGACAAGTCTTCTTTCTTATCGACCACGAGCTGGAAAGCATTCGTCTCCTTTAACGAATTTTGTCCGAAAGTCAGTTCTAACATAGAAATCTGTTCGTTCAGTTTACGAAGCTCCGCCTGTTCGTCGGCATCTAAGTTAGCACCGCCCCGGACAAACCCTTTATAAGTTTCTTCAAGCAGTTTCTTCTGCTCCTTATCCAAGTTCAACTTCGCCTGATTCTCATATACAGACTTCACACGGGCAAAAAGTTTCGGATTCAGGCTGATATCGTCACTATGTTTGGAGAGCAATGGTGAAAGTTCCTGTTCAAGAGCCTGAATCTCGTCGTTTGTGTTGACACTCGCCTGACCGCTGAAGGCATAAGCGACCTTCATAAGCAATTCTCCACTACGGTCCAGTGCAACAATCGTATTCTCAAAAGTAGCTTTGTCCGGATTGTTTACGATCGCCTCTACTTCTGCTGTTTGTTCCTCCATTCCTTTTAGGAAAGCAGGTTTGTAATGTTCAACTTTGATTTGTTCAAAAGGAGGAACGCCGAACGGTGTCGTGTACTCGGTAAAGAATGGATTCACGGCGGAAGTATCAACTCCATCACTCTTCTTTGATGAGTTGCATGCCCCTAAAACAACTGCAAGTCCAGCAGCCATAAGTGTTTTATTCATATTTGTAATTATTATTTGTTCTTGGTGTAAAGGTATGAATTAAACTAAGAGCCTGTTTAAATTTCCCCGAAATAAATTTTGCATAGCCTTCATCAGCCAGCTTTATCCTATTACTAGGATTAATTTGAAAAACAACTGTCATACTATCACTAATTTCCTTTTATCAATTGAATATCAA
>ENA-ORUI01000801-ORUI01000801.1-human-gut-metagenome-genome-assembly--contig:-NODE-801-length-36640-cov-6.535356_pt1 | contig 36640 bp, 33 predicted proteins | sample MGYA00242078_ERZ509205 | MGnify/ENA primary metagenome ERZ509205 (study PRJEB26280, sample SAMEA2338828) | human gut metagenome | biome: human gut; feature: human-associated habitat; material: faeces... | reverse complement strand
TCTCCAAGCGCACCCTGTGCGTGGTGGTGGATACATACCAGGTGGGCCTTGTGGAAAGCAAGGAGATCCTGGAAAAATGCGGCAAGGTGGCTGTCATCGACCACCACCGCAAGGGTGTGGGCTACATCCAGAACCCGGATCTGGTCTGCCATGAGCCCTATTCCTCCTCGGCCAGTGAGCTGGTCACCGAGCTTTTGCAGTATGTGGGCGACCGCGACGACAAGCCCAACCGGGTGGAAGCCGAGGGCCTGCTCTCCGGCATCCTGCTGGACACGCAGGACTTTACCCTGCACACCGGCGTGCGTACCTTTGAAGCCGCTGCGGCCCTGCGCCGTTACGGTGCCGAGACGGAGCGGGTGCGTCAGCTGTTTGACGTGACCATGGTGGAATATGCGGCCAAGGCCGAACTGGTGGAGCGGGCACGGATGTACAGGAACTGCGCCATCTCGGTGGGCGGCGAGATCGCCCCGGAGGCCCGTGTGGCCATTGCGCAGGCCGCCAACGACCTGCTGCGCATCCAGGGCGTGGACGCCAGCTTTGTGGCGGTGCAGGTGGGCACCGGGGTGAACATCTCGGCCCGCAGCCTGGGTGCCGTGAACGTGCAGGTGATCATGGAAGCACTGGGCGGCGGCGGCCACCAGACCATGGCAGCGGCACAGCTCAAGCACATCACCCCGGAGGCGGCCCGCTCCCGCATCGAGACGGCCATTGACAACTACTGGGCATCCCAGAAAAAGAGCGGTGCCGAAGAAAAATGAGAGTGAGAGGTTCTTCCCATGAAACAGTATGATTACCTGATCGTCGGTGCGGGCCTGTATGGTGCCGTGTTTGCCCACGAGGCAAAGAAGGCCGGCAAGAAGTGCCTTGTCATCGACAAGCGCAGCCACATTGCGGGCAACATCTACACCGAGCCGGTGGAGGGCATCAATGTGCACCGCTACGGTGCCCACATCTTCCACACCAACAACAAGACCGTGTGGCAGTATGTGAACCAGTTTGCGGAGTTCAACCGCTACACCAACAGCCCGGTGGCCAACTACCATGGCGAGATCTACAATCTGCCCTTCAACATGAACACCTTCAACAAGATGTGGGGTGTGGTGACCCCCGCCGAGGCAAAGGCCAGGATCGAGCAGCAGAAGGCGGAGGCAGGCATCACCGACCCGCAGAATCTGGAAGAGCAGGCCATCAGTCTGGTGGGCACCGACATCTACGAAAAGCTCATCAAGGGCTACACCGGCAAGCAGTGGGGCCGCCCCTGCACTGAGCTGCCGGCCTTCATCATCAAGCGCCTGCCGGTCCGGTTCACCTATGATGACAACTATTTCAATGCGCTGTATCAGGGCATCCCCAACGGCGGCTACACGGCCATGGTGGAAAAAATGCTGGACGGCACCGAAGTCCGCCTGAATGTGGACTATCTGGCTGCTCGGGAAGCGCTGAACGCCCTGGCCGACAAGGTGGTGTACACCGGTCCGGTGGACGCTTACTTTGATTACAAGCTGGGTGCTTTGCAGTACCGCAGTGTCCGGTTCGAGACCGAGGTGCTGGACACCGACAACTATCAGGGCAACGCCGTCGTGAACTACACCGACGCCGAGACCCCCTATACCCGCATCATCGAGCACAAGCACTTTGAGTTCGGCACCCAGCCCAAGACGGTCATCAGCCGGGAATACAGCGCCGAATGGAAAAAGGGCGATGAGCCGTATTATCCGGTCAACGATGAGAAAAACGGCGCTCTGTACGCAGAGTACAAGAAGCTGGCCGATGCGGAGGACGGCGTGATCTTCGGCGGACGTCTGGGTGAGTACAAGTACTACGACATGGATAAGGTCATCGAGGCGGCCTTGGACGTAGCGGCAAAAGAGCTGGGGTAATGCTTCCCGCAAGAGAGCGGTCGCGTGGATTATGCTTTAGGCCTTTTGCAAAAGGCATTGCCGACGGGAGATGTTCTCTTTTGGCACCAAAAGAGAACCAGAAAAGTGCCAGCGATTTCGACGCGCTGGACCCACGAGAAAGGGGCTGCTCGCCCCTTTCAGACCCCAAAGAAGAAGTCGAACCGGAAAAAAGCTAGCCGCTGCGCTTAACGCTTTTTTCTCGGCTCTCCGATTGGAACAGGAACGACAGGAGGAAAACGGCGTGATCAAAGTGGAAATGATGCAGACCGACAAGGGCTATAGTGTAGCAGCAAGCGGCCACGCAGACTATGCACCCAAAGGCCAGGACATTGTGTGTGCGGCAGTGAGCGTGCTGCTGCAGACGCTGGCCAACAAGGTGGAGGAGGCTGCACGGCAGAAGCAGCTGGAGAGCAGCTGCGTGCAGCACGGTGAGTCTTTTGTGGTGCAGGCAAAGCCCAGCGGCGGCATGACCGGAATCATGGTTGCTGCATGGTACGACTTTGTGGAGGAAGGGCTGAGCGAGCTGGCCGGGCAGTACCCGGACCATGTGGAGTTGTACATTTACGATGACAGCGACGGCTGCGATGCGCCGGAAAAGGCACTGAACCTGCAGAAATTTGCCGAAGGCGGAGACGGCGGCGCAGGTGCCGCAGAGGGCGGTGCGGCGGAAGCGGAACCCCCGGCGGTGCAGGCACCGGCTTTGCGGCCGGCGCAGGAGCGGCTGGCACGGCGCAGCGGGGCGCTGAAGGGGAAGGCGGCAGGCGGGGAGAAACTCCCCCAGCCGCCTGCGGGCGGCAGCCCCCTCAAGGAGGGGGCCTCTGGCAGTGAGAGTGACCCGGCGGAAGCGGAGAAGCACCAGGAACCTGCTAAGGAGCCCAAGGCCGAAAAGACCCCGGAGGAGCGCCGGAGAGCCTTTGGCGAGATGGTGCAGGGCGAATACAGCGACGTGTTCCAGGAGATGATGCAGCGGGCCATTGATAAGGCCACGGAGAACATCCGGCAGAATCCGCAGGTGGCGCGGCTGACCCAGGCACTGGCCAATGCCTACGGCGTGGACACCGATGACATGGACGGCCTGATCGAGGCGGTGGAGAACGGCCGCGTGAAGGACGAGAAATATTACGAGGACCTGGCCCAGCAGCGGGGTGTGAGCGTGAAAACGGCCCGGGAGCTGGACAAGATGGAGAGCGACCTGAAGCGCAGCAACACCCGCAACGCGCAGCTGCAGGCCATGCAGCAGGAAGCGACCCGCCAGCAGCGGGTGAGCCAGATCCAGGCACAGTGGGAGGCCCAGGCCGCCCAGCTGAAGACCCAGTACCCGGATTTTGAGCTGCAGGAGGTGCTGGCCAACGAGCAGGTGGCCGACCTGATGCGCCGGGGCGTGAGCCTGCCGGACGCTTACCGGGCCGCCTACTTTGACCACATCATGCAGCAGGCCACGGCCCAGACCGCCCAGAAGGTGGAGCAGGGCGTGGCGGCACGCATCCAGCAGAGGGCCGGCCGGCCCGGCGAGAACGGCACCCGGCCCGGCGGCGCGGTGACCACCCATGTAGACGTGGCCAGCATGAGTCGCCGCCAGCTGGAGGACCTGGAACGCAGGGCACGCCGGGGCGAGAAGATCACGCTGTAACGACTTCCCACACGAGGGTGTGAGAACATAAACCTTTGAAGGAGGACCAAACCATGAAATGGAAGAAGATGAACCTGCAGCTGTTTGCGGATGCGCACGAGCAGCTGCAGAACACCACCGGCAGCTCCGGCATGAGCGCCGAGATGAAGACCTTTTACGAGCGCCGCCTCATCGACCAAGCGCTGCCGGCGCTGGTGCATGACCAGTTCGGCGACAGCTACCCCATCCCGGCCAACAACGGCAAGACCATCGAGTTCCGCAAGTATGACGCGCTGCCCAAGGCCACCACGCCCCTGACCGAGGGCGTGACCCCGGAAGGCCAGGCCCTGACCGTGACCACGGTGACCGCTGAGGTGCACCAGTACGGCGGCTGGGTGCCCCTGACCGACATGGTGCAGATGACCACCATTGACAACAACGTGGTGCAGGCCACCAGCGTGCTGGCAAGCCAGAGCGGCCGCACCATGGACACCATTGTGCGCGACATTCTGGCCGGCGGCACCAACGTAATCTACGCCCCTAAGATCGGCGCAGGTGGTGCAGAGACCCCGGTGACCAGCCGTGCGGGTCTGGACGCCACGGCCCAGCTGACGGTGGACCTGATCGAGCAGGCGGTGGCCCAGCTGAAGGTGCAGAACGCCGACCCCATCGGCTCTGCCGGCGGCAGCTATGTGTGCATCATCCACCCGTACACGGCCTACGACCTGAAGAAAGACCCGGCCTGGGTGGAGGCCCACAAGTACGCCAGCCCTGAGGAGATCTTTGAGGGCGAGATCGGCAAGATCGGCAACGTGCGCTTTGTGGAGACCAGCGAGGCAAAGATCTGGACCGGCACCGGCTGCCCCTCGGGCCTTGCGGTGTTTGGCACTCTGGTGCTGGGCGCCCACGCCTACGCCACCACCGAGCTGGAGGGCGGCGGCCTGCAGCACATCGTGAAGCAGTTGGGCTATGGCGATGACCCGCTGAACCAGCGCGCCTCTGTGGGCTGGAAGGCCGTGAAGACCGCCGAGCGCCTGAGCGAGCAGTACATGGTGCGCATTGAGAGCTGCAGCGCACGCTACAGCGCCAAGGCGAAGGCAAACTGAGGAACGGAGGATGAACAAATGGCAGTAAAGAAAGAAACCGCACAGCAGGCTGCGGAAGCAGCAACCCAGGACGACAAGGCCAGCCAGGGCGTGCAGGCGGAGAAGCCCGCCACCGAGGTAATCCACCTGTTCAAGGACAACGGCCGCTACTCCAGCGCCCGTTTTGTGAGCGTGAACGGCGAGGCGTACCTGATCCAGCGCGGCGTGGACGTGGAGGTGCCTGCGGCGGTGGCCGAGGTGCTGCGCCACAGCGAAGAGATGGACAACGCGGCCAACGCAAAGATCGAGGCGGCCCAGGCGGCGGCGCAGAACGTGCCGGCACTGCAGAAGCTGTAAGAACAACGTGAAGAGAACACCCGGTACGGCAGGCACTTGCTGTGCCGGGTGTTTTTGCTAAGGAGGCGGAACGATGACAGCCGGAAAGGCGATAGAACTTTGTGACCAGATGCGGCCGAACAACGACTTTGGGGACGAGATGAAACAGATGTGGCTGCGCCAGTGCGACGCGCGGCTGCGGCAGACGGTGGTGAACCGCTCGGCCTGCGGGGACTTTGACGCTGTGGGCGCGGACATGGCCGGGGACGGGCTGGAGTATGACACCCAGCTGCTGGCACCGGATGCCTTCAGCGCACTGTACCAGCACTGGCTGTGCGCCCAGATGGACCTGGCCCTGGGCGAGACGGCCCGAGCGGTGAACGAGCTGCAGATGTACAGTGACTACTGCCAGGAGTTTGCAGCCTGGATGCGGCAGAAATACCCCCCGGCGGGCGGGGTGCAGTGGAGGTATTGAGAGATGATCGACGGGACGAACCTGAACCAGCTGACCGGCAGTCGGCAGCTGTTGCGGGCCTTTGGGGGCATCAACGAGACCTACAGCTGCAGCGAGGCGGAGCTCTCGGCGGCGCTGAATTTTTCCGGCAGGGGATTTCCGGCGCTGCAGACCCGGGCGCTGCGCAAAAAGGTGCGGGACGTGGAGAAGGTGAACGGCATGTACCACCTGAACGGGCTGCTGATCTGCCGGGGCACGGGGCTGGAATACGCACCGGACGGGCAGGCGGGCCGCACGGCGGCGGTGACGCTGGAGAATGTGCTGACGGACGACCGCAAGGCGCTGGCCGGCATGGGCAGCAAGGTGCTGATCTGGCCGGACAAGCTGGCCTTTGACACCGAGACCGGCCAGCTGGAAACGCTGGGGGCAAAGTGGGAGCTGGGCGACCGCAAAATGACCGTGTGCCCCTGCGACACGGAGGGCAAGATGTACGAGGTGGCCGGTGCAGGCGACACGGAGCCGGAGAGCCCGGAGGACGGGCAGCTGTTTTTGAAGGGCGAAGCCGGGAACCTGTACGACTATGAGAGCGTGCTGGAAAAGTGGAGCGCCAAGAGCGGCAAGTGGGTGCAGGTGCTGGTGAACACGGTGCGCATGACCTGCCCGGGGATCGGGAGCCTGCTGAAGGAGGGCGACACGGTGACCCTGACCGGCATGCCGCAGGCGGTGTGTGACGCGCTGGCGGCAGACCTGAACGGAGAGATCGTGGTGCAGGCGCTGGAAGGAGACGACCTTGTGGCCAGCCTGACCCCAGCCCAGGACAGCAGCCGGTACTATGGCAGCTGGACGGTGACGGCCACGGGCACCAGCTGGCGCAGCCTGGACGGGGCACGCACCGAGAACGAGGGCCTGGCCGTGAGCATCACGCTGGAGCGGCGGGTGCCGGACCTGGACTTTGTGACGGAGCAGGGCAACCGGGTGTGGGGCTGCAGCAAGAAGGAAAACACCATTTACGCCTGCCGCCTGGGCGACCCCACCAACTGGTACAGTTACCGGGGCATTGCAGCGGACAGCTACGCCGTGAGCGTGGGCAGCGACGGAACCTTTACCGGCGCGGCCAGCTGCATGGGGTATGTGCTGTTCTTCAAAGAGAACTGCATCCACAAGCTGTACGGCTCCAAACCCAGCGACTACCAGCTCTCCAGCGTGCGGTGCCGGGGCGTGGCAGCCAATGCCGCCCACAGCCTGTGCGTGCTGAACGAGACGCTGTATTACCTCTCGCCCGGCGGGGTGATGGCCTGGGACGGCAGCCTGCCCGGCAAGGTGTCCGGCGCACTGGACACCGGGAAGCTGACGGGGGCCGCATGGTGTGCCGCCGGCAGTTTGGACGCCCGGTATTACCTGTACCTGCGCCGCCAGGGGGACAGCGCCGGGCGGCTGCTGGTGTACGACACGGAGCGGGGCCTGTGGCACGAGGAGAGCGCCGTGGGTTACGAGATGGCCAGCACCGGCCGGCAGCTGTACCTGTGGGACGGCCGGGCCCTGTGGGCGGCAGACCCCGACCGGGAAACAGAAGGGGAAGCCGAGGCGGCGCTGCAGTTTGAAGCGGTGAGCGGAGACATTGGACTGACCGAGACGGATGACAAATACATCAGCCGGATCACCCTGCGGCTGGACGCCCAGACCCACAGTGTGGTGACGCTGGCGGTGAGCTACGACGGCGGACCCTGGGAGACCCTGCGCACGGCGGCCGCCACGGGAGACCATGCCCGGCTGAACCTGCCCTTTGAGCCGCGCCGGCACGACACCCTGCGGCTGAAGCTGAGCGGCACGGGGCAGATCGCACTGCGGAGCATGGCCTTTACATTGGCGGGCACCACCGGCGGCCGGGTGACCGGGGCCGGGCCGAGAAAGTGAGGAAGAACGATGGCGAGTTTAGCGGGGCTGAACGGCATCAGCCTGCCCAGCTTTGGCAGCAGCATGGACCCGGAGGACGCCCGGGCGCTGCGCAACTACCTGTACCAGCTGCAGGAACAGCTGGGGTATGTGCTGACCAACCTGGACAGCGAGAACATGAGCGAGAATTTTTTGAGCAGTAAGGGGGAGACGGAATGAGCAGACTGAGCAATGCCCGGACGGAACTGGAGAACTACGAAAAGACCCGCCCGGCGGACTATGTGAGCCAGTACCAGCCGAAGATCAAGGACGTGATGGGCCAGCTGGACGGCATGAAAGAATTTGACTACGACCCGGACGCCGACACGGCCTACCAGCAGTACAAGAGCCAGTACACCCGCTCGGCCAAGCTGGCGAACCAGAACGCCCAGGCCAACGCGGCGGCCCAGACCGGAGGCTACAGCTCCAGCTACGGCACCCAGGCGGGCCAGAACGCCTACACGGCCACCATGAACAACCTGGACAACGTGCTGAACAGCCTGCAGGACCAGAGCCGCAGCGAGTACACGGCCAAGCGCACCGGGCTGGAGAGCCAGCTGAGCGGACTGCAGAACGCCGAACAGCAGGACTACCAGAACTACCAGAAGGACATGGCCAACTGGATGGACGGGCTGCAGTACCGCCAGAACGAGTACGACAAGGCCAGCAGCGAGAGCAGCCAGCGCACCAGCCGGTGGCTGAACGGCATTCTGAGCGCGGTGCAGCTGGCGGCGCAGATCTTACCGTTCTTTTTTGTGTAAGGAGGGGACACCATGGGAACCATTGCGAGACTGAACACGGCAAAGAAGAAGCTGGCCCAGGCCGAACAGGCTATGCCGGGGGCCTACCAGAACAACTACGCGGACAGCATCAACCAGAAGCTGGTGCAGCTGGCGGATGCCAGCCTGACCGGCAGCACCGGCGTGGACACGGACGCCCTGAACGCTGCCTACCAGCAGTACCGGGCCAACAGCGTGGCCAACGCCCAGAACGGCGCGGCAGCCGCTGCCGGCACGGCCAATACCCTGGCGGGCGGGTACGGTGCGGACTGGGCCAAGACGGCGGCGAACCAGGCGGCAGGGGAGCAGATCGCAGGCGTGGACAACAGCCTGAGCAGCCTGCGGGCGGACGCTTTGCAGAACTGGAAGCAGAAGATGAGTGACACCACCAGCGTGCTGGACGACCTGCTGGGCCAGCAGAGCCTGGAACGCAGCGAGTATGACGGCAGCGTGAGCAATGCCCAGAACTGGCGGGACTACCTGAGCGGCCGGGTGGACACGGCACGGCAGGAGAACAGCGACTTCTGGAACAATGTGTGGAACGTTGTGAAGGGCGTGGGCAACGCGGTGAAGACCGGGTACGATGCCTACCAGGGCTATTACCAGTGGGACAAGGAGTTTGAACTACAGAAGCAGCAGTATGCGGACAGCCTGCAGCGCACCCAGCTGAGCGACCAGATCAGCGCCATGGAACAGGCGCAGGCCTTTAAGCAGGCGGGCTTTGATGACCTGGCAGCCCAGACCCTGACCAAGTACGGACTGGACAGCACGATGCTGGACGCCTGGGAGGGCATGAGCGATACCCAGAAGGACAAGATGGCGGCCCTGCTGCAGGGCGCAAGCCTGGCGGGCAGCGGCAACGACACGGCAGCAAAGAATTACCTGCAGATGGCAGGACTGAGCGGGGACAGCACGGACAGCTACGGCACCATTGCCGGGCGGCTGAACAGCTCGAACCTTGCATACCAGCAGGCGCTGCTGGGACTGCAGCAGCGGTACAAGACCACGGGCACCGGAAGCACGAGAAGCGGTGGGAGCAGCTCGGGAAGCAAGAGCGGCGGCTACACGACCAGCCAGCTGCAGCAGATGGCAAACAAATTTTCCAGCATGAAGGGCACCGAGCCCCTGTACGACTTTTACAAGCGGACCCTGATCAATGCGGGATGGATCAAGGCAGACACCGGCACCAAGGCCAGTACCCAGAGCGCGGCGGGAGGAACCGGAGCGGGAAAGGCGGGAACCACGACCAGCAAGCTGCCGGCAGCGACCACCAAAACGCCGTGGAGCACCAGCGGCACGGTGGACGGCGTGGCGGGGGCGTCGGTGAGCATGGCCAGCCCGAAAGGCGGCAATTACAATACGGCGCTGCGAGAAGCACAGCAGATGGCAAACAATGGCTATGACATGGCCCAGATCACCGAGTATCTGATCCGGAAAAATTACAGCGACAGCACCATCAGTCAGGTGTCGCAGACTATGGGATGGTAAAGGAGGAGCAACATGAGCCTGAGTGTAGAACAGGTGCGCCAGATGCGGGAGCAGATTAAAGCGAATGACGCCGCAAAAACCGCAGCCCAGAAGAAGACGACGACGACCCAGACGGCCAAGACCACACCGGCGGCACCGGCAGCCAAGAGCGCCGGCACGGGCCTGAGCGTGGCCCAGGTGGCGCAGATCCGCAGCCAGATGACGGCTGCCCCCGCCAGCACCAGCCGCCTGCAGACGACGGCCAGCACCCCGGCCTGGACCGGCGGCACGCGGCAGGTGCTTGGCACGGTGAGCGCGGACACGCTGGGCAAGCAGGTGCTGGCGGATATGGCCAGCAACACGGGCAGCCCGGTGGCCACGGACCGGCAGGAGGACTACGAACCGGGCTGGAACTATGTTGGCAGCGACAACGCCCCGAAACAGCGGGCCATTGCGCAGGGCACCTACGGCAGCTACGCCAAGGCGGCGCAGAAGGTGGGAAACGCCCTTGCCAAGGACCGGCAGACCGACCGCTTTGACGAACTGAACCAGTGGATGGATGCCGACCCCCGGCACCGGGAGGTGGTGGACCTGCTGCGGCAGAAGGAGTACACCACTCAGGAGGACAAGGGCGTTGCCCCGGAGCAGGCCGTGCAGGTGACCGGTACAAAGCAGCGGTACAGCCCCGGAGACCTTTTGAAGATGGGGTACACGGCCCAGGAAATCAACGAGGCCCGGGCATACATCCGGGAATATGATGCCTTGCCGGTGACTGACCGGGTGGTGCGCCGCACGGCGGACACCACGAAGGGCATTGCAGCCACGGTGGCGTCGGCGGTGCCCATGGCGGGCGAGATGACCACCCAGGGCGTGAAGGACATCCGGGCTACCCAGAAAAACGAGGCGGCACTGGACAAGGAACTGGAAGGCGATGCCCGTGGCAAGGAACTGAAAGACCGGATCACGGCGGTGGACATGGACTATAACCCCCAGTACACCGACGAGGATCTGCGCGGCATGGGCTACAGCCAGAGCGAGATCGACGAAATGCGCAGCCGCATTGCCGGGACGGTGCAGAAAACGGCGCTGGATAAAGACACGAGCCTTGGCTACCAGCTGTACCACTACGGCCAGCAGCGCACGGAAGCAGCCCAGGCGGGCATGAGCCCGGCGGCCAAAACAGCCATGGGCGTTGCCACCAGCGCGGCGGAGAACCTGGCTGTTGCGGGCGTGAGCCCCTACCTGGTGCTGCCGGTGCTGAGCGCCCAGGGCGCGGCCGAGAGCATGGGCCAGGACGTGGAGAAGGGCACCAGCGCCGGCCAAGCTGTGGGCGTGGGCCTTGCAAAGTTTGGCGCAGGCTGGGCCATCAACAGCGTGGGCGTGGCGGACATGGCCCGCAGCATGGGCGTGGACTATGCCCGGGACACGGTGGCCGGAAAGCTGGCCGATCTTGTGCGCAGCTCGAAGCTGGTGAGCGGGCTGGGCAACAGCCAGTTGGCCGCCAACACGATCTCCGGCGGCGTGGACAATGCGGTACAGGCCTTTGTGGAGACCTATGCGGACAAGATCATTGATGCCACGCTGGGCGGCGACCAGCAGGCCGCCGACGAGCTGCTGCAGAGCGACACCTTTTTGCAGGCGCTGCAGAGCGGCCTGACGGGTGGTGCCTCCGGTGCGCTGGGCGGTGCCGTGGGCACGGGGCTGGGTGCCATGAGCCGGACGCTGGACGCCCGGGCCGGAACCGAAACGGCTGCCCCGGTGCAGGCGGACACCGAGAGCCGGGCGGCGGATGCCGCAGCGGCGCAGCGGGCGCTGGAAGCGCGGGCCATGGAGCCGGGAGAAGCTGCACGGCAGCAGGCCGGCAATGCCGACGCTGCGGAAACAACTGCCCAGAAGGATGCAGCCCCAGCGGTGCGCAGCGAGAACCCGGCGGTGCAGCAGCTGGCGGCCGCCATGGAGGCGGATGCCCTGACGGGCAAGACCATCAACCTGTTCACCCCGAACGCGGCCAACGAAGCAAACCGGGCGGCCTTTGCGGAGGAGTACGGCATGGAGCTGCCCGCCACGGCCAGCGAGACCCGGAAAGCCCTGCGCACGCTTGCCCAGCAGCAGACTGCCGGGCAGGCCGTGCAGCAGGCGGCGGAAGTTCCCGACACAAATGTCGGGAACAATGCGACGCAGATGGAGAACCCTGCCGCCGATCCGGGCCAAAGTACCGTGGAAAAGGCTGGGGAAACCGTGGAAAGCGGGCAGGGCTACAGCGTGAGCATGAGCAACGACACCATGACGGTGCGCTTTGCGGACGGCACGGAAGCGGTGCGGACGGTAGACCCGGAAAACCCCAGAACGATGCTGTTTGACCCGGAACAGCTGCACCAGCAGGCGCAGGCGGAAAGCCGGGCCGCTGCGCAGCAGGAAGCGCCGGCGCAGCAGCAGAGCCCGGCGGAGTACGCGGACGTGGAACTGCGGGCAGACCCGGCGGCGCTGGAAACGGACAGCTGGACGCGGGGCGAGCAGGTGCAGACGGCGCAGGAGCTGGCGCAGCACTACCGGATGAGCACCCAGGCGGTGCAGACCGTGGTGAACAACATGCCGGCAGGCATTGGGGCGGAGATCTACGCCCCGGCCGCGGCCAGCCTGTACCGGCTGGGTGTGAACGGGGAAGGAGCCAGCTTTGCCGAGGCGCTGCAGATGACCGGCAAGGGCAGCGCCCTGAGCGGACGGGTGCAGCAGGTGCTGGCGCTGGGGGATGCAGGCCGGACGGCGCTGAACCTGGCCTACTTACAGGGCAAAGGAGAAGCGGAACGCTACCAGGAGACCCGGGCCGCAGAGCTGGGCAAGCGCCCCGGCAAGGCGGCACTGCGGGAGGATGCCGGCACTTACTACAAGGCAGACGGCAGCGTGAGCAAGGGCACCCGGGCGGACGACGCCCTGATCGAGTTGAGCGCCAAGGCCAGCGGCGTGGCGGCGCAGCGGGTGGTGCAGGGCCTTGCAAACAACGCCAAGGGCCTGATCCAGAGCGCGGCGGGCAAGGTGTTTTACTCGAGTGAAGCCGACGCCGCCACCGTGATGCACGAGACGCTGCACGAGCTGAACCGCTGGGACAACGCCGGCGGGCAGGAGCTGATCGACACCTTTGAGCACTACCTTGTGCAGCAGAACGGCATGGACAGCGTGCAGGAGCTGGTGCAGAGCTATCTGGACCGGTACGAGCGGGCGGGCCAGCAGCTGACCTACAACCAGGCCATGGAAGAGATCACGGCGGACGCCATGCGCAGCATTTTTGGAACGGAAGAGGACTTCCGGAATTATGTGCGCCAGCAGGCGGCGGAAGCCAGGATGAACGCCCAGGCCCAGAAGCGGAGCAACCGGGTGATGCAGAAGATCGAGACGCTTTTGCAGAAGGTGCTGACGGACATCCAGACCCTGCTGGGGGCGGAACCGGACAACGCGGCGGCCCGGGCGGCGCACACCCTGACCGAGACGCAGCTGAAGGACCTGCGGCAGATCTACTTCAACCACCAGGCGGATGCCGGAACCAACTACCGCGCGGCGCTGGAAGCAAACGGCGGCATGGAAAAAGCCGCTGCAGCAGACGCGGCAGCGGCGGAGGGCGAGCGGTATTCCATTGACGAACGGTTTGAGGACGAGATCGAAAGTCTGAACAAAAAGACGGACGATTATATGATCACGGTCGGCAAGACATCGGATGTGCTGAAAAGCATTGGTGTGAAAGATCAGACGATTTTGTGGAATGCTGGTAAAATCAAAGAAATTCTGAAAAAACACAGTGAGGTAAGATATAAGGCCGGAAAAGAAAAATCCATCATGACACCGGACATCATCAAGCAGGTGCCACAGGTATTGGAAAACCCGGTGGTGGTGCTGCACTCGAATGAGGAGACCGGCGCAAATCAGGGAAAAAATTATAGAAGCCGAATCTATATGTTCGGTGAAGTGAAGGATGCACTGAACCAGCCGGTGAGTGTTTCGTTGGAACTGCTGCCGACCCGTAAGAATGGATTAGTGATGGATAATATTGTTCTTACCAGCGCTTATGGAAAGAACAATGTGCAGAATGCGTTGAACAGTGACCAAATCCTGTACATTGACCCGAATAAAAAAAGAACCGCAGCATGGCTGGGCAGTACTGGGCTCCAATTGCCGGTCCCCCCAACCATGTACGGTTCCAGAGGTACTTTAACATACTTCGGAGAGTCTGTCAAGATGATGGATGCAAATTCCCGCAACGCAAAACTTGCACAGTTTATGACGCAGGAAGGAGAAAACCGCTACCAGCTGGACGTGGACAGCGAGGACGTGGAAGCAGCCAGGCGCCAGAGCGTGGGGGACGGCGGCGCTGAGACCGAGACTCTGGCCAAGGTGATGGCGCAGGCGGATGCGGCACAGGTGTCGGACGAAAGCCTGGAACGCATTGCCCGGAAGATGGTGAAGACCAGCGACAGCCGGGCGGACGTGAAGACCCTGACCAGCCGCCTTGCCGCACTGCGGAACTACCTGAGCGGCGGCAGCGTGGACTGGGCCCAGGCCCACGGCTTTGTGCTGGACATGGCCCAGCAGGTGATGGAAGGCAGCGCCAAGAAAAACGACGAGCTGTGGAAGGCCTACCCCGACCTGCACAAGATGAGCATGAGCCTGGAAAAAGGCAGCAAGGACTACAACGAGGTGCTGTACAAGTACGGCAGCTGGGCCGAGGCCCGGAAGGAGCTGGCAAAGCACGGCGTGAGCCTGACGCTGACGAAAAAGGGCGAGGTGAGCCGGTGGGACGCCGACTTTACCGAGCTGCAGGGCATTGGCGGGGGATTGTTCCCCACCGAAACGCCCAGCAGCGCCGCCGACGCGCTGGAAGCCATGGCGGCGGCACACGATGCGATCAAGCCCACGATGGAGAGCGCCTATGACAGCGAATGGGACGCGGCCAAGCAGGAACTGGCCATGGATCTGTGGAACGAATACCTGGGCCTGCCGGGCGTGGCCAACAGCCGGAACGCGAAACTGCGGGCGGAGTTCAAGGCGCGGACCGAGCAGATGAACGAACAGGCAAAGCGGCACAGCCTGGCGCTGCAGGCCGAGGCCAACCTGAACGCGGCCAAACAGCGGGCCAGCGACCGGCAGAAGATGCGGCAACCCTATGCGGACCGGATGACCAAGGCCCAGCAGGACTACAAGGAAGCGGCCGCAAGGGCAGAGGCAAAGCTTGGCGCGAAGGAGCGGAAGCTGGAACAGCAGGCGGCTGTACTGCGGGAGGCAGAACGCGGAAAGACCCGGGAGAAAATTGCCATTGCACAGGCGAAGAACGCCGAGCGGCTGGCCCAGATGCGGGACAGCCGGGACAAGGACAACACCCGGCGGGCCATCCGCAAGGCGACGAGTGAGCTGACCAAGATGTTCGAGCACCCGAACGAGAAAAAGTATGTGCCGGAGTACCTTTTGGACAAGGTGCAGCCGGTTTTGCAGCTGGCGAACGAGGCCATTGGAAACCGGGAGACGGCCCAGCGGCTTGCCCAGTGGTCGCACCGGGGCGAAGAGGGCTGGACCTACGCGCCCATGCAGGACAGCAAGGCAGCCATGGAAAAAGCGGTGCACGGGCTGCGGGACGGCATCAAGCGGGAGATGGAGAACAGCGACCGGGCACAGCTGGAATGGGAGAACAGCGGCCTGCAGGACGCCATTGACGAGTGGCTGCTGGACGTGAACGACAACCGGGAACGGGAGATCGAAGTGCTGCGGGCGAAGATCGAGAACGCAAAGCAGTACACCCGGGAGGATGAAAGCCCGAGCTGGACGGCGTATGTGGACGGACTGAACGACCGACTGGCAGCGCTGAAAAACGGCGGCATGGCCACCTTGAGCTCCACCGAACTGCGAGGGCTGCGGGACATCCTGGACCAGACGCTGCACATCATCAAGACCGACAACGTGGTGGTGGGCGCGACCGAGGACGTGATGATCGACGAATTCGCCGAGGGGGTGAAAAGCGAGCTGACCGACGCCAAAGGCGTGAGCAAAAAGCCGGGCGCCCTTGGCAGGATGAGCCGGGCGCTGAACAGCTACAAGATGAACACCATGAACATTGAACGGATGTTTGAGCGGCTGGGCGGGTACACCCACGGCGGCTACATGGAGAACCTGGGCAAAATGCTGAACGACGGCCAGCGGAAGAAAACAAAGATCCTGATCGAGGGCACGAGGGTGTTTGACGAGCTGACGGGGCCGAAGCACGAGAAGGAACTTTACCACTTTACCCATGACCTTGTGGACATCGGTCTGAAAGACGACAGCGGCAAGGCGCGGAAGATCACCCACAACCAGCTGGCGGAGCTGGCGCTGCAGCTGCAGAACAAGCAGGGCGTGCACCACATCCTGCACGGCGGCCTGACGCTGGAAAACATGGAGGCAAAGCTCTCCGGCGACACGGAGCTGGCAAAGCTGGACAAGGCCACGGTGCGGGTGGGCCAGCTGGCCGTGACCGACAGCGAGGGCAGCAAGCTGGACGCGGCTGCCCTGAGCCAGAACGAGGACGCCGAGCGCCGCACCCTGCTGGAAGAGGTGGACAAGCACCTGACCGACTACGACCGGGCGTGGATGGCGGCTTGGAAGACCCTGAACGCCAGGATGACCGGGTACATCAACGAGACCAGCATGCTTTTGAGCGGCGTGAAGAAGGCCACCACGGAGAACTACATCCACATCAACGTGGACAGTGACGCGAACCCGGAACAGAACAAGGGCATCCGGTACGACAACAGCGCGGCGAACCCGGGGTGGCTGAACCACCGGGTGAACAGCTCCAAGCCGGTTTTGCTGGTGGGCCTGGTGCAGCAGGCCGAGACCAGCATTGAGAACACGGCCCAGTATGCGGGCATGGCGGTGCCGCTGCGGAATGCGGAAAAGGTGCTGAACAGCATGCAGGGCGGCAAGACCCTGTTCAATACGCTGGAAGAGACCTGGGGGACCCCGGCCCGCACCTACATGAACAACGCTCTGGCCGACCTGTGTGAGGTGAAGGACAGCCGGGCCGTGGGTGACGGCGTGTTTGCGAAGCTGCGCAGCTATGCGGCGGCCGCGGCGCTGAACGCCAACGTGAACGTGACGCTGCTGCAGGCAGCGTCCTTACCCACGGCAGCGGCAGAGCTGGGCTGGGGCGCCACGGGAAGCGCATTTGTACAGTTTAACAAAAATCTATTCGACCTGCGCAATGTGGGGCGCTTTTTGGGCTCTGACATGGACAGCAGCCTGACGAAAATTGAACAGCGGATGGCCGAGCACGGGGACGAGCTGCTGGCCTACCGCCTGCGGGGCACCAGCGTGGGCGAGATGGCAAGTGCCAACGCGCAGAAGGGCTTTGTGGGCCGTACCCACGACGCGGCCCGGAACAGTGACAACAAGGCCGTGCGCGGGGTGACGAAAGCGGCCGACAAGGTGCTGAGCCTGTGGACGGCGGGCATTGGCAAGATGGACGAGATCACGGTGGCGGCGTGCTGGCAGGGCAGCGAGAGCTATGTGAAAGCCCACCCGGAGGAATTTGCGGCCGGGGCCGAGGTGGTGAACAGCCCGGAATACTGGGCGGCGGTGAACGAGAAGTTTGAGCAGGTGGTGGAGCACACCCAGCCCAACTACACCACCATGCAGCGCACGGGGTTCCAGCGGTCCGGCAACGAGATGACCAAGACGCTGATGATGTTCAGCACCCAGCGGCAGCAGAACGCGCAGATCCTGACGTCGGCCTTTGAGGACTATGCGGCGCAGGGCGAATGGGTGAAGGCCCGGAAGGCCGCCTACAAAGAGCACCCCGGCGCCGAAAGCAAGGCCGCGCTGGAAGAAGCGCAGAACGCAAAAGACCAGGCAGGACAGCGGGTGTGGCGCGCCGTGAGCAGCCAGGTGGTGCAGACGGCCGTGATCGCCGCACTGGGCGTGGGCGTGAAATTTGGGCTGCACCGGTGGCAGGACCTGCAGGACGACAACGGCGACATGACCCCGTGGAGCGTGGCATGGGACTTTGTGCGGCAGTTTGTGAAGAGCTTTGGCAGCAACTGGACCGGCGTGAGCGAGGCCATGACCGCCGTGGACCTGGTGACGTCCGGCTTTACCAGCACCCGCTCCACCATCAGCATGAACGGCATTGAAGTGCTGAACGACGTGGTGCGGAAGATGGGCAAGGTATACCAGCTGGAAGCCAAGGACACCAGCGAGATGACCGAGAAGCAGCTGGACGCCTACAACGCCCAGATGAAGGAGGCCATTGTAGACATGCTGGGCCAGTTTGCGGCGGCACGGGGCATCCCTTACGCCAACCTGAAAAAGCAGGTGCAGGCGGTGACCGGCTGGATGGACACCCTTGCCAACTGGAACAAGGAGGGCGGAAACTTTGACAGCCTGCCCGCCAGCGCCACCGGCCAGTATGACCGGCTGTACAACGCCTACCTGAACGGGGACACGGTGGAGGCGAAAGCCGCGATTGAAAAGCTGAACGGCATGGTGGAGGCCGGGACCATCCAGGAAAACAAGATGTACGAGCAGATGAAACAGCGGCTGCAGCAGTACGAGCCCCGGGTGACCGAGGCGGCGCAGGAGACCAACGCCGACCGCTGGGAAAAGCGCAAGCAGCTGGCGGACCAGATGACGAGCGAGATGCAGCAGGCCTTTGGCGGGGAGAGGAGCGACGCCCACGACTGCGTGGTGAAAGCGGTGGATGCAAAGAGCAACGAGCTGCTGAAGGCCGAGAAGGGATACGACAAGGCCAGCAGCATCTATGCGGGCCTGCGGGATGCCGTGGGCAGCGGCAGCGGCCAGAGCGTGCAGGACGAGTACAACCGGCTGGTGAAGGCGGGCAAGAAGCCGTCCAGCATGAAAAATGAGATCACGAAGGCGGCCAAGGCGGACTATGTGGATGGTAGCGACTACGACCGGGAGCAGCTGGCGGAGATGCTGCTGGCCTTGACCGACAAAGACGGGAACGCCCTGTACGAGCAGAAGAATCTGGACGACTGGGTGAAACAGGCGGAGAAGAACGCAGAGAAGGAGGCACAGAAGGAAAACGAGTTTGACCGGTATGATCTGCTGAAGTAAACAAGAGCACCCCGGCGGCCGGAAATGGCTGCCGGGGTGCTTGCTTTGCATCAGTCAAACAGGTCAGAGTGCGTACCTGTGCGGAACAGGAAGAGCATGAGCTGCTCACCGTCCACGCGATAGATCAGAAGCCAATCGGGACGGATGTGACATTCACGAAAGCCGATGTAATCACCGGTGAGATCGTGATCGCGGTTCTTTTCTGGCAGGGGCTGCTGTGCGGCCAGCTGGTCCACGATGGATTCCAGCAGGCTGAGATCGCAGCCACGCTTGGCGGCGAGTTTGAGATCCTTTTTGAAGCGATTGGAAAGAACGACCTCAAGCATTGGACAATACCTCGTTCATAGCATCGTGAAAGGATGCGTAACGGGGGTAATTTTCGGGGTGTGTCTTCATGGCGGAGTATTCGTTCAAGGCAGCTGCGGTCTCCGCATTGGGAATTTCCCGCGAGACAGGGAACGGCAGGCCCTGAACGCGGACTGCCTGCTTCAGAAAGATGGTGACTGCGGTGGAGAGATCCATGCCAAGATCGGAAAAAAGCTCCTGACTGGAACGCTTGAGATCTGCATCCAGACTGATGTTGGTGCTTACTTTAGCCATAACGAAAACCTCCTTCAGAACTATTCTATGCTTAGAATAACATGATATGCGCATGATGTCAACATGATGCGCACATAAAATAGGAAAATCTCTTTTTGCAATCCTTGTTTTGCGTGCGAAAGTCCGCAGGTTTTTTGCGCAGCGGAGTGCGGTAGACTGGAAGGGCGAAAGGAGGAGACGCGAATGCGTGTGAAGATCTTGAAGCGCAGTTTTGCCGGGGCGGAGTTTGCCCCGGACATCCGGGTGCTGAAGGTGGGCGGACAGAGCAGCGCCGGGGTGGAGCGCCTGGAATTTGAGCTGCCGGCAGAATGGAAGGGCCTGAGCGTGACGCTGCATGTGCAGTGGCTGGACGGCACCCTGCCCGCACCGGTGCTGCTGGACGACGAGGACAGCGTGGCGGTGGACAAGACCCTGACGGCCAGCCCCAGCGGGCAGTGGATGCTGCTGGCACTGGGCGCGGACGGCTACCGAGCCCTGACAAGACCGGCACGGTACGAGTGCTACGGCACCCTGAACACCGACGGAGACGTGGAAATCAGCCCCACCCAGTACGAGACCTTTGTGGCCCGGGTGCTGGAATACTCCAACACGGCGCAGCAGGCCGCAGCCAGCGCAAAGACCAACGCCGAGACGGCGGCCACCGCAGCAACCCGGGCGGTGAATGCCAAGGGCCAGGCAGAGACGGCGGCCCGGACGGCAACGGCAGGGGCCGAAAACTCTGAAAATTCGGCAGCGAGGGCAGAGGCTGCGGCGGCCCGGGCAGAGGCAGCGGCCCCGGAGACCGGGAAGGTGGTGAGCGTCAACGGCAAGGGAGGCGCGGTGATCCTGACGGCTGAGGATGTGGGAGCCATGCCGGCCAGCGGTGCGGCGGTGGTGCAGAGCATCCGGCTGGAGGGCCGCACCCTGACCGTGACGATGGCCGACGGCAGCGAAAAGAGCTTTACCACCCAGGACACCACCAGCCTGCCGGCCATGACCGGGGTGCTGGGTACAGAACACGGCGGCACCGGGAAGGAGACCCCGCTGACGGCGGAGGACGTGGGCGCGGTGGAAGCGGGGAGCGGCGTGTACCTCAAGGCGCTGACCGTGCAGGGCAACACAATGACCGTGACCAAGGGCGACGGCAGCACCGAGACCGTGATGCTGGCCCAGGAGTACGTGCTGCCTGCCGCCACAGCGGACGCCCTGGGCGGCGTAAAGGTAGGAGACTACCTGGACATCGCCCCGGACGGCACCCTCAGCGGCAAGACCCTCAACGACAAGATCGCTGCCGCCGTGGCGGTAAAGTCGGAGCCCCGGCTGGTGTGGAGCGGAAAAACAACGATTGGGATGAGAAAAACTCAGACAATTAATGTTCAGGACGGTGTAGATTACGTTAACCTCCGCATGAACGGTGGCGCAGACGAATTTGATTTTAATCTTACCCCTGGTATGTCATATAAAACTAGCAGTTTTGGCGCGGGAAGTCTCACGGTCACAGTATTATTTTCGGCCGACAAAAAAAGGCTTGAGTGTACCCTTACCAATACGCTGAATACTGTACCGGTTGTATTCACCGGCTACCACTACCCCACCCTTGCCGAACTGCTGACCGAGGCCCAGGCCGCGCAGGACGATGCCGACGCACTGAACCTTGACCAGGACTACCGCCTGACTCTTTTGGAGCTGGGCGTGACCGATGATGAAACAACTGAAACCGCATGACCAGAAAGGAAGGAATACTATGGCACTTTATAACACCTGCAAGCGTATGATTGAGCGTGGCAAGACCGCCGGTATGGCAAAAAAGCTGGATATCTTCTACGCCGCCAACAAGCTGACTGATGAGCAATATGCCGAGCTGACCGAGATGCTGACTGAAAAGACCAGCGCCTGACCGGGCCGGAAAAGGACGCGCCAAGGAGGTGTTGCTTTATGATCGAGTTTCCCATCACGCTGACATCCGGCGGCAGCGTATGCCTGCCGGGGTACGCCTCGGCGCTGGCGCTGGGCTACGCCAAAAACAAGAGCGTGTACCGCCTTGCCGTTACAGCCACCGGCGAGTGGGCAGGGCTGACCGCAGATGACATCGCAGAGGTTGAAGCCCTTGCGCAGGCGTACTATGACGCGCTTGACGCAGAAGACAAGGCAGACGCTGAGGAAAATACAAAAATCGGGGTCTGACCCCGTGAAAGGACGTGATACATATGGCGATCAAACAGTATAGCCTTGCCAAGGACGGCAGCCGCCGCCTGGCCCCGGGCTTTAAAGTGCGCGAGTTCCGGTGCCGCGACGGCAGCGACGTCGTGATGATCGACGAGAGCCTTGTGGCGCTTTTGCAGGCCATCCGGGAGCATTTTAACAAGCCCATCACGATCACCAGCGGCTACCGCACGGCGGCCCACAACGCGGCCGTGGGTGGAGCAAAGAGCAGCCAGCACCTGCTGGGCCGGGCAGCGGACATCCAGGTGGCGGGCGTGTCTGTCGAGGACGTGGCCGCCTACGCCGAAAGCCTGCTGACCGGCTGGGGCGGCGTGGGCCGCTACCCCATCAAGCCGGGCCGGGCAAAGGGCTGGGTGCATGTGGACACCCGACCCAACAAAAGCAGATGGACGATGTGAGGAGGCGAGCCGTGAAAGACTATGTATGTTTTGCCATCGGCGCGATCGGCAGCATGATCGCCAGCCTTTTCGGCGGCTGGGACGCATCCCTGCAAACGCTGGTCATTTTTATGGCCATCGACTACATCACCGGTCTGATCGTGGCGGGAGTTTTCCACGCAAGCCCCAAGACCGAGACCGGCACGCTGGAAAGCCGCGCAGGTTGGAAGGGGCTGATCCGCAAGGGCGAGACCCTGCTGATCGTGCTGGTAGCCTGCCGTCTGGATGCCGTGATGGGCTCCAACTTCGTGCGGGACGCTGCCGTTATCGCGTTCGTGGCCAATGAGACGATCTCTATTATCGAAAATGCGGGCTTGATGGGGCTGCCGATCCCGGAGGTCATTATCAAGGCCGTGGATATTCTCAAGCAAAAAGCAGAAGGCTCCACAGAGCAGAAAGGATCTAACCATGTCTAAGTATCACATCTCTACCGCAACCATCGCCCGCACCGCTGTCCTGCTGCGGGCACTGCCCATCCGTGACAGCGACGCATAACACGAGAGAGAAAGAATCATGAAAGAAAAATCATATGAGGAATTCGTGGAAAAATTCAAGCCGAAAAAAACCACGGACGACTGCTACACTCCACCTGGCATTTATGCCGTTGTCCGGGACTGGGCGTGCAAAGAGTACGGCATCGACCCGGACAAGATCGTGCGGCCGTTCTACCCCGGCGGTGACTATGAGCACTACGACTACCCGGAAGGCGCCGTGGTGCTGGACAACCCGCCGTTTTCCATTCTGGCCAAGATCACCGCGTTTTATCTGGAGCGGGGCATTCCGCTTTTTCTGTTTGCGCCGAGCCTGACCTGCTTTTCAGCAAGGACCTGCGAGGAAGGGACGAATCACCTGATCTGCGACGCGAACATCGTGTACGAAAACGGCGCAGTGGTGCGCACCTCTTTCGTCACCAGCTACGGCGGGGATGTCATAGCGCAGACGGCACCGGAGCTGACCAGGCTGATCAACGAGGAAGCCAAACGGCAGTTGCGGGAGACCGTCAAGGAATTGCCGAAATATTCCTACCCCGACCATGTTGTGACCAGCGCCATGATGCAGAAATACGCGCGGTATGGCATCGACTTCAAGGTGCCGCGCGGCGAATGTGTCCGAATCGGCAGACTGGACGCGCAGCGGCCGTACAAAAAAGAGATCTTCGGCGCTGGCCTGCTGCTGTCTGACCGGCTCGCAGCTGAAAAGGCCGCAGCTGAAAAGGCCGCAGCGGAAAGAGCGAACACGACCGTGTGGACGCTGAGCGACCGGGAAAAACAGATAGCAAAAGAACTGTCACAAGCAGAAAAAGAAAGGAACTGACTATGAACATGAACGCAAAGACCTACACCGCACCCACCATCTCCGCCGGTACCATCACCCGCACTGCTGTCCTGCTGCTGGCCCTGACCAACCAGATCCTGTCGGCCTGCGGCAAGCCCGTGCTGCCCATCGAGAGCGCCACCGTGGAGCAGCTGGTGACCGCAGGCATCACCACCGTGGCCGCGCTGATTGCCTGGTGGAAGAACAACAGCTTTACCGCCGCCGCGATCCAGGCGGACAAGTACCTGGAGAACAAGAAGAGCCAGGTCAACAAGTAAGCGTTTAAGCTAAACCTGTTTCCAGGACACCCGCTAAAAACGGCCTTTTTAGCGAATGAATTCGAGTTTTTGGCACCCAGAAGTTCAACTCATGCTATTTTAGCAGGTGTCGAGTTAGCTACACCGCGCTGCAGCGCACAGTCTCCCGCGCGCCTACTAGCAGTGCGTACCATGCGGGAGACACACTACTTAGCCGCCCCGGCGGCAGGCTGCAAGGCCGCATAGCATGACAACAGCCCCGCAGGACCATACCGGCCTTGCGGGGCTGTTTTTGCGTGTATCAGAGCTTTACTTTGTGGAGCGTGACCGGCATTTCGCCATCCTGTGAGGAGCCGACGAAAATAGGCGGGAGCCATTTGAGCACCAGCTTCCGGTCCTGTGCGCTGTCCATGGGGCCGGTCCAGAAGTGGTGCCAGTGGCCGCGCCGCATGTGCGGGCGCTTGGCGGTGTGGCTGCCATGGCGGGAGACAGAGTTTTCGGTGGCGGGAGCCTGCTGCTGGGCGCGGACCGTCGCACCGAAGCGGAAACCGACGTCCCACTTACAGACCTCTGCATAGCGGTCCTTTATGACGCCGGGGGTGCGCCTTGTGATGCTTTTTTGCTCCGGATCGGGCGTGATCTCGGCATTGCAGGCGCAGAGGTACATGACGACCTGCGAAGCAAATTGCAGAAGCTGCACGGCAGAATCACGGCCGGAGCGCTCGAACTCTGCGCGCCGGATGGCAGCCTCGTTTTTGCTGAGGAGCTTTTGCCGGATAGACCGGTCAAACGCAGCCGAAACGCTCTCGGCACCAAGAGGGCCAAAACGGCAAAAAGGTAGATTGGATAGGATAAAACAAAAGTGTAACCAAAAGCGTAACCAAAGCGGAAAAAGAGACGCCAATTCTTGACGAATTGGCGTCTCTTTTTGTTGGTGGAGGCGATGGGAGTCGAACCCATGTCCGAAAGGAGTTCAGTGTAGGTGTCTCCGGGTGCAGGCGATCTACAACATTCCCGCCGCGCCACGCCGATCGTCAGGCTAGCGCTTTGGTAGCTTCATGAGTTCCTGCCGGTCCGCAAAGCTTAGGTCCGTTCAGGTGCTGTGTCTAAAGGACGCCCCGGCCCCACACGACACAAGAGTGGGCGAGACGCGCAGCACTCAGGCTGCGAGCAACTGATAATTGTTGTTGTCAGTTAATTGTTTGGAGGAGTTATAGAGCAGTTCCCCCGCTGCTACCCGCTGCCCAGACCTCGCTCCCCCCGTCGAAACCTTTACGCCCCCATAAAAGTGCACCTTGCGATGCACGAAAAACAGGAGAAGTTCCGCTTCAGGGAAACCGTCTGAAACGATCAGTAGTACTTGCCGTTGGATTTCATGGCGCGGTCGATGGAACGCTTGGCGTCGCGCTGGGCGGCGTCGGCACGCTTGTCGTAGAGCTTTTTGCCCTTGCAAAGGCCCAGTTCCATTTTTACGCGGCCATGTTTGAAATAGAGCGAAAGCGGCACCAGCGTGTATCCCTGCAACTTGCACTGCTGGTGCAGCCGCCGGATCTCGTTTTTGTGTGCCAGAAGCCGCCGGACACGCAGAGGGTCCTGGTTGAAGATGTTGCCGTGGTCGTAGGGCGTGATGTGCATGCCCTTAACCAGCAGTTCGCCGTCCTCAATGTCCACCCAGCTGTCCTTCAGGTTGACCCCGCCGGCCCGCAGGCTTTTGACCTCGGTGCCCTTGAGCTCAACGCCGGTCTCCAACGCTTCCAGAACGAAATACTCGTGGCGCGCTTCGCGGTTGGTGGCGATGGTTTTGGTCGCCGGGCGCTCCTTGGTAGGTGCCATGCTGCGCGCCTCCTTTCTCCGTTCAGTTCGTTGTATTAGTATACCATTTTTTTGTACTTTTGCAAGGGGCATCTTTGAAGAAACTGTAAATTATTGCACTCTGACCGGCCGCGGACCGGTCACCCTTGACCTTCCCCCTTGTGGAAGGTATATTCTAAGGGCAGAGGGGCGCACTGCCCCGGACAAAGGAGGGCACTTTATGCTCAACATCGAACATCTGACCAAGACCTACGGCGGCAAGGCGGCCGTGCAGGATCTCAGCCTGCACATCCGCCCCGGCGAGATCTGCGCATTCATCGGCCACAACGGCGCGGGCAAGACCACCACACTCAAGTGCTGCTGCGGCATCCAGCAGTTCGACAGCGGCCGCATTACGGTGGACGGCATCTCGGTGCAGGATGACCCGTTGGAATGCAAGCGGCGGCTGGCCTATCTGCCGGACAACCCGGACCTGTACGAATACATGACCGGCATCCAGTACCTGAACTTCATCGCGGATATCTTTGCTGTGGGGGCACGGGAGCGTGCCGAGCGCATCCGGTCCTACGGCGACCAGTTCGACCTCACGCGGGACCTGGCCCAGCCCATCAGCGCATACTCCCACGGCATGAAGCAGAAGCTGGCCATCATCTCGGCCCTGCTCCATGAGCCGAAGCTCATCCTCATGGACGAGCCCTTCGTGGGGCTGGACCCGCTGGCGGCGCACCAGCTCAAGACCCTGATGCGCCGCTTCTGCGACGGCGGCGGGGCCATCTTCTTCTCGACTCATGTGCTGGAGGTGGCCGAAAAGCTCTGCGACCGGGTGGCCATCATCCGGGCCGGGCGGCTGGTGCGGGCCGGTTCCATGGACGAGGTGCGCGGCGATGACAGTCTGGAAGAGGTCTTTCTGGAACTGGAAGGCACGGAGGCGCAGGCATGATGATCCGTGCATTGCTCCGCAAGCAGCTGCGGGAGCTGGGCGCGGCCTTTCTCCGCAGCAGCAAGACCGGCAAAGCGCGGTCCCGGGCATCGGCCGTGGGGTATGCGCTGTTGTTTGCCGTGCTGGTGGTGGTGCTCATGCTCTGCTTTGCAGGCATGGCCCTGCCGCTGGCTTCGGTGCTGCTCCCGGCCGGGCTGGACTGGCTGTATTTTGCATCTATGGGGCTCACGGCGCTGCTGGTGAGCGTGCTGGCCAGCGCCTTTACCAGCTATTCCGGCCTGTTCCAGAGCCGGGACAACGAACTGCTGCTCTCGCTGCCCATCCCGCCGGCGGTCATTTTCGGGGTGCGGGTGAGCACCGTTTATCTGGCCTGCCTGATCTACCTGCTCATGGCGTGGGTCCCGGCGGTGGTGTGTTACGGCCTGCTGGCGGCCCATCCGCTGGCCGGGGTGCTGTGCAGCATCCCCATGGCGTTGGTGCTGGCCGGAGCGACCTGCATTCTGGCGGTATTGCTGGGCTGGGCCGTGGCACTGGCCAATGACCGCGCCCGGCACAAAAGTCTGGTCACCGTGGTGTGCTCGCTGGTGTTTTTTGCGCTGTATTATGCGGGCTTCCTGCGGGTGCAGGACATTCTGGACGATCTGCTGGCTGATGCCGCACAGTCGGGTGCGGCGCTTGCCCGTGCAGCCTGGCCGCTGCGGCTGCTGGGCGGCGCGGCGGCAGGGGAGCTCCCGGCGCTGGTCGGCCTCGTGCTGGGCACAGTGCTGTGCTTTGCAGTCTTTTGCAAGCTGCTGGAAAAGCCCTACCTGCGCCGCATGACGGCCCGGAAGGGTACGGCCCGCACGGCATACCATGCGCGAAAAACACGCCCCGTCAGCCTGCGGCAGGCTCTGCTGCGCCGGGAACTGCTGCATCTGGGGTCCAGCTCGGCCTATATGCTCAACAGCGCCATGGGCACGCTGGGCCTGCTGGTGCTGGGCGGCGTGTCCCTGTGGAAGGCAGACCTCTTTGCCCGGTTTGCGCAGGCCTTGCCGGAAGGGGTCCCGGTGCTGGTGTGCTGTGCCGTGTGTGCGGTGTCGGCAGCCAACTTCCTGACTACGCCCTCCGTCTCGCTGGAAGGCCGGACGGTCTGGCTCCTGCAAAGCCTGCCCATCCCGTCCTGGCAGGCCCTGTGTGCCAAGCTGGAACTGCATCTACTGCTGACCGGCGTCCCGGCGGCATTGTGCCTTGTGTGCATGCAGGCGGCGGTGCAGATGCCGCCGGTGTATTTCTGCCTGACCCTGCTGGAAGCAGAGCTGTTTGTGCTGCTCAGTGCGGAAATGGGCCTTGCACTGGGGCTTGTGCTGCCCAACCTGCATTGGACGAGTGAGGCCGCGGTGATCAAAATGAGCGGCTGTACCTTGCTGTCCATGGCGGCCAATCTCGTTGCTGTGCTGGTGCTGACCCTTGCGCAGACCAATCTGCTGACGATCCTTCCGCTTCCGGCGGTCATGGCGGCGGCCCTTGTGCTGCTGGCGGGTGCGGACGGGCTGCTGGGGCACTGGCTGAAAACCAGAGGAGCCAGACGCCTTGCAGAGCTTTCCTGAAAAACCATAAAACAAAGCAGCGGCCTGCTCTCCCAAAACGGGGGAACAGGCCGCTGCTGTTTGTGCGGGAGGGGCTTACTGGATGCCGGTGACCTTGTAGTCCTGATCCTCGACGGTCTTCTTCAGCACATCGTCGGAAACTTCGGCGCTCAGGGTGACAACGGCGGTGCCGGCCTCGTGGCTCACCACAGCCTCGGTCACTTCGGGCAGGGCCTCCAGCGCCTTCTTCACACGGGCCTCACAGTGGCCGCACATCATGCCTTCTACATGCAGAGTCTTTTTCATGGTCGTATCCTCCTTGATGGTACTCTCTTTATCCTCAACCGCTGCGGGCTGCGTGAGGGCAGCGGGCAGGGCAGAAGCGTTTTTCAGCGGGTGGTCGTGTTTGGTGCTGTGCAGATCGAACAGATTCAGCCGCAGGGCGTTGCTCACCACGCAGAAGCTGGACAGGCTCATGGCCGCTGCGCCGAACATGGGGTTCAGCGTCAGGCCGAAGGGGATGAACGCACCGGCTGCCAGCGGAATGCCGATGGTGTTGTAGAGGAAGGCCCAGAACAGGTTCTCGTGGATGTTGCGCAGGGTGGCGCGACTCAAGCGGATGGCGGCGGGCACATCCGAGAGCTTGGAGTTCATCAGCACCACATCGGCGGCGTCGATGGCCACATCGGTACCGGCGCCAATGGCGATGCCGGTGTCGGCGCGGGTCAGGGCGGGGGCGTCGTTGATGCCGTCACCCACCATGGCTACCTTGCCGGCGGCCTGCAGCTGGCGGATCACGGCTTCCTTGCCGTCCGGCAGCACCCCGGCGATCACAGCGTCCACACCGGCCTGCTTGCCGATGGCGTCAGCCGTGCGCTGGTTGTCGCCGGTGAGCATGACCACTTTGATGCCCATGGCCTGCAGCTCCCGGATGGCCCGGGGGCTGTCCTCCTTGATGGTGTCAGCCACCGCGATGACACCCAGCAGACGGCCTGCGCCGCCAAAGAACAGCGGGGTCTTACCCTGCGCCGAGAGCTCGGCTGCTGCCTGTGCCAGCTCGGCCGGGACGGTGACCTTGGTGCCGGTAAAGGCTGCATTGCCGCCAAAGATCTCCTTGCCGTCCAGCTTGGCGCTCAGGCCGTTGCCGGGCAGGGCCGTAAAGTCGGTCACCTCCGGGGCGTCCAGCTGCTGTGCCTCGGCATAAGCCAGCACAGCGCGGGCCAGCGGATGCTCGCTTTTGCATTCCAGCGCGGCGGCCAGGGTCAGCAGTTCGGTCTCGGTCACGCCGTCGGCGGGCAGGATGTCGGTGACCTTCGGCTCACCGCTGGTGATGGTGCCGGTCTTGTCCAGCGCCACGATCTGGGTGCGGCCGGCAGCTTCCAGCGAAGCAGCGGTCTTGAACAGGATGCCGTTTTTGGCGCCCATGCCGTTGCCCACCATGATGGCCACCGGCGTGGCAAGGCCCAGGGCACAGGGGCAGCTGATGACCAGCACCGAGATGCCGCGGGCCAGCGCATAGCCCAGCTCCCGGCCCAGAAGCAGCCAGACCACGGTGGTGACCACTGCAATGCTGATGACTGCCGGCACAAAGAAGCCGGACACGGTGTCGGCTACCTTGGCGATGGGAGCCTTGGTGGCGGCGGCATCGCTCACCATCCGGATGATCTGGGCCAGGGTGGTGTCCTCGCCCACACGGGTGGCTTCGCACCGCAGGAAGCCGGACTGATTGGCCGTGGCGGCGCTCACCTTGTCCCCGGCGGCCTTGTCCACCGGGATGCTCTCGCCGGTCAGGGCGCTTTCGTTCACGGCGCTGCTGCCTTCCAGCACGACGCCGTCCACCGGGATGTTCTCACCGGGGCGCACCACAAAGATGTCGCCCTTCTGTACCTGCTCGATGGGGACGGTCACCTCGGCACCGTCCCGCAGCAGGGTGGCCGTTTTGGGGGCCAGCTTCATCAGGCTCTTCAGTGCATCGGTGGTCTTGCCCTTGGAGCGGGCCTCCAGCATCTTGCCCACCGTGATCAGGGTCAGGATCATGGCCGCCGACTCAAAGTAGAACTCCATCATATAGTGCATGACCAGCTCGTCGTTGCCGTCCACCTGTGCGCGGGTCATGGCAAACAGAGCGTAGGTGCTCCACACAAAGCTGGCCATGGAGCCCATGGCCACCAGCGTGTCCATGTTGGGGGAGCCGTGGATCAGCCCCTTGAAGCCGTTGATGAAGAACTTCTGGTTGATCACCATCACGATGCCCGCCAGCAGCAGCTGGACAAGGCCCATGGCAACATGGTTGCCGTCAAACCAGTGGGGCAGAGGCCAGCCCCACATCATGTGGCCCATGGAAAAGTACATCAGTACCAGCAGAAAGCCCAGCGAAGCGATCAGCCGCCGCTTGAGCTTGGGCGTCTCGTGGTCGGCCAGCGCGTCCAGGTCGGCGCTGGGGGAGCTGGCGGCGGCAGCACCGGCCGCCTTGGGGCTGGCACCGTAACCGACTTCCTGCACGGCCTGAATGATCGCCGCGCTGGATGCGGTGCCCTCTACGCCCATGGAGTTGGTCAGCAGGCTCACTGAACAGCTGGTCACACCCGGTACCTTTTTTACGGCCTTTTCCACCCGGGCAGAGCAGGCCGCGCAGCTCATACCCGTTACATTGTATTGTTCCATCGTATTCACTCCTGATAAGTCCAGTATGTCCGCCGCAGGGTCACTTCATGAGCCGGGGCAGCAGCCGAATCAGCTCGTTCAGCTTTTCGTCGCTGCCGGCACGCAGGTCATCGGCCACACAGGTGCTCATGTGCTGGGCCAGCAGCTCCTTGGCAAAGCTGTTCAGCGCCGAGTTCACAGCGGCCACCTGTACCAGAATGTCCACACAGTAGGCATCCTTTTCCAGCATGCCGCGCACGCCGCGCACCTGCCCTTCGATGCGGCTCAGCCGGTTGACCAGTGCTTTGTATTCCTCCGGGCTGCGGTCCTTGTGGCGGCAGCAGGAGGGGACAGCGTCCGGCACATCGGCGGGGGAAACCGTGTCTGCCGCAGGCTCTTCGGTGCTGCAGCAACAGCAGGGCTTCTTTTCGGTGGATTCCATGATGCAGGCTCCTTTCACAAACCCCTTGGGGGTATCTTTTGCTTCCAGCAGGAGTATACCACACCATATCCGACAAATCAAGTAGGAATTTGAAATAAAAGAAAAAAGAGGGAAAACCCGCAGGCTTTCCCTCACACAGAACCGTGACGAACTTACTTTTCCAGAATGCGCGGAGCAAACAGGCTCCACATCTTGCCCCACCAGTACCAGTCGTGGGACACGTCGCCGCCCCACACTTCCAGATGAGCGGGCAGGCCCTGGGCCTGCAGCACATCGGCCAGTGCCTGGGTGTCGGCCTTGGCGTCATCCTCGTAGGCACCCTGACCGGCGCAGAGGATGAGATTGTTTTCCTCGGCCTTGACCAGTGCCAGCTTGTTGGCGATGCCGTTCTCCTGCAGGTACAGCAGGGGAGAACAGCGCAGCACCAGATCGTCGCTCTCGGCACCCCAGAAGCGGCTCAGGTCGTAGATGCCGCCCATGCCCACGGCACCGGCAAACAGGGTGGGGCGGCGCAGACGGCAGTTCACGGCCTGATAGGCGCCCAGATCCACACCGGCGCACCAGATCTTGGTGCCCTTCTCGGCCTTGTTCAGGGTCAGGATGCGGGGAGCCAGCTCGGCAGTCAGGTAAACAAAATACTTCTCCTGTGCCTCGGCCCGGCGGCGCAGCGGCAGATCCCCGTTCAGCACGCCTTCACCGTCCACGCTGTCGGCGCAGAACAGCTGGATCTTGCCCTCGTTCAGCAGCTGGGCAATGGCGTCCGGCATGCCGTTGTTCTCCCAGTCGAAAAAGCGGCCGCCGCGGGCGGGCAGAGCCAGCACCGGCACACCGGCGCTGCCATATACCTTAAACTCCATCTCGCGGTTCAGCACACTGCTCCACTCTTTGTAATAGGTACCCTGCATCATAATCAATCAAGCACTCCTTTTTTATCATGATCCGGCCCCGGCGCACAGTCGCTGCACGTCCAGCCGGCAGTAGCGTTTCAGGATAAATCAGACAAACTGGTTGCGCTGTGCGTCGTACTCGTAGCCGACGGCACGCAGCTTTGCACACAGATCAGTCTTGTCGGCGTCCAGATCTTCGCACAAAGCATCGAGGTTTTTGAAATAATCCCGGAGTTTGAGGTTCACCACGCTCAGCAGCATGATGGGATCGGTGGGAAGAGCCATGCGTTCATCTCCTTTAAGGCAACAAAAAAAGCCGGCCACTCGACAAAGTGACCGGCCACATACACCAAATTAGACAGCGCGGGTAACTTTGCCAGCGCGCAGGCAACGGGAGCATGCGTAGACATACTTGGGAGAGCCCTCCACGACCGCCTTGACACGACGGACATTCGGCTTCCAGGTACGGTTGGAACGGCGATGGGAGTGAGAGACCTTAATACCAAAGGTAACGCCCTTGCCGCAGCATTCACACTTAGCCATGGTACTTGCACCTCCTAGAGTGAAGTAAGGAATCAAAATAATCAGCTTGACTATTTTACCAGAGACGCGGGCAAAATGCAAGCCTTTTTTCAAAATTTCCGTCATCTTTTTCCAATCTTTTGCAGCAAGGGTTGCTCAACCGGCCAAAAGATAGTATTATAATAAAAAATGTTGTTTTTCAGGAGATGCTTATGACACGGGCAACCTATTATCTCGTCCGCGCGCTGGTGGCACTGGTGGCCATCCCGTTCCATGAAGCCGGCCATGCGCTGGCTGCCTGGCTGCTGGGGGACCCCACCGCCAAACGCGAAGGCCGCCTTTCGCTGAATCCGTTTGCTCATTTTGACCTGCTGGGCACGTTGTGCATGGTATTTGCGGGCGTGGGCTGGGCAAAGCCGGTCTCCACCAACCCCCGCAACTTCAAAAACCCCAAGTGGGGCATGGCCCTCACCGCATTGGCGGGCCCGGTGGCCAACATTGTGCTGGCCTATCTTGCCATGGTGCTGTGGAAGGTACTGTACTATTGGGCCCCGGTAAACCAGGCCACTTATTACCTGGCCTACTTCCTCCAGTATATGGTGCTGATGAACGTGAGCCTGGCGGTGTTCAATTTTATTCCGGTACCGCCGCTGGATGGCAGCCGCATCCTGCTGGTGGCGCTGCCCCAGCGGGCGTACTTCGGCCTGATGAAGTACGAGCGCTATATCATGATCGCGCTGCTGGCGGCGGTGTGGATGGGCCTGCTGGATGCCCCGCTGTATTACCTGAACAATGCTGTGTGGGATCTGCTGAGTGCGGGCACCGGTTACATTGACCGGATCGCCTATTCGGTCTACTACGCAGCAGCCGGGACGGTGGTCTGAGCGATGGCAGAGGAACTGACCTTCCATCTGGAAGATTTTGACGGCCCGCTGGAATTATTGCTGGCTCTTGTGGCCAAACATAAGATGGACCTGCACAACATCCCCATTCTGGAACTGATCGACCAGTACACCCGCACGGTGGAGCAGGCCGACCCGGACCCGGAGACCGCCAGCGCCTTTATCGAGATGGCGGCCCATCTGGTGGAGATGAAGAGCTATCTGCTGCTGCCCCGCAGCGAAGAGGGTGAGCGGATGAAGCAGGAATTCACCGGCCAGCTCATCGAGTACGACCAGTGCCGCCGTATGGCCGCGCTGCTGCGGGCAAAAGGAGAGCAGGCACCGGTATTCGTGCGGCAGCCGATGGAGATGGAGTGGGACAACACCTATACCCTGCACCATGCACCCCAAATTTTGGCCGACTACTGGAACGCCCTTGCCGGGCGCACCCGCCTGCGCCGGGAGCCCACCCAGCAGCAGTTTGAGCCGCTGGTCACGGCCCCCATGGTGTCGGTGACCAGCCGGGTGGTGTATATCCTGCGCAGCCTCATCAGCGGGGCCGCGGCCCGCATGGGCCAGCTGTTCTCGCCCCGGCAGAGCCGCAGCACCAACGTGGCCACCTTTCTGGCCCTGCTGGAGCTGGTGCGCGGCGGCCGCGTCACCCTGGGGGAGAACGGGGAGCTGACCATGCAGCGCACCCGGATAAAGGAGAAAAAATGAACCAGAAACAGATTCGTGCCGCAGTGGAGGCCATGCTGTTTGCCTGCGGGGAGCCCATCGGCTCCGACAAGCTGGCGCAGGCCGTGCAGCTGCCCCAGACCAGCGTGGAAAACGCGCTGGAAGAGCTGCGCACCCGCTACACCCGGGAGGACAGCGGCCTGTGCCTGCTGCACCTGAACACCCGCTGGCAGCTGGCCACCAAGACCGAGTGGGCCGATTGCGTGCGCCGTGTGCTGGACAGCCGCCGCGCCGTGCCGCTGGGCACTGCCGCCATGGAGACCCTGACCGTGATCGCCTACAATCAGCCGGTGTCCCGCGCTTTCATCGAGCAGGTGCGCGGGGTGGACTCCTCGTCCAGCGTGTCCGGCCTGCTGGAAAAGGGCCTGATCGAGGAAGCGGGCCGTCTGGACCTGCCGGGCCGCCCGGTGAGCTTCCGCACCACCGACACCTTTTTAAGAGTATTCGGCCTGTCCAGTCTGGCGGACCTGCCGCCGGTGCATCAGCCGGAAGCTCCGGCAGAAAGCGAGGGATGACCCATGACCACCGTTCTTGCCGCTGTGGGCGGGATGCTGCTGTTCCTGCTGAAGGCCCTTGGCATCCTGCTGCTGGTGGTGCTGGCTCTAATGGTGCTGTTGCTGCTCATCCCGTTCTGTGCGGATGTCAGCTGGGAGCAGGACACCCTGACCGTAAAGGCCGGGGCACTGGGCATCACCTTCCCGGTGTTCCAGTACCCGAAGCCGGAGCCGACGGAGGAGAGCAAGCGCAAAAAGAAGCCGAAAAAGGCAAAAGCGGCAAAGAAGCCTGCCAAGGAGAAAAAGCCCGCAGAGCCGCGCAAAAAGGCAAAGCTGACCCTGAACATCCTGTGCACCATCCTGCGCGGAGCCGGGACGCTGATCCGGGCTGTATTCGGCGCGCTGCGCATCACCCACATCCGGGTGTGCCTTGGCGTGCGCGGGGAGGACCCTGCTGCAGCGGCCCGCAATTACGGCAAGCTGCAGGCATGGCTATACCCGGTGCTGGGTGTGCTTGACCGCTTCATTTACCTGCAGTTTGACGAACTGCGCATCGTGCCGGACTTTGGCAGCGCCGAACCCACCGTAGAGGACCGTGTGTCCCTGCGCATTTCGGCAAGGGCGCTGTTTATCGTCGTCGCAGCGGTGCGTGTGCTGGCGGAGTTCTGGCGCGAAAAGGTGCTGGACGTTTTCCTGTAACTGTGGTACACTGAATAAAATAGTGTGACGGAGCCTGACAGTCTGCGATCTCCCGGTAAAACTCCGGGGACACAGGCCTGACAAAAACGATCAAAGGAGATTTGCATTATGGCTGAGCATCCGATTCAGGGCATTATGAACGTTACCATGGACAAGATCCACGAGATGGTGGACGCCAATACCATCATCGGCAAGGCTATCACCACCGAGGACGGCACCACCATCCTGCCAGTGTCCAAGGTGAGCTTTGGTTTTGCCTCCGGCGGCACCGACTTTGACGGCAAGAATGCCGCCAACAAGGACCTGTTCGGCGGCGGCTCCGGTGCGGGTGTGAACATCCAGCCGGTGGCCTTCCTCGTGGTAAAGGACGGCTGCGTGCGCACCATCCAGCTGTCGGACAACGCCGACACCATCAACCGTGCCCTGACCATGCTGCCGGAGCTGGTGGACAAGGTTGCCGCCCTCATCAAGAAGGACGAAAAGAAGGAAGAGCCTGCTGCTCCTGCGGAGCAGTAAGGGAGGGGGCTTGGCACCGGACACTCCGTCCCGCCTGCGCTCGCCAGACCACCAGCGTGAGAAGTCCTCGCACTTCCCGTCTGGCTTTTCTGTCGATTTTAGTCGCAGCCTGCACTTTAGACATGGCTTCGCGCATCTTGCCGGAGTATCCGGTGCCGATCCCGGCAGGACGGCAGGGAGTTTCTCCAGCGAATGTCCGGGAAGTGGGGCCCCGTGCGTAAGCACAGGGGCGGAACCGTGGGTTCCGGGCTGTTCGCGGAGAAAGCTGCCAGCACGCAGCCTGCGGTTTCAGGGAACTTTATCAGGTGCTACTGTAGGAGCGTTATCTGAGCAAGTTTGAACTTTTAAACGATACAACGATTGAAAAGTAACTTTGTCAAGGTGAGAAAGTTCCATTGTTCTGAGAAAGTTCCAACTTTGTCAAATATCCGAACTTTGTCAAGCTGACAAACATCAAATTTATAACGTAGATAAGTATTTAAAATGGAACTTTGTCAGATGTTTCTCCACAGTAGCAGGTATACCAGCGATTCCTGCCATCTTTTCCACGTATCGCTTGCTTTGCGATTTGGCTGGACTTCGTGAGGTCACTGTACACACGGTTGTATGTACTGTCGCTGCACCCGATCTCCCGCAGGACGGCGGCGCGCAGCTCGTTGCTGGGCATCGACCCAAGGCGGCTCTCGGACAGAACGTTCAGGATGGCGCTGCGGGTGTCTTGCCGGGTCTCCGCCGCTCCTCAATGAAGTCGGCATCCTTCTTGTCGGTGTAGCCGTCAAACACGGCCCGCGCGGTCTTTACGCCCTCCACCTCCACATCGTCGATGTGCAGCAGCACCGTCTGCTGGGGGCGGGCGTAGCTGCTTTTCTCGTGGCTGAGATAAATTTTGCCGTCGTTCTTGGCGCGGCCCATCATCAGCACGCTGCGGGCCATGTCCCAGATATCCGAGCTGTCGGCCAGACGTGCGCGGCCGGAAACGCCCTGCTTTTTGTTGGAGTGCATCACGATGAGCACCGCGCAGCCCTGCTTTGCGGCAAT
>ENA-ORUI01000786-ORUI01000786.1-human-gut-metagenome-genome-assembly--contig:-NODE-786-length-36974-cov-37.804085_pt1 | contig 36974 bp, 38 predicted proteins | sample MGYA00242078_ERZ509205 | MGnify/ENA primary metagenome ERZ509205 (study PRJEB26280, sample SAMEA2338828) | human gut metagenome | biome: human gut; feature: human-associated habitat; material: faeces... | reverse complement strand
CTCTTTAGCCATTTTACTTTTAGATAAAATATTAAAAATGTTTTGTATTTAATTCATTCTTATTCTAACTTATTCTAATGTTGAGTGTTGAATGTTGAGTGTTGAGTTAGGCTTGCGCCCTTATGTGTCTTCATGCTGATGCCGTTAGGCAATTCAACATTCAACACTCAACACTCCACATTCAACATTCCCTAATATAGGAAACCCAGAAGCCATAACGGAATCCTGTTGTCCTTGCCTACCTCGGTATTGTATCGGGCATAGATGATGTCGGGATTGTTGCGCACCTTGTTTGGAGATTGCGCATCGCAGATTCTGAACTTCTTCTCACCATCTACAATGAAGTAGTGGTCCTTGCCGGTCTGGCTTACCTTATGGTCTTTCCAGAGCGAGTTGACGAAGAATGTTTCCATCACCTCCTGCTTGTCTATCTTGATAGGATAGATGGCGTACATCAGGTTGGAGTTGTGCATCATCACCTTGGATGGTTTCTTTGGGAACTCCTGCCCGGTAGGGTAAATCATGTTGATGAGTCGCGCATCAGCAAGATACTTGATGTAGTTCATTACCGTAGCTCTGCTGGTGTTGATCTCTTCGGCAAGCTGGCTCACGTTGGGAGCCTTGGCACCTTCTACAGCTAGCTGATAGAAGAGCCGCTTGATCTTGGTGAGATATTTCAGTTCGATTTGCTTGATGAGGAGAATGTCTACCTCGGTCGTCATGTTCATTGTCTTTAGTAGATTCTCTGTGAAGTTGCGGTTCTCCAGGAAGAATGGATAGAATCCATGGTGCAAGTAGTCCTGGAAGTATTTCATCGGGCTCACCTTAGGCAGTATCTGCTTGATGATGTGCTCGTGATTGCGCAAGATTTCATCGAGTGTATATGGCTTGAAACTGTTGCCAGTCTGCAGGTTGATAAACTCTCTGAAAGAGAAGCCTCGCAAATTATAGCTTTTCACGATTCCATTGAGCTCAGGATTTTCTTCCTTCAGTCTCATCACGCTGGAACCTGTGAACACGATTCTTAACTCTGGATAGAGGTCGTAGCATTTGCGCAGTTCCTTGCTCCAGTCCGACTGCTTGAAGACCTGGTCGATGAGAAGGGTTCTGCCGCCGTGGCGAACAAAGTCACCTGCAAAATCTGCGATTCCTCTGCTTTGAAAATAGAAATTGTTCATATTCACATACAGGCACTTGCGGTCAGTAGGGCCAAAGTGCTCCTTGGCATATTGAAGGAGGAATGTAGACTTTCCTACACCGCGTGTTCCCTTTATGCCAATCAAACGGTCGCTCCAGTCGATTTCGTCCATCAGAGTGCGTCTTACTGGTGCGTCCGTATGCTCTACGAGGTATGTATGTGTTCTGAAGAATGCTTCTTCCATGAGTTTATATCGTTTCTAATTGTTTTTACGATGCAAAGGTAATTAAATATTTCTAATTTGCAAACTCTAGATAGCAAAAAGTAACTTTTTTTTCATTATTTAGCACTTGTCTAAGTAAAAATGGGGATTTTCTGCCCTTTTTTGCACTTTTCTTTATATCTTTGCACCATGAAGTTACATATTTTCAATCCAGAACATGATTTGGCTTTGGCTGCAAATCTGAAACAGTTCACCGCGCCTCATGCGGGTAGACAACTTAGAAGTGATCTTGCTTTCATTCCGGCTCTTTGGGCGGAAGAGGGCGACCTCGTACTTGTGGATGATATTGATTTTGCGAAGAACAGGGTGCGCCATTTTGGGGCTGAACTGAACAGCAAGGTTGAGTTTATCACCAAGCCTCAGCTGAAGCATCTGCTCAAGACTGAATTTCTGGACAGTGTTCATCCTTGGGGATGGAACCTGTCGCTCAAAGGTGAGTTGGAGCGTTTGGGAATACCGGAGATTATGTTGCCGACTGATGCTGTATTAAATAAGGTACGCGAGGTGAGCAGCAGGCAATGGGCTGCCCTTCATCTGCAGCGTGGCGTGGAATATGTTACTGAGAAGGCTCGCGTCAAAGAACTCATTCTCCAGCACGGCAAAGCTGTTGTCAAGGCTCCCTGGAGCAGTAGCGGGAGGGGAGTGAAATATGTGAGCGCTGAGGACTTCAGGACTGCCGGAGATTATCCTACCTTCGAAAGATGGGTGGCAAACATGATTTATCATCAGGGCGGCGTAACCATAGAACCCCTATATAATAAGGTGAGAGATTTCGCCATGGAGTTTGAAATGAAAGATGGCAAGGTGCTCTATCGCGGTCTTTCGCTATTCGATACGATTAAGAATGCCTATTCGGGCAATGTGCTCTGCTCTGAAGATGATAAGGTGGAAATGATGAAACCGCTCATTAGCGAGGCGCAGCTTGCCGGAATCAGACAGCGCATCATCGAGGTAATGGAGCCGGCGCTGAAGGATATTTACAGTGGTCCGTTCGGCGTTGACATGATGATCTGCACGAAAGGGGAGAAGGATGAATTCTGCGAGGCTGTGCTGAATCAGGAAGGTGAGGACGTAAACAGAACCGGACTGGGAGTGGTTCCTTGCATCGAAATCAATCTGCGCAGAACAATGGGTCATGTGGCAATCGATCTATACGAACATCTTGTGGCTCATTCGAGCGATGAGATGAAGACCAACAGGACGAACATCATGCGCGTGGAATATGATGGAAACAGATATCATCTCAGAATAAAGCCTGGCAGACCTTCGGAAGAGGCACCGCTGCATTGATTTTTTTCGTAAAGTACTCAAATTTTGCAAGTAAGCCCCACACGCCCTGAAAGGGCAGAAGCTCCTAGCCCAGGGCATCGCCCTGGGTGTTTATGGGCGCAAACCTGTCGCCCTGTAAGGGCAAAAGCTTTCAAATACCTGGCAATATACAAAGCTTTTGCCCTTACAGGGCGCCTTGCTGATTGCCATTATACCCAGGGCGATGCCCTGGGCTAGGAGCTTTTGGGCCTTCAGCCCGTACTTGAACCACATGCGAAAGTTCAGTAAAGAACATAGATATTTTTTGTTAAGAAATAGTAAAATCGGCTTTTCCCATGCAAGGATTGGCCGATTTTTCATTTTATCTTCAGAATTCACGATTCAGATTCCGATTCGGGAACTGCCTTTTAAAGAGGAACAGTCCCTTTGGGTTCAGGAGCGTTGAGTCATTAAAATGAACCAATAAATTAGAGAAATATGAACAAGAAAGTATTTAGTGCAGCTATTTTAGCTTCAGCTGCAATGGCAATGACTTCTTGCAGCACTAGCAAGAATGCACAGAATGAGAACGCAACAAAGGCTGAGAAGATAACGGAGGCAGAGGCTGCCCGTCCGTCGGCAGATGAGGAAATGGACGAGAGTTATCTTATCCTCTCAGAGGCTCAGCAGAACATCGTGAAGAAGAACAACGATTTCGCTTTCAGACTCTATCAGCAGATTAGCGGCATGGATTCTGAGGTGGTTTCGCCAATGAGTATCGCCTATCTGATGGGAATGCTTGCAAATGGTGCCGACGGCATGACTCAGCAGGAGATTCTGAAGGCAATCGGTTGCGAAGGCGTTAGCGTGAAGGAACTCAACGACTGTTATAAGGCGCTGATGCTTTCGGCTGGCAAGCTCGACAAGCAGACAACCGTAAATATTGCCAATTTTATCGCCATCAACAAGAATTTCACATTGAACAGCGATTTCGCTCACACCGTGGCCGATTCTTATCAGGCTGGTGTGGAGAACATGGACTTTACCAATTCTAAATCTGCCACTCGCATTAATGACTGGTGCAAGAAGCAGACTAAAGGAATGATTCCTAGCATCATCGACCAGGTAGACCCAGCAGCCGTTTCTTACCTCCTGAATGCTATTTATTTTAATGGAATCTGGCAGGAGAAGTTTGATGCGAAGAACACTAGACTCGAGAACTTCAGCGGTTACACCCGCGATATTAAGAAGGTGAACATGATGCACCAGAACAAGAAGTTTGCCTATACTGAAAATGATATGTTGCAGGCTGTAGAGCTGCCATACGGAAATGGAAGTTATCAGATGACCGTTCTTCTTCCTAAGGCTGGCAAGAGCATCAGCGAAGTGATGAAGGAGATGGATGCAGATAAACTTCAGAAGTTGAGTAATGACATGGACCGTTGCCAGGTAGATTTAAAATTCCCTAAGTTTACCACAGAGATGGATTTGTCGCTCAACCAGATTATCAGTAAATTGGGAGCTCCAAGCATCTTTCAGCCAGGCACGGCAGATTTCAGCCGTTTTGCCAATGGCAGCTTCTACGTATCGAAGATGTTGCAGAAGGCAAAGATTGAGGTAAGCGAGCGTGGAACCAAGGCTGCTGCCGTAACAGCTGCTGTGATGCTGACCTCACTGGGCCCTCACGAGATGAAGCGTGTAGAATTCCATGCCAACCGCCCATTCGTTTATTTCATTACTGAACGTAACAGTGGCGCCATTCTCTTCATGGGTCAGTTCCTTGGAGAATAATAACAGAGAATTTGCAGGTTCTTAAAACTAGAAAAGCGAAAGCCAAGTCCGTAATCCGGAATCTGGCTTTCGCTTTTTATTTCGCATAATTCACTTGTTTACTCCTGAAACTTTTCTATGAACTCATCCTCAGTAATGATTGGAATATTGAGTTCATGGGCTTTCTTGTTCTTCGAACTCTGCGAAGCTGCATCGTTGTTAATCAGGAAGTTAGTACTCTTGCTAACGCTTCCCGTAACCTTGCCGCCCTGGCTTTCAATATAAGCCTTCAGCTCGTTGCGGTTCTTGTAATGATGCAAATCTCCGGTTACGACGAAAGTCAGTCCCTGACATTTGTTTCCCGTTTCTACAGGCTCCTGCTCCTCGATAATCAGCTCGGGCAACAGATGCTGCACATGCTGGAAATGAATATCGTCCTTGAACCAGGCGATAAACTTGGCACTCTTTTCAGGTCCAATACCATCAATGCTTGCAAACTCATCATCGAACATGCTCAGGCGCGCCGTTTCTATCAGTTCCTTCACCTTGTAACGGCTGAGCAGTTTTTTAGCCACATCGCCGCCGCAGAGCGGAATATTCAAGGCGTAGAGCAGATGACGACCATCAGTATGGCGGCTCTTCTCAACACTCTCCAGAAGATTGCTTACGCTCTTCTTGCCAAATCCTTCGAAACAGGAAATCTCGAACGCATAATTCTTCAGTTTGTAGAAATCAGCATATTCCCTGATAAAACCATGATTGATGAATTTCCAGACAGTCTGTTCTGAGATTCCGTCAATATTGATTCCTTCCTTGCTGACGAAGCGAGCAAATTTCTTAAGTTGTTTGGCTGGGCAGGCTGCATTGGTGCAATGGAGAGTCTTGGTGCCGCTCTCACTCTCGCGCACTACAGCTGGCGCATGGCAAACCGGACATTCGGCGGGAATGACAAAACTCCCCACAACCTCTGTAATATTGATTACCTTCGGGATAATCTTATTGGCCTTGATGACCTGCAGTCTGGTTCCCTTGTCACCAATGCCCAGACGCTCGCATTCGCTTACATTGCAGAGCGAGGCACGCTGCACGGTGGTTCCTTCAAGTTCTACCGGTTTGAAAACAGCTACAGGCGTGATGGTGCTGGCTGCGCACGACCATTCGATGTGGTCGAGTACGGTGTCAGCATGTTCATCTTGCCATTTAAAGGCAAATCCTGCCCTCGTAGCGTGGTGGCCTGTAACCGACCCCGTAGCTGCATAAGCCGTATCATCGTAGCAAATCACCAGTCCGTCTACCGGGAAAGGATTCTTCTTGCTTGTCACCTTCTCGGTAAACTTGTCTATTTCCAGCTGGATATTTTCTGTGGTAGGGTGGTCAATACGCTCACGTTCTACAGGATTCATTCCCAGGTCTTTCAGCATCTGCATGCGTTCGCCCCATGAGGTAAGTTCCCGCTCAGTATAAACCAGGGTGAACGGAATCCATTGGATATGGCGCTGCTTCACCTCATCAATATCCTTCAGCGTGAGTGAGCCTGAAGCGAGGTTTCGTGGATTGGCGTAATCGCCTTCGCTTTCGATGATGAACTGTTCGAAATCAGTATACGAAATGACGGCTTCTCCTCTTACTACAAGATGTCCTTTCTCTGAAATGGTAGCAGGAATGCCTGAAATGGCTGGAGCCAAGTGGGTAATGTTGGTGCCGATGTGTCCGTTACCGCGGGTAACGATTTTGGTGAGTTTTCCGCCGTCATAGGTTACTACGAGGGTCAGTCCGTCCAGTTTCCATGAAATCCAGATAGGGCGGTCTTCTGCCCATTTTACAAGATCACTTACCTGTTTGGTCTTTGCTAGAGAGAGGGCGGCAAATTCATGCTCCTCTTTCTTTCCTACGATAGAATCTTCTGACACGCGATTAGTAGGGGAGTCAGGCAGAATTTCGCCTGTTTCCTCTTCCAATCTCTTGAGCTGGTCGAAAAGGGCGTCCCACTCATAGTCGGTCATGAGTTCGCCTTTTCCGTTATAATAACTATCCGAAGCTTGGTTGAGTCTTTCAACCAAGCTCTTCATCTGCAATAGTTTCTCTTCCATAATGAATGTTTGAGGATGTTTATCAAATGTTGTGTTTTTCGATGGCCAGAAATTATTCTGCAGGTTCCATGGCTATGGAGAGTTTTTCAAAGGCGAAACGCTGACCTCTGTTTCCTCCATAGTTTACACGTCCGCAGATGCAGAACCCCATCGAAGACAGAAGGTTAATCATCGGCGTATTGTCAAAGTTGGTGTCAACCTTGATGCTAGGTATTTTTTCTACCTCGCACATGCTGTTCACCTTACTGATGAAAATACGCGCCAAACCTTCACGCTGGAAACTAGGCAACGTGGCAAAGCGATGTATTACATAATAATCGCCATCAGTAATCCAGTTACCTACTAATTTCTTATATTTGGGTTCACCATTCAATATGACTGCTCCATAGACAACCACCTCTTCGTTTACTGTCAGAACGAAGGCGTTGCCATTTTCTATGTCTTTTCTGATGTCTTTTTCTGATGGATATTCCTCAGTCCATTGGTGACGTCCCGATTCTATCATACTTTGGCGAGCCTGGTCGATGACTTTCCAGCAAGCAGCAAAGTCCTTTATATACGCCGGTCTGAAGTTTGTCTTCATATTTATTACGCTTTTATTATTCGGGTGCAAAATTAACAAAAAAAAACGAATTAAACTAAAAAACGGAGGAAAAACTTCACTTTTTTGTTCGTTTTCCTCCGTTTTTCTTGTTTCCTGCTCATTTTGAGCTATTTTTCCTTTGCTTTTTGCTAAGAACTGGGCAGAATAAGATTCTGCAATATTTGTTCTGAAGATAGACTTCTGTTCTGCTTGTCTACTTCTTTAATCTGTTTTACGCCAAGCACTTGTCGAGCTCAGCAATAATAGCATCTTTCTGCTCCTTGATATGCTGACCGATGAATACGATTTTTATCATGCGGTCGCCCAATTCCTGATCCCATTCCTTCTGCAGCTGTGGGTTGTTCATCAAGACCTGGGCGAGTTCGTCCTTCGGCATGGTAGCCAACCATTGACCAGCCTGCTTTACAGTCTTCTGCTTACCAGCCTGTTCGAACACGTAGCACATGTCGCGCTCATCATCGAAATAGCAGATTCCCTTGGCGCGAACCACGTCTCTAGGCCATTTTCTTGCTACGAAATCATCGAAGAGACCCAGGTCGAAAGGTTTGCGACGATAGTAAACGAAGGTGCCGATTCCGTATTCCTCAACTTCTCCGCCTTCATGATCATGATCATGGTCGTGATGATGGTGATGATGATGATGTTCATGCTCGTCATGATCGTGGTCATGGTCATCGTGGTCATGATGATGATGCTCATGTTCGTCTTCCTCGTCATGATCGTGATGATGATGCTCATGTTCGTCATCATCATCTTCTTCTTCATGCTCTTCGTTTCTTTCTGATTCAATCTCCTGAATCCAACCGGCTGAAGTGGATACGGTTTCCCAATCAAACTTCTTGGTGTTGACGATCAGATTCAAGTCAACGTCACCATAGTTGCATTCAAAGATTTCTGCCTTAGGCTGGATAGCACGGATAATCTGCTTCAGGTGCTCCAGCTCCTTAGGCTCAACCTCTGCAGCCTTATTCAGAAGAATGATGTTGCAGAACTCAATCTGCTGGATGACGAGCGAAGCCAGATCTTCCTCATCCATATTCTTCTTCATCAGGTCGCTGCCGTTGGAGAATTCATCCTTCATGCGCAAAGCATCTACTACGGTAACGATGCTGTCAAGGCGCAGAATGCCATTCTCGATGTACTGAGGGCCGAGGGATGGGATAGAGCAGATGGTCTGTGCAATAGGAGCAGGCTCGCAGATTCCGGAAGCCTCGATAACAATGTAATCGAAACGCTTCATGTCTACGATTTCCTTGAGCTGTTCTACCAGGTCCATCTTCAATGTGCAGCAGATGCAACCATTCTGGAGAGAAACGAGCGAATCATCTTTCTGACCTACTACGCCACCTTTTTCTATCAGGGCTGCATCAATATTGACTTCACCAATATCGTTGACGATGACGGCAAACTTAATACCTTTTTCGTTAGCTAAAATCTTGTTGAGAAGGGTTGTCTTTCCACTACCCAGGTAGCCTGTCAAGAGCAATACAGGCACTTCCTTCTTTGCGTTCATATTAAAATATTTTAATGTTATACTTCTTAAATCCAGTCTGCTGATAATGCTGCTTTCTCGGGCAGCTGTCATCTGGCAGTCTGACGGTTTTGCGAAACTGCAAAGATTGTGCCACACCTTATTTTTTTGCCATCTTTTTTTTGTACACCCCTTTTTTGTCAGTTATCTTGTGTTATTTTTAGGTTATATTTCATGTTTTTCTCATTTTTCTTTGGTGGTTTCAACTAGAAATAGTATATTTGCAGAGAAAATGTGTTTCAAACAGCACATAAACTTAATGAATAAACATATTTAATATACATAAGTAAGTTAAGATGAAAAAGTTTAAGGTTTTAGTTTTGACGGTTGTGGCTGCTCTTGCGCTGTCATCTTGCGGCACTACTCAGACGGTGCCTCTGACCGGTCGCACTCATCGCATCTCTGTATCCGATGAGCAGGTTCTCAGTCTGTCTAATCAGGAATACACAAAGTACATGGCTTCTGCCAAGAAGTCGACCAATGCTGCCAATACGGCGATGGTTCAGCGAGTAGGAAAAAGACTTGCCAATGCTGTTGAACTCTATTTGAAGCAGAATGGATTTGAAGCCGACGTGAAGAATTATTCATGGGAATTCAACCTGGTACAAGATAAGTCTGCCAATGCATTCTGTATGCCTGGCGGTAAAATCGTGGTTTATGAAGGACTTTTGCCTTACACTCAGAATGAAACCGCTTTGGCAATCGTTTTGGGTCACGAAATAGCTCATGCTGTGGCTAAACATAGTGCTGAGCAGCTCACCAAGCAGCAGAACCAGCAAACCGGCACAAGCATCCTGGGAACTGTGTTGAACCAGACAGTAGGTAATGGTGTAGGTAATGTGGCAAGTGCAGTTGCCGGACAGTATTTCTCATTCCGCAATCTGAAGTATTCCCGCGATAATGAAACCGAGGCAGATTACATGGGGCTTATCTTCGCTGCCATGGCTGGTTACGATCCTCAGCAGGCCATTCCTTTCTGGAAGAGAATGTCACAGGGCTCTAGCAGCAATCAGAGTGATATTTTCAGTGATCACCCTTCAGACGCCAAGCGTATTGCTGCCTTGCAGAAGGAAATGCCTACCGCACTGAAGTATTATAAACCTCAGACAACTTATAAGGTAGGTTCTACGAGCAAGACTTCTACAACCAAGAAGACCAGTAGAAAAAAGAAGACTACAACCCGCAGAAAATAAGGAATTTTCCGAATCTCTCGAATCTGAAGAAATGAATTCATCTTCTCTTTCGAATCTCTCGAATCTGAAGAATCAAATTAAAATAGTTAAGTATGGAGTATTTATCTCATAACCTTTGGCTGGTATGGACATCGGTGATGTTCATCTGCCTCATCTTAGAGTTGTCTTCCGGCGATTTCTATGTTACTTGTTTTGCCATTGGTGCGCTCATCAGCATTCCTGTGGCATTGGTAGGAGCACCTTTCTGGGTGCAGGTAGTGGTTTGGGCTATCTGCTCTATGCTTAGCATCTGGTTGGTTCGTCCGCATCTGCTGAAATCGCTACACAAGGGTGGGGAAGACCGCCGCAGTAACGCCGATGCGCTGGCAGGACAGATAGGGGAAGTGACCGAGATGATTCCTGCCGGAGGATATGGTAGAGTGAAGCTGGATGGAGATGATTGGAAAGCGGAAGCTCCTCATCTTGCCGAACCGCTTGCTGTAGGCGATAAGGTTCGAATCTTAGGTCACGAATCTATCATCCTCAAGGTAGGAAAAGTTTAGGTAGGAAAAGTTTAAATTCAACATTATTCACTTAATCGTATAAACATCATGAACATAGGAATTTATGTGCTGGTGGCTCTAGTAGTACTTGCACTCGTAGTGGTTAAGAAAACCATCGTCATCATCCCTCAAAGTGAGACGAAAATCATAGAGCGTCTCGGACGATATTTTGCTACGCTCAAGCCGGGTATTAATATCATCATTCCTTTCATTGACCATGCCAAGGATATTGTGGCGATGAGAAACGGAAGATACCTTTATACAAACAGCATCGACCTTCGTGAACAGGTCTACGATTTCGACCGTCAGAACGTAATCACTAAGGATAATATCCAGATGCAGATAAATGCGTTGCTCTATTTCCAGATTGTGGACCCATTCAAGAGTGTGTATGAAATCAACAATCTGCCAAACGCCATAGAGAAACTGACCCAAACCACCTTGCGTAATATAATAGGTGAGATGGAACTTGACCAGACTCTTACCTCCCGCGATACGATTAACACCAAACTCCGTGCAGTTTTGGATGATGCAACCAATAAGTGGGGAATCAAGGTAAACCGAGTAGAGTTGCAGGATATTACACCTCCTGAGAGTGTGCTCCAGGCCATGGAAAAGCAGATGCAGGCTGAACGCAACAAGCGTGCTACCATCCTGACTTCTGAAGGTGAGAAGGAAAAGCAGCGCCTGCTCTCAGAAGGTGAGAAGGCTGCCATCGTGAACAAGGCTGAGGCCGCCAAACAGCAGGCTATCCTGAATGCAGAAGGTGAGGCTACTGCCCGCATCCGTAAGGCTGAGGCTGAGGCTATTGCCATTCAGAAGATTACGGAAGCTGTAGGACAGAGTACGAATCCAGCCAACTATCTCCTGGCTCAGAAATACATCAGTATGATGCAGGAAGTGGCTCAGGGTAAGGATAATAAGGTGGTTTATCTGCCATACGAGGCAACCAATCTCTTGGGCTCTATCGGAGGAATCAAAGACCTTTTCAAGGGATAAAGACCTCTGAGTCAAGGGATAATGCCCTTAGGCATAAGATTGGCTCAAGAAATAAAGCACTCTGAATATCAGTAAACTGCAAGTTCAGTAAGTAAAAATATTAAACAGGATAAAAATGAAGAAAATCTGTATCGTTGCAGGCGCAAGACCTAACTTTATCAAGGTTGCGCCCGTAATTAGAGCAATTCGTAATGCTCAGGAAGTTGGTAACGAAATCAGCTATCAGTTGGTTTACACAGGAAAAGAGGATGATCCGACTTTGGAATCTTCTCTTTTCGATGACTTAGGCATTCAGAAACCGGATGCTTATCTCGGCGTAGACTGTCCAAACATGAACGAACTTACCGGACAGGTGATGGGTCAGTTTGAACGCTATCTGCAGCAGAATGCTACAGATGTTGTCATTGTGGTTGATGATCTGGCTTCAACCATGGCTGTGGCTATTGTTACCAAGAAGCAGGGGGTGCAGCTTGCTCATATTGCAGCAGGAACCCGCAGTTTTGACATTACCATGCCAAAGGAAATCAACCGTCTGGTGATTGATGGCTTGTCAGATATTCTCTTTACCGCAGGCATTTCAAACAACAGCATCGCCAACAAGGAAGGTGCAGAATTGTCTAAGGTTTACATGGTAGGAAATGTGCTTATCGACAACATCCGCTTCCTTCAGTCTAAAATGCAGCGTCCTGAAGTCATGGACGAGTTTCATCTGAAAGAAGGTGAATATATGGTTCTGACCTTGAACCGCAAGGCCATCGTCAATAACATTGATGAGATGAAATCGCTCATTTCTGTCATAGATGAAGAAGCGCGCCAGGCTGGAGTGAAGGTGATTGCTCCGCTTCGAGGTAAAGCCTTGGGCTTCGTGCTCGCATTCAAGGCTTATCAGGAAGAGAGCAATCATCAGAGTGGAATCCAGGTGGTTCAGCCGCTCGATTATCTGTCGTTTGCTTATCTTACAGCTCACGCCAAAGGTGTGATTACCGATTCGGGTAATGTGGCTGAAGAAGCTACCTTCAATGGGGTTCCTTGCATTACGCTCAACAGCTATACTGAGCATATTGAAACCGTAAAGGTGGGTACAAACGAATTGGTTGCTGAAGATCCGGAGTTACTGAAGCAATCTATGCAGAAACTTCTGAAGGGTGAATGGAAGAAAGCGGGCATTCCTGACAGATGGGATGGTCGCTCAGCAGAAAGAATAGTCCAGATTCTCGCTGAATAGAATCTAAACTCATAGGTATAATCTCATTGAGAGAGATGATTCTATGTAAACTGATTCTTTTCAGAATAAACTTAGAGGTTCACTTCAATATGATTATATTGAAAAGTGAACCTCTTTCTTTTTATGCTTTATCTTTTTCTTAAGTTAAAACCATCCTTTTCCTTAATCCTTTTCAGGCGCCTTTGGCACAGGATAGTCGTATTGCTTGAAATAGGACGGCGTCTTATTATCATACCATACTCCTTCTACGTTTAAGCCGATAGAGAAAGTCTTTTTGGAGTTGGTGTATCTTACACCGGCTCCTAAAACGTTGGCGCCAGGTACTCCCATTCCGTAGCCACCCGGCATGATTCCTCTTCCCATACCCCAAGGATACATTCCGTAGCCCCAAGGCGAATAGCCGTAGGGACCATAGCCATAACCGCCATAACGGCCGTAGAGAGAATTGTAATTGTTGGCTACACTAAGCTGACCGTAAACGTAAGCCTCCCAATGCTCATTAAACTGGTAGCCCAGAATGCCGTAGACTCCACCGTCATGATAACTGTCTCCACCATAGTTTACGTTGTTGATATAAGTGCCCAGAGCCAACCAGAGTTTGTTGTCTTTGGTAAGTGGCGTTAGGTAGGTTGCATCGATGGTCTGAGTGAAACCGCCTCTGTGAGGCACATTCTTGCCGAATGTGGCAAAGGCAGAAAGATCTACCGAGAGATTCAATCCCTTGTGCAGCCCCCAGCCATAGCCCAACGGATAACTCAAGCCGTTGGTAAGGTTGGAGATGGGATTATTATAATAGGTGCTGTCTAGCGAAGCATCACCCAGCAATCCGTTTTTGCCGAGAGTTTCTTTCTTATCTGATAGTCGGGCAGGAGTCATATATGCATTCTTCACCGGTTTTCCCTGATAAATCATAGGTTTTCCTGCCTGGTAAACCGTATCGCCAGGCAGCAACCATTCTTCGCGCGGACTGTCCGGACTGTGCAATGGTCCGAAGTTTACCTGTTGCTGTGCACTTGCTTCTGTAGTGAGGAAAGTGCAAAAAGCGATGATAATATATGTTTTTTTCTTCATAATTGATTGCATTTTCTGTCTTCTGCTGCAAAGATATGAAGAATGTATGAAACAAAGTAACTTTTCCCGCATAAAAAATCAATTTTTTAGAATAAAATCATTATCTTTGCATCCGATAACATAAATAGATGTAAAATTATACAAAAATATGAAGAAGATCATCAGATTATTGACACTCGCTCTTCTTACGGTGCCTGTTACGACATTCGCTCAGAGTGAAGGCAATCAGAACACATCAGAACCAGCCGGAAAAGTTGTGGCGTCTAAGCCCGATTCTCTGCTCGACTGGGAAACACCGCTCGATCCAACTTGCCCTCAGGTGTTGCTGGAAACTACGATGGGCAACATTCTCGTGGCTCTCTACAACGATACTCCCAAGCATCGGGATAATTTCCTGAAACTTGTCAATTCGGGCTATTATGACGGTTGCATCTTTCAGCGAGTCATCAAGAATTTCATGATTCAGGGTGGCGATTATTCATGCAGAAAGGTGAACATGGAAAAGCCGCAGAAGTTTGATGTAAACTATACGGTTCCGGCAGAAATCATCTATCCTAAATATTATCATAAGCGCGGACAGCTCTGTGCTGCTCGCGAAGGAGATGATGAAAATCCAACCAAAGCTTCGGCGTCTACTGATTTCTACATCACCTGGGGCAGAAATTTTTCTCCACGGCAGATGGAATATTATGTAGAAAAACTGAAACGGGACGGCAAGTATTACGCCATTCCTTCAGAACAGTTGCAGAAGGGCTACATCAAGCATGGTGGTGTTCCTCACCTTGACAACGGCTACACTGTATTCGGAGAGGTGCTTGAAGGCATGGATGTGGTTGATAAGATTCAGAATGTGGCTACCGATAAGGCGAACAACGACAGACCTCTCACGGATGTCATCATCCTGAAAGCCAAGCAGATGAAGTAACTTTCGGATGGTAAACTGAAGAAATAAGTAACTGAGCCCATTAAAAGGGAAAAATCGATAATAATAATATTAAATACGAGAAATAATGAAGTCATTAAAGGAATTATATAGAGTAGGTAAGGGACCATCGAGCAGTCATACGATGGGGCCTCAGCGTGCTGCCAAACTTTTTCTGGAGCGTTGCCCTAACGCTTCTTATTATGAAGTAACCCTCTATGGTAGTTTGGCTGCTACAGGTAAGGGACACATGACAGATGTGGCAATAGAAGAAGTGCTCAAACCTCATAAAACTGTGAATATTATCTGGCAGCCACAGACTTTCCTGCCTTATCATCCCAACGGAATGAAATTTGTGGGCAAGGATCTGAACGGCGATATTATTGATGAATGGACCGTTTACAGTATTGGTGGTGGAGCTATCTCTGATGGTACTGCCGGCAACGAAGAGCTGGGCGCCAAGGATGTTTATGATCTGAACAAGCTCGCCGACATCAAGCAATGGTGCTATGATAACGGACGCTCATTCTGGGAGTATGTTGAGAAATGCGAATCGGATGATATCTGGGATTATCTCGACATGGTTTGGCAAACGATGAAGCAGAGCATCAGAAATGGTTTGGACCATGAAGGTGTTTTGCCTGGTCCGCTGAAGCTACAGCGTAAGGCTGCCACCTATTATATAAAGGCGAAGGGTTACCGTGCTTCCCTGCAGAGCCGCGGCTTGGTTTATGCTTATGCGCTGGCTGTGAGCGAAGAGAATGCTTCGGGTGGAACCATCGTTACAGCTCCTACCTGTGGCGCCTGTGGTGTATTGCCAGCTGTACTCTACCACATGTTTACTTCACATGATATGAGTGAACAGCGCATCTTGAGAGCCTTGGCTACAGCCGGATTGGTGGGCAACATCGTAAAGCAGAATGCTTCTATCAGCGGTGCTGATGTAGGTTGCCAGGGCGAGGTAGGTGTTGCATGCGCCATGGCTTCGGCTGCAGCCTGTCAGCTTTTCGGAGGCAGTCCGGCTCAGGTAGAATATGCTGCCGAAATGGGATTGGAGCATCATCTCGGAATGACCTGCGACCCGGTTTGCGGACTGGTTCAGATTCCTTGCATCGAGCGAAATGCCTTTGCTGCCGCCCGAGCTTTGGATGCTGACCTCTACGCTTCCTTCTCAGATGGCCATCATACCGTATCTTTCGACCGTGTAGTTGAAGTAATGCGACAGACGGGTCATGACCTACCTTCGCTTTACAAGGAAACAAGCGAAGGCGGTTTGGCAAAGGGATTTCCAAGAGACATTTAGTCATAAAATGCTTTACTGAATCATAAAATGTTTTTCAGCTATTTTATTCTGTTTGGTAAGAGGGCTTTTATTTTGGCACGCTATTTGTTAGCCCCCTTGCCAAACAATAATAAAGTAAATACGAATAAAAACATTTTATATTATGGCACAGAAAGGTAATATTGGTGTAACGACAGAGAACATTTTCCCTGTCATCAAGAAATTCTTATATTCAGATCACGACATCTTCCTCCGCGAGATGGTTTCAAACGCCGTAGATGCTACACAGAAGTTGAAGACTCTTGCAGCTCAGGGCGATTTCAAGGGCGAGATAGGCGACACAACCGTCCGTGTCTCTCTCGATGAGAAGGCTGGAACCTTGACTATCAGCGACCATGGTATAGGTATGACTGAGGAGGAAATCGATAAATATATCAACCAGATTGCATTCTCAGGCGTAACTGACTTCCTCGACAAGTATAAGGAGAATGCCAACGCCATCATCGGTCACTTCGGTCTCGGCTTCTATTCTTCATTCATGGTAGCCAGCAAGGTAGAAATCATCACTAAGAGCTACAAAGAGGGAAGCAAGGCTGTAAAGTGGAGCTGCGATGGTTCACCTGCTTTCGAAATCGAAGATGCAGACAAGGCTGAGCGTGGTTCAGACATCATCCTCCATATTGCTGATGACTGCAAGGAGTTCCTGCAGAAGAGCAAGATTGAAGAGCTTCTGAACAAGTACTGCAAGTTTATGGCAGTGCCTGTAGCCTTCGGCAAGAAGACCGAGTGGAAGGACGGCAAGAATGTGGAGACTGATGAGGATAACATTATTAATAATGTGGAGCCTCTCTGGACCAAGACTCCTAGCACCTTGAAGGATGAGGACTACAAGAAGTTCTATCACACCCTTTATCCGATGCAGGACGACCCGTTGTTCTGGATTCATCTGAATGTAGACTTCCCATTCAATCTCACGGGTATTCTCTACTTCCCACGCATCAAGAGCAGCATCGACATGCAGCGCAACAAGATTCAACTCTATTGCAACCAGGTGTTCGTAACCGACCAGGTAGAAGGCATTGTACCAGAATTCCTCACATTGCTTCATGGTGTAATTGATTCACCGGACATTCCGCTGAACGTAAGCCGAAGCTACCTTCAGAGCGACAGTAACGTGAAGAAGATTTCTACCTATATCACCAAGAAGGTAGCCGATCGTTTGAACTCTATCTTCAAGGAGAACCGCAAGGAGTTTGAAGAGAAATGGGATGATCTCAAGATCTTCATCAACTACGGAATGCTCTCTCAGGAAGATTTCTACGAGCGCGCAAAGGACTTCGCACTTCTGAAAGATGTTGAGGGCAAGTACTTTACTTTCGAGGAGTACAAGACGCTGATTAAGGACAACCAGACCGATAAGGACGGCAACCTGGTTTATCTCTATGCCAACAATAAGGAAGAGCAGTATTCTTACATCGAAGCTGCCAAGCAGAAGGGTTATTCTGTACTCCTGATGGAAGGTCAGCTCGATACGCCGATGGTAAACATGCTGGAGCAGAAGCTGGAGAAGAGCCGCTTTACACGTGTTGACGCCGACATCATCGACCGCCTCATCGTGAAGGAAGATGCTAAGAAGACCGATTTGAGCAAAGAGCAGTCTGACAACTTGACAGAAGTATTCCGCTCTCAGATGCCTCAACTCGACAAGACAGAATTCTTTGTTGAGATTCAGGCTTTGGGCGAACAGAACCAGCCAGTGCTCATCACTCAGAACGAGTACATGCGCCGTATGAAGGCGATGAGCCAGTTCCAGGCAGGCATGAACTTCTACGGTCAGATGCCAGACAGCTACAACATCGTACTGAACTCAGACCATGCTCTGGTAAAGAAGGTATTGGAAGATGCTGAGGCCAACACTGCTGAAACATTGAAGCCAATCCTTGCAGAAATCAAGGGTCAGGAAGCTCGCCTTGCCGTACTCCATCAGGAGCAGAACAAGAAGAAGCCTGAAGAGATTACCCAGCAGGAGAAGGATGATGTTCACAACACAGAGAAGGCCATCAGCGATGAGAAGGCTAAGCGCAACGAAATCATCTCGGGCTATGCTAAGAATAACAACATTGTTCACCAGCTCATCGACCTTGCCCTGCTTCAGAACGGTATGTTGAAGGGTGCTTCGCTCGACGCATTCCTCAAGAGAAGCGTTGACATGATTAAGTAATCCAACCTGAAAAAAGGTTCGAATGGAGAAATAAAACTTTGCGATGCGTAACATTTCATGTTACAAATTGTATCTATCATATGTGCTAAATGTTTCAAAACGAACATTTAGCACATTTTTTTTCGCTTTCCTTTGGTGGCTTTCTTTTTTTTTATTACCTTTGCAATATCGATAAACGAAAAACATGATTAAAAAAATCGCCATCATGGAACAAACAAATTCAAATTACAGCATTATTGCTGATTATTACTCTGAACACTACAACGAGCTGAAGTTGTATGTCATGTCCCGTTCGCTTCCGGCAGACGAGGCTGAAGACATCGTGCAGAATACTTTTGTGCGATTACTTCGAGGCGATAAGATGATTACGCCTGTTACTTTACCTTGTTTTGTATACACCATTGCCAAGAATCTGATTATCGATTATTACCGTCGCAAGCATAAGATTGAGGAGTATGAACACTTCCTGGGAGCTACCGACTGGATGGGAAGATATGATGTTGATGGCGAATCTGTTTTCTCTGCCCAGCAGACCAACGAGATTCTGGAGCGTGGTATTGCCCGGCTCACGGAGAAGAGAAGCAAGGTTTACCGCCTGAATCTCTTCGAAGGAATGCAGGTGAGCGAGATTGCCCAAAGTCTGAACCTCGGATATAAAGCGGCTGAGAACCGTCTGACTCTGGCTAGAAAAGAAATAAGAGATTATATGAAAAAAGAGTTGGCTAGTTAAAATGCTAGTCAACTCTTTCTGTTTATTCTTACTGCCTTGCTGAAAGGCAATTCTTAACTATTTTTTTAGTTTTCCTTAAACCCGATTACTCTTGTCAAACCTTTATCAAGATAAAAGGTTTGGGTTACTTCCTGCTTCTCGCCCTGATGGTTGGTCAGCTTGTATGTAGCCCTTAAATATAATAAGGTGTCGGGATAAGCTGCATCCTTATAATCAATATTCTTCTTGACGTAAGGCAACTTGCTGACATTTTGTCGCATCACCTTCATCTGGCCGAAACTGATCATGGCGGTAGGAGTGAGGCGGGAGAACCGCTCATAGCTGCAGTCCTGATCAACGAGATTTTCATCAAGAAAATCCTTGACCAGAGATTGAGCCTTGTGCTGATCGCCACACGAGGTGAACATCAGCACAAGTCCTGAAACCATGACAAACATCATTTTCTTTATCATAGACATCTTCTTTTTTATTTAGCCACGCTGCTTTTATGAAACTCGTTGTTTTATTTAGCACGCTTGCTTATTTAGCCACGCTGCGGAGAATCTCCAGCAAGTGATCCCAAACCATCTCTACTGTAGGAATGAGAAGAGCCTCGTCTGGGGTGTGAACATTGCGAAGGGTAGGACCGAAACTTACCATATCGAGCTCAGGATAACGCTCTGAGAAAAGACCACACTCCAAACCGGCATGAATACCCTTTACCAATGGCTTTTTGCCGAAGAGCTTTTCGTAAGCCTTCACAGCCAGGTCGGTAAGCTCGCTGTTGGCGCGCATCTTCCAAGCAGGATACTTGTCGCCTACAGTTACCTCGGCGCCAGCCAGAAGGAAGGCTGCCTTTACGGTGTTGGTCATGTTCTCCAGATTGCTCATCACGTTACTTCGCTGAGAAGCTACGATGTTGATGCTGTTTTCATCGGTCATCACGCTTGCCACATTGCTTGAGGTTTCTACCATCCAGGCAATCGCCTCATCCTGACAGGTAGTAAGCGGACCGTTGTCTACAGCCTGGAGAGCCATTACGAACTTCTCAGCTACAGCTTTCTCGATGACAGGTGCAGCATCGGTGCTGCTCATATTAAACTGCATAGCCTGTTCGGTTACGTGGAATTCATCTTCTACTTCTGATGCAAAGATGTTCCAGTCGGCACGAACCTGTTCCTTATCAGCATTCTTGACGGCGAAAACAATCTTTCCGTCGCGAGGAATCGCATTGTGCATTTTTCCGCTGTTGAAGCTTACGAGGCGCAGACTTCCATCCAGTTTCTCATTTTCGAGGAAGAGGAAGCGGGCAAGAATCTTGATGGCATTGGCGCGCTTCTTGTTGATGTCATCGCCCGAGTGACCACCGTTGAGACCCTTCAGCGAAGCTTCCATGAAGAAATAACCCGCAGGAGCCTCTTCGCGTGAGAAGTGGAAAGTGGCATGGGTTGTCTGACCACCGGCGCAGGATACGAAGATTTCGCCCTCATCCTCTGAGTCAAGATTGATGAGCATCTTTCCGGTCATAAAGCCCGCCTTCATGCCGTGAGCACCGGTCAGTCCGGTTTCCTCATCACGTGTAAAGACGCACTCGATAGGACCATGCTCAATATCGTTGCTTGCCAGGATAGCCAGCTCGATGGCGCAGCCTATACCGTCGTCAGCGCCCAATGTAGTGCCTTTTGCCTTAAGCCATTCTCCGTCTACGTAAGTCTGGATGGCGTCTTTGTGGAAATCGAAATCAACATCTACCAGTTTATCGCAAACCATGTCCATGTGGCTCTGCAGGATGATGGTTTCAGCATGCTCGTAGCCTGGAGTGGCAGCTTTACGGATGAGCACATTACCGGTTTCATCTACCAGCGTTTCGAGCTGATGAGCCTCTCCGAAAGATTTCAAAAACTCAATCATGTTCTCCTCGTGCTTGGAAGGACGAGGTATTTCGTTGATTTTTGCGAACTGCTCGAACACGAGAGCAGGCTTCAATTCACTTTTATTCATTTATTTTCTATTATTTTGTTTTGATAAAACATTTATTTCTGCTATTTTGTTTTGGTTATTCCCAAAAAAATAGTACCTTTGCACCCAAAAGTGCACTAAGGCACTGCAAAGGTAATAAAAATGATAAAATTAATGTTATTAAGCGTGTTAATAATTGCTATCTGCATGGCATTATTTTGCGTAAAGTTGATTTTTAAGAAGAACGGCAAGTTCTCTTCCCAGCATGTGCACGACAATCCGGGCTTGCGCAAGCAGGGCATTCATTGTGTGGTGGATCAGGACCGCGAGGCAAGGGAAGCCAACAAGGCTTATTAGAAAATAGTAATAATATAATATGATAGAAAAAATGAGAAAGAACATTTTGAGTTCAGTGGCAATTGCAGCTGTTGCTGCCCTGTCATTGGTATCATGCAACAAATCTCAGCCTCAGGTAGAGGCTAAGTCAGAGAGCAAGGCTCCTGCTGAATTGAAGATTGCTTATGTAGAGGTAGACTCTATCATGACTCAGTATACCTTTGCTAAGGAGTATTCTTCTATCTTGGAGAAGAAGGGTCAGAACATTCAGGCTACTATTGCGCAGAAGGGTCAGCAGCTCCAGGCTGCAGCAGCCAACTTCCAGCAGAAGATTCAGCAGAATGCTTACACCCGCGAGCAGGCTGAGGCTATCCAGGCTGGACTGCAGAAGCAGAACAACGACCTGCAGGGCTTGCAGCAGCGCTTGAGCAACGAGTTTGCTGCTGAACAGGAGAAGTACAACAAGGCGCTCCACGACAGCATTGCCAACTATCTTGCCCGCTACAACAAGGACAAGAAGTACAGCATCATCTTCTCTAAGAGCGGCGATAACCTGCTCTATGCTGACAAGGCTTACGATATTACAAAAGAGGTGATTTCCGGCTTGAACAAGGCTTACAAGGGTAAGCTGAAGAAAGAGGAGGCTGCTCCTGCTAAAAAGTAAGAGAAATGCTTCGTAAGGAAAGATACGATTTTATATTGAATCATTTCAGAAGTGCGCTGCCGAATGTAACTACCGAGTTGCAGTTCGGTAGCGCATTTCAGCTTCTGGTGGCTACCTTGCTTTCTGCGCAATGCACCGACAAACGCATCAACATGGTTACGCCTGCTCTCTTTGCCCGTTATCCTGATGCGCAGCACATGGCACAGGCGAGTGAGGAAGATATCTATGAGTTGATCAGTTCGGTGAGTTATCCGAATGCCAAGGCGAAGCATCTTGCTGAAATGTCTCGCCAGCTGGTTGAGATGTTCGGAGGTGAGGTGCCTGAGGCTGCGGATGATTTGGAGAAGTTGGCAGGAGTGGGGCGCAAGACGGCGAATGTGATTCGTGCCGTATGGTTCGGTCATGCAACGATGGCGGTGGATACGCATGTTTACCGTGTGAGTCATCGTATGGGGTTGGTGCCGAAAACGGCAGATACACCCCGAAAAGTAGAAGATTATCTGATGAAACACATTCCGGCAGAGGATATTCCGAATGCGCATCATTGGATTCTGCTGCATGGCAGATATATTTGCAAGAGTACGAAACCGCTCTGCGATAAATGCTTTTTCAATGAATATTGCCCAAAACTATTAAAGGACAGCAAACTTTAGGTAGTGATTAGTTATTATTGATTATTTAGTAGTGATTAGTTTGTTAATCACTAATCACTACTAATTAATCACTAATTAAAGTTTTATTGTTTTATTCAAGAGATAGTTATCCAGAATCACCATGGCAGCCATGGCTTCAACCACCGGCACGGCTCTTGGCAAAACGCAAGGATCATGACGGCCGCGGGCAGTCAGCTTGGTGGCATTTCCTTCCAAATCTACCGTGTTCTGCTCCATCAGCAGAGTAGCAACCGGCTTGAAGGCAACACGGAAATAGATGTCCTGACCATTGCTCAAACCGCCCTGTATTCCTCCGCTATGATTGCTCTTTGTTGTAATACGGGCAGCAACATCCTGATTCACAGCAGCATCTTCTGGCGTCTCTGCAGCATCAGCCTTCGGGATAAACACATCATTCTGCTCACTTCCGCGAGCAGTAACTCCGGCAAATCCCTCGCCATATTCAAAACCCTTCACGGCGTTAATGCCAAGCATGGCAGCACCCAGTTGGGCATGAAGCTTGTCAAACTCAGGCTCGCCCAATCCTACCGGGCAACCCTTGATGACGCAAGTGATGATTCCACCAATCGTATCGCCGTCAGCCTTAACCTGGGCGATGAGATCTTCCATTTCCTTCGCTTTCTGCTGGTCAGGACAGCGCACCGGATTATCTTCTATGGTGTTAAGGTCATACAGATGATAATCTTTCTCCAGAGCGATGCTGCCCACCTGTGATGTATAAGCCGTGATGCTGATGCCCAACTGTCGCAAGGCAAGTTTAGCCAAGGCTCCGCCTACGCATCGGGCAATGGTGATGCGGGCTGAAGAACGGCCGCCGCCACGATGATCGCGTACGCCATACTTCTCGTGATAGGTGAAATCTGCGTGAGAAGGGCGGAAGAGACAGCGCATGTTCTCATAGTCCTGAGAATGCTGGTTCTGGTTACGCACCTCAAAGCCGATAGGGGTTCCTGTTGATTTGCCTTCGAACACACCACTCAGAAACTCTACCTTGTCAGCTTCCTTTCTGGCCGTAGTGATGTGGCTCTGTCCTGGGCGTCGGCGGTTCAGCTCGCTCTGGATAAAGTCCATGTCGATTTCTATGCCTGCAGGAAATCCGTCAATAACGCCTCCTACAGCTATTCCATGACTCTCTCCAAACGTAGTGAGAGTGAAAAGATTACCAAATGTATTCCTCATTACCTTATATATTATAAAGGTGTTTATTACTTGTTGCAGCCGCCTTCGCAACCACCTTCACAGTTGCCATCCTTGCAGTCGCCGCCGCAGTTGTCGCAGCCACCTGAGCAGCCGCCACCTTCGCCGCTGATCATCTGAGCCATCTTGGCAATCTCCTCAGCAGTAGCCTCGCGGCTCTCGAGAATCTGACCGCAGAAGTTGAGCTTCAAGCCAGCCAATGGGTGGTTCAGGTCGCAGGTTACCTTTGTATCGCTGATGTTCTTCACTACTGCGTTGAAGTGGTTGCCATCCTCGTTCTGCAATGGGATGATAGCGCCTACCTGTACGTGCTGTGCATCAAACTGGCCGTTGACGGTAAAAATCTGCTTGTCGAGCTCCAGTACGCGCTCATCATAGTGCTGTCCGTAAGCCTGCTCTGGATCCAGCTGGAAGTCGAACTCTTCACCTTTAGCCAGGTTTACCACCTTCTCTTCGAAAGCTGGCAGGGTAACACCCATACCGCTGATGAAGATGAACGGACGCTCGTCGGTTGTGCGCTCGATGAGCATCTCCTCACCGTTGTCACCATTAGTTACATCATACAGTGCGTATGAAACTACAATAAACTTGTTCTTGTTGTTTGTTTCCATTTCTATATTTATTTTTTATTATTTCTTTTTCTTTTCTGAATGCTTACGCTCTTTACCATCTCCATGCGCTCCAGATAGATAGGGCGCCATTTGTCGATGATGTCCTGCAGACTTTTGCTCTTCTGCGAGAGTTCAGCATATTCCTCGCCGTCGGTCAGATTCTCTTTCTTGAGATCCAGCATTCGGGCGATGAGCTGTTTCTGGTGTTCCTCAGCCGCCTTGAGCTGGTTGCCCAGTTTCTCGAGACTTTCCATAAAGGCGAGTGCCTTGTCTATATGATTTTCCTGTACCATTTTGCTTGTTTTATAGGTTGAATCTTTTGCAAAGGTACAAATAATAATTGGTATAAACGAAGAAAAAGAGCTTTTTTTTCGATGATATTACAAAATGATAGCGAAAATGTAATATCTCTAACGTTCTGACGCCTATTTCGACGTATTGTTGTTGATTTAAGTCAAGAAATAGGCGGAAAACTGAAAATACCCCAAGAAATATTTGCGCACACAGAGAAAAGTTCGTATCTTTGCAGCGTCTTAAAGAAAAAGACTATAGGATAATGTTTAACAGAGCCGGCGTCTTCGGATGTGCAGGACTCACAAATTAAAGAAAGGTAAAAAGATTATGAAGAAGATTATGGTATTAGCAGTAGCTATGTTTGCAATGGCAACAGCTACATTCGCAGCAGACGAGGAGACAAATGCAACAGCAGCTTACAACATGAATATTAAGATGTCTAGCTTGGCAGATGCTTTGAGCTTGAACATTGACCAGGTAGAGGCTGTAGCTGATGTACACAAGAATTTCACCGCAGACATGATGAATGCTGCAACAGCAAAGGGTGAGGATCGTTCTGCAATGATTGACAAGGCAGTTTTGAAGGATCTCAAGTACATGCACGTTATCTTGGACAACAGTCAGTATCGTAAGTACGTGATGCTTCTCAACACAACCCTTATCAACCGTGGTTTGAAGTAATCATCTTTTTATAGATGAGAGAAATAAGAGAGAGATTTAAAATAAGAATCCCAGTCAAGGTTTTATCCTGACTGGGATTTTTTTTGCTTTTGGGCTTTCAGTCCGTACTTAAACCACTTGCTAAACATAGCTTCCTGATATGCGAAAGGAATGTGTAAATGCGTCATCAGCACAGGCTGCTCATGGTGGATGATGATTCGGATTACGGCTGTGTGATTTTTGCCCTAATCCGGCTCAGGCTTGCCTGCGTTACACCTAAATAGGTGGCGATGCTTCCCAATGGCAACCTTTGTAATAAGTCCGGTTCTTTCTCCAGCAGCTCCTTGTACCTTTCCGAAGCGATGGCGGATAGCATGGAAATCAGTCGTTCCTCGGTGGCAAGCAGCTCCATCTCTGCATAACGCCGCCCCCAATTGGCGATGTGTAAATCATCCAAGAACAACTCTTTCAGCTGTTTTCTTTCCAATTTATATAAGACCGAATCTTCCATCAACTCCATCGTCTCATATCCTGGCTCGTCGTTCACATAGCCTTTCAAGGAGACAATAGTCGCTCCCTCTTTGCCAAACCAAAATGTAATTTCCTTTCCGTCCACTGAAGTATATGCGCGGACAATGCCTTTCTTGATGAAGAAGATGTTCTTCTCCACCTTACCTCTTTCCAACACCCGGAATCCTTTGGGATATGAAACTTCCGTTAAGCATCGCTGCAATTTGTCCAAAGACGCATCCGGCATGGCGTATCTCTTATTAATGATTTCTTTTATATCCATATTCTTTTTTTGCTGTATTTGGTGTGCAAAATTATAAAATTTCACACGAAAACGAAAGTAAATGGTTGTTTTTTTGCAAATGCAAAATCCGTTTTTGTCAAATGCAAAAAGCTTTTAGTTTTTTTTTGCTTACTTTTGCACCCGAATTTAAAATTATAAAATGAATTAATAAATATAACAAACAAATAAATTAATAAATATGAATTGGATAATTTTATTGTTCGCAGGATTATTTGAGGTGAGCCTCACGTTCTGCTTGGGAAAAGCGAGAGCAGCATCAGGAATTTGGTTTTATCTGTGGGGGAGCGGTTTCCTTGCTTCCACTATTCTGAGCATGACTTTGCTCGCCAAGGCGGTGCAGACTTTGCCTTTGGGCACGGCCTACGCCATCTGGACAGGCATCGGGGCAGTGGGTACGGTTTTGATAGGAATATTCGTTTTCAAGGAACCAGCCACTCCCATCAGGCTTTTCTTCCTCTTCACGCTCATTGCTTCCTTGATTGGATTGAAGATTGTGTCATATTAAAAAAAGAGAGGCGAAAAATGAAGTATGAATTGAGAGAGAACCAAGGTATTCCGGCACCTCTGCTGGCTCTGATGGCAGTAGCTACCGGACTTTCCGTTGCCAACTGCTATTACAACCAGCCCTTGCTGGGCAGTATGGCAAAAGAGTTAGCGGTATCAGACTTTTCTGCCAGCATGGTAGCTACCTTGACCCAGATAGGCTATGTGGTAGGACTTGTATTTGTCATTCCGCTTGGTGATCTGGATTCACGAAAGAAACTGATACAGACCAATTACATCATTTCTATGTGCGCCTTGCTTGCCATAGCCCTTGCTCCGAACATCTATTGGGTGTGGGGCGCATCCCTGGTTGCTGGCGCATCTTCGGTAATGCCGCAGTTCTTCATCCCGCTGGTGTCTTATCATTCCACGCCTTCACGCAAGGTGCGCAATGTGGGAATCATACAATCCTGCCTGCTCGTAGGCATTCTAGGTTCACGTGTCTTCAGCGGCCTGCTGGCCGACGAATGGGGATGGCGTTCTGTTTATCTTGTGGCTAGTGTGTTTATGCTCGGATGTTTTCTGCTCATTCACGGGATGCTGCCAGAGTTGTCTGCCCGTTCGCGGGAAAACTATGCAGGGTTGATGAAATCATTGTTGCGCCTGCTCCTCAAATACCCATACTTGCAAATCGCGTCGCTAAGGGCGGCATTGGCGTATGGTTCCTTCTTCGCCTTATGGAGTTGCCTGGCCTTCCGGATGAAGCAGGCGCCTTTCTTTGCTGGCGACGACATGATCGGAGCTCTCGGTTTGTGCGGACTGGCAGGTGCATCTACGGTGGTCTTCATCAGCGGCTACGTCCAAAAGTATGGTGCAAGGTTCTTCTCTGTTGCCGGAGGATGCGTTTTGTTGGCTGCCTGGCTGCTGGCATTTTGGGGGAATGACAGCTACTTGTGGATAATAATAGCCATCTTGCTGATTGATGCCGGTATGCAATGCATCCATTTGTCGAATCAGACCAGCGTAGTAGCCCTTGACGCATCTGCCATCAACCGTATCAATACCGTTTATATGACCATTTATTTCCTGGGTGGTTCTGCCGGAACTTTCGTTTCTGGCCTGTCCTGGCAGCATTATGGATGGACAGGCGTGGTGGGGGTAGGGGTTGCCTTTACCGTGGCTTCCTTGCTCGTAAACTGCATCAAGCCTAATGGCAAGCCCCAAACAGGGCGTGTGGGGCTTACTTGCGAAACTTGAATCAGATTATTTCAATTTACTCCTTTACGATTTCTTTTCCTGCTGCCTGCCAGCCAATAAATCCGGAATCGAGTTCTATTACCTGATAGCCGTTCTTTGTCAATATAGCTGCGGCATTTTTGCTTCGCTTGCCGCTTCGGCAGTTCACGGCGATAGTCTTGCTTTTGGGAAGAGTGGCAGCGGCCTTCTGCTCGAAGTCTGATTTCAGTACGTCAATGTTGATTGCGCCACGAATATGCCCATTGGCAAACTCCTCTGCGGTTCGTACGTCGAGACGGACTACTGCGGTGTCAGCGATGGCTTTCTCATAGTCATCTGCCGACAGACTCTTATAGCCCTTATTTTGCGCCTGACAAGAAAACAAGTTTGATAGCATGGTTATGATGCTCATAATAAATATTTTCTTCATATTATTCTGTTTGTTTTTTATATCATGAAAGGATCAAGCGTAGCCGCTTGTCGTCGAGCATTTTCATGAAGAAGATGTAGGTCATCTGTTCCAATACAGTGATTGGGTTAGTAATACCAGCCACAAAGAATGTGTCCCATATCTGGTCTATCTTGTTTTTGATTTCTCCTGTTATCATATTATTGAATCTTAATATCTAATATTTTGTTCTTATGCAAAGATAATGCAAGCGAGCGCAATGAAAACTCGTTTTCAAATTGCCGGGTGCAGCTTATCTTATACAAAAGTAATAAAAAATGGGTAAACGAGCCAATATCTGATGAGTTTTTCAATATTCTTTCAACTTTTCTTTTGGAAAACCTTATATTCAGTACAGAATCACTATCTTGAGGGTGTGACATAAGTATCCTGCTTAGGATATAAATATGGCAAAATAAAACTGTGACAACTGTGACCGTGACCATTTTTTTAATGAGAAATGAGAAAGACGAAAAAATGAGAAATGAAGTATAACAAACATCATATTGTTGGATTTTGTCATTTCTTATTTCTCATTATTATTGCTATTATGAAGATTTTAAAAAGCGTTTGGAAGAACATCCTCCAGTTTCTCATCACAGTTCTCACTGCACTTGCCACTTCTTTCGGAGCCATTTCGTTTTATATCCAATACATACCTGCGTGATGTCTTAATTCATTTTGGAAGGTTCGTTCATATCATCGAAGATGCGTTCCTTTCCACCACAAAGATATACGCACATCAGAGAGCGTAGAATCTCACTATATTGATAACCATACAATGTGCATCTCAATCTCAAGGTGGAATCTATGGTTTGAGCTAAAAGAGCATCAAATTGCTCCATAATCGAAAAAAAATCCTCCAAAAGAGTGAGTTTCTCAGATTTTATTTGTACTTTTGCCATGTCATTCAGAGTTTTTATTTTATATTTTTTTTGCAACACTAAGATAAGTGAGATTTCTGACATGGCAAAATCCTGAGCAGCTTATTGTTACTCAGGTACTTATAAAAAAATAAATTATAGAGTTACGGAAATAAGGAATATATGGTTATCAATCACTTAAAGAAAGCAAAAGCATGGTGCATGCTGGGCATCCTTTCAGCCAGCCTCTGGGTGCCCATGCAGACGAAGGCCCAGCGAGTGGCTGTAAAGACCAATGCCCTCTACTGGGCTGCCTCTACACCCAACCTCGGAGCAGAGTTCAGGGTCAATCGCCACGTCACCTTCAATTTCGAGGCGGCCTACAACCGCATCAAGATCTTCAACATCGACACCCGTGGCACCATGATCACGCCCGAGGTGCGCTATTGGTTCAGCGCCCGTCCGCAGGCAGGTCATTTTGTGGGAATAGCCGGCATTGGCTGCCACTACAACTACGAACGTGGAACCAATCGCCATAAGGGCGACCTCTATGGTGGAGGCGTTACCTACGGCTATAGTTTCGTATTGTCGCGACGATGGAGTCTTGAGACGACCCTTGGCGTGGGAATGGCTCACGTGCAGGAGATGAGATGGGACAAGGACGAGTATGAGCCCGGCGAAGCCAATGTGAAAGGGTGGAGACCCATCCCCATCAAGGCTGGTGTAACCTTCGTGTATCTAATCAAGTAAAAAGCACAATTCCCTGGAAGTCACACACATACGACGGCTTCCCCGTGTATAGTTCTCTTTATCAGCATAAGTTTCACAAAATGTGCCTACCATGCGTATTTGCAATACGCATGTGCGAACATAATATATATACAAAAAATAAGATAAGAATGCAATTTATGACTACTCATAACTTATTATTTATGAAGCCGCTTCGCTCCATTACTTTTCTTGTCGCCCTGTTCTTGCTCTCCGTGTCGGAAGTATCGGCACAGGAGGTGATGCGAGTGCTGGGTACGGTAGTTCTCAAGTCGGACGACTCACCCTGTATCGGAGTCAACGTTACCGACGCCACCACACGCCGTGCACTTGCCATGACCGATGTCGACGGAACCTTTGCCGTCAACGTGCGTTCCAACGCCCGTCTGCGCTTCTCCATGGTGGGTATGAAGACCAAGGAGGTGGACGTGAAGGGCAAATCGCATCTGCGCGTGGTGCTCGAAGAGGAGAGTGTCTCGCTCAAGGAGGTGACCATCTCGCAGAAGCGCATTACCGACAAGATTCTGCCTGAGCAAACCGACATCGAGGTGAAAGGCAACTATTTCTATGTGAAGACCCGTGTGCGTGTGCCCCGCGAGATGTTCTCGCACAACACCCGACTCGTGGTTCAGCCCGTGCTCAACAACGCCACCCGCAAACAGGTGACACTCATGAAGCCAATAGTGTACGACGCACGCGAGTACAACGAGACGCAGGACCGACTCTACAACTTCGACCTCAACGACTCGCTCGCAGGCGACCCTCTGGCACGCTACATCACCGTGAAGAGCGAGCAGACACGTGAGAAAGGCCGCACCAACGACATCATAGGCTACAATGACTCTATCTACGTGGAGCACGTGAAGGACGACTTCTCGTGCGACGTCTATATGGCCATCGAGAACTACAACCGCATCCTCTACCGCGACACCACCATCATCGCCCGTGGAACCGTCAACCCCCTGCGTTTCCTCGACTACAGCTTTGCTGCCCACGAGCTTACCGATTCGGCCTACTTCCCTAAGAAAGAGGTGCAGCTTCGCGACAGTCAGGGCAAGGTGAACCTCCGTTTCCCCGTAGGAAAGGCCGTCTTCGACAGCAGCGACCCGCAGAACGCCTCCGAGATCGACAAGCTTCGCCAGCAGATAGAGAACATTTCAAAGTCGAAGGGTGCCTCGCTCAGCTCGCTCGAGCTCAGAGGCCAGTCGTCGCCTGAGGGACGCTACGCCCGCAACCTGAATCTTGCCAAGATGCGTATGGACTACGCCCTGGGCTTCCTGAAGCGCACCCTTCCTGCAGACATGACCCGGGGAATGACCTTCACGTCCAACGCCAAGGTGGCTCCCTGGTCGCATGTGGCCGAGATGCTTCGCAAGGACACCCTTGCCAGCGAGGCCGACAGGGTAGAGGCCATCCTGGCTACTCATAGTGACATCGAGGCACAGGGCAGAGCCATCCAGCGCCTGCCTTTCTATTACAAGATCATCGCCACACGCTGTCTGCCACAGTTGCGCCGTGTGGACTACACCCTGCACTACAACGTCTACCGCACACTCACCATCGACGAGATCGCCCAGCTCTACGCCCAGGACTACAGCCAGCTGTCGAAGTATGAGTTCTTCAAGCTCTATCATGCCGAGGCCGACACGGCGAAGCGTGTCACCATGATGCGCCAGGCACTCGAGGTGTACCCCTCGTTCTTGGCAGCAGCCAACGACCTCTCTGTGCAACTCATCAACCATCGCCAGTACGATGCCTCCCTGTTGCGCCCCTTCGCAGGAGCCAACGCCCCTCAGGAGGTCAACGTCAACCAGCTCATCGCCCTGCTCAACGAGGGCCTTTATGCCTCAGCCGACTCCGTGGCCCATTTTGTCAACGACAACGGGTCGACCCACACCATGCTGGCGGTCAACGCTGTTCTCAACGGCCGTTACGATTCCGAAAACTACGCCACCATCACCAAGACGGGCAAGCGAAACGAGGTGGTGATGCTCCTTGCCATGAAGCTCAACGACGCAGCCCTGCGCATGAGCCGAAAACTGCCTGACAATGAGGCCGTGAGCCACTATCTGCGTGCCATCTGTCTGAACCGTACCGACGACCCCGCCGAGGCCTACGAGGAGCTGAAACGAGCCTTCGCCATGGATGCCTCGCTCAAGGAAATCGCCAAGGTCGACGGTGACGTGACCGACCTCCTGTCTATGGATAAACAACAATAAACACACACAGATCATCATGAAAAGAAAAGATTACATCCTCATAAGCGCCCTCATCATGGCGAGCGCACCCCTCATCAGCAAGGCGCAGCTCTCGAATAGCGCTTTCGACTATATGCTGCAGCGCCCACAGGTCACCAAGTCGTACAAGGACAAGAAGTTCATTGACCATCTATTCATGGACTTCGGCTTCGGAGGCAATATCATGGGTCACCACAACGTCAAGTTGGGACCCACCGCCGAGATGGGCTTAGGCGACTGGATTTCGCCCGAACACGGAGTAAGACTCAACTTCTATGGCGGAACCTACAAGATTGGCGGCAAGGAGACGAAATATGCCTCCGTGGGCCTCGACTATCTGCTCAATATCACCGCCATCGCCCAGCCCGGCAATCACTACAGCCAGCAGCCCTTCGAGGTGTACGGCATTGCCGGTGTCGACCTGTCATATTCGCGTGAGAACAAGCACAACGACCATGGCTTCGGTGCCCACATGGGCCTGCGCGGACAGTATGCTTTCTCGCCCATCACCTACGTCTATGCAGAGACCCGCGTGGGCGTGACGCAAGACAACGTGGCTCAGGTGCAGACGTGGCGCAATCTTCGCCACATAGCAAGCCTCACCATGGGTCTGGGCGTCCGTATGCCCGACGTGCGGAGAGGCAACATGCGCTATTATTTCTCCACGCCTCACAGCTTTGCCGACGGACTCTTTGCCGGCGTGCAGGCAGGACCCATGTTCCTTGGCAGCGCCCACATCAGCGACAGGCACGACAACTCGGGCATGAGCGTGGGTGTGTCGCTCGGCAAGTGGATCGACCCCTGCAACGCACTTCGCCTGAACCTCAACACCACCACCTTCATGCAGAACGATGAGACCCGTATGCGTGCCATAGGTGCCCGTCTCGACTATCTGCTCAACCTGCACAATGCCTTCGGCGGACTCAAGCCCGAGCGACGCTTCTGGGTCAACGCCTTGGCGGGAATAGGCTTCAACTACTCGCGCGACTGGTACACGGAGTCACGATACAGTCTGAACGTAGGAGCCGGTCTGCAGGCCAATGTCCGCCTCTCGCGCGATATCGACTTCGTGCTCGAACCCCGTTTCGATCTCTACAACAGCCGTTGGGCGCCCAATACCAATACGGTCGACAAGCTCGACGTGACCAGCTCGCTCATGGCAGGATTCGTCTACACCTATCATGAGGAAATGTCGCGAAAGGCCCATCAGACTGAGGACAATATAAAGATGCGACGTAGCAGTTTCGCCCTCACGGGAGGTATGGCGGTGCGCCTCTTCCAGTACGACGAGTGGAAGCGCTACATGCCTGTGACACGAATCAGCTACACCCACTGGTCAGCTCCGATGGCAGGATTCCGCTACAGCTTTCAGGGTATGTTCGGACGCCCCATCAACGAGCGCTACTATGGTGCGGCAACGGGCGGTTTCGACTGGATGACCGATCTCACGGCGGTAAGCTATGGTTGCGACAACTCACGTGTGCTCTCCCTGCGCTCCGTGATGGGCTTCAATATTGGTGCCGACCACTCTGAGTACACCCGTCTCAACTCCGACCTTCATGCCGGCGGACAGCTTGCCCTGCGCCTCTCATCGCACGTCAACCTGCTGGGCGAGGCTCAGTTGGGCTATGAGTTCACCTCGCGCTACAAGGGCTACAGATCACATCGTCTGCAGCCCCAGGTGCAGTTGGGTGTGGAGTACAACGTGCAGCGCAGCTCACGCAACAAGGATCTCGACGAGGCTCCATCCCACAGAAATTACGTCTTCCTGAGTGTTGGAACGGGTGTCTATACAGGCAACATGGGCGATGGTGGAAGCATCGACCGCCGTCTCACTCTTCCCACCGACATCGGTTACGGCCATTGGTTTAGCTCTCTGAGCGGCATTCAGGTGGCTCTGGGCAACACGCTCGTGCCTTCGCCCCACCTGGGCAGCAAGACGATCACAGCCCTTCGTGCCGACTACATGATGAACCTGAAGAGTGCCGTAACGGGCGAGTCTTCCGACGATGAGCTGGTGCAGCTCACAGGTATGCTGGGTGCTCAGGTGGCGGTAAGTACCAAGGAGCATCGCACGCCCAACTATGCTCCGGGGCTTCATGCTGCCATGCAGGCTGGCCTACGCGTGTCGCCTCGTGTGGAGCTGTATCTTGAGCCTTCCGCCACGCTTTCTACCAAGAATCTCGAGGCGCCCCACTGGTGCAATCCTGCCGAGGTAGAACTGCGTCTCAGCGTGGGTTCGAAATATCATTTTTGAGAGGACGGCTTTTATCTGAATAAATCTGCCATCGTCAGCTGGCATTGGATGTCATCAGAATAGCCGCCCGGCTCAAGTCTATAGGAGGTGATCATCGTGATGAGTACCGTTTTCTCGGTGCCTGTTTTCCTGATGAAGGTCTCCCTGCTGTTGCGGATGCGGTTGTCCTCTTCTTCTGTAATAATGTAAGGGGCGCTGGATTATTGCATCGTCTTGATGGGCGATAATATTAATATATTCTGACATGTTTCTTTCATTTATAGCTATAGAGAATTGCCAAAAAACGCAATTATCCTAAAAATTGGAATAATTCAAACAGGATTATAATTCGTTCAACAATTGGACTTTCATTAGATAGCATCGTAAAAAATAAATGTTTCACTTCTTGCCGTTCTCGCACTTCTGCCTTCATGAATGTAGAGGCTTGACGCAAGAACGAGAACACCGCTTCATTCGACCACCTGGTCAAGGGAGCACTCCTCACTGTAGAAGGATACTTCAAGCCAGAGGAATGGCATGATGCCGAGGGAATCAAGCACAACCGAGTGATTCTCGTGGCCACTAAGTTCTACGAAGCTGTAGAAAAGGAGAACGTTCCTGATTCACAGCAGGGCAAGACCCAGAAGGATAAGTAAATCCTTCTCCTCATAAAAGAGCGGCCTTCGGGTCGCTTTTTTCAGTCATTGATACGGAGCGATGTGTGAACCGTGAGCTTGTGATAGACTATCTGAAGAAGCACTACACGCTTGTCTATTTTTTATTTGTGGGTGCAAAATTACGGCTAATCTCGCACAATATTCTCCATTATATTTGCGTTATCATAGTGAATATTTGCACAAACGCAGATAAATGGAGATTAAGCCCATATTTCAGAGCTTCTTTCAAAGAGCCAGTATGGAATACGATTCTATGATGAGGAATTGTATGATGAACTCTTAGAGATGATGAAGGCCTTCGATTCATCAACCCGAGTTGGAGGAGCCTATCGGCAGAATCTACACCTATTTTATATAATAACTTCCGTGAGAAGGTGGTGCTGAAGGATGTTGCCGATTTTGTAGGTCAGAATCCGACTTCGCTTTGCCGTTATTTCAAGAAATCCACCGATAAAAGCATCTTCCAGGTGCTGGCAGAAATCCGTATCGAGTACGCTTGCAAGCTGCTTGCCAATTCTGATCTGACCATCACAGAAGTGGCTTTCAGTTCCGGCTACAATACGCCGACTCTCTTCTTCGAGCAGTTTCAGAAAATCATCCATTTTACTCCTGCTGAATATCGCAGGGAAATTAATGGCGTTGCAAAATAGAGCAGATTAGATGAAGAACATCTGCAAAAATGAAAGACTTTGCAAAGATACACGATGATATTGCAAACATACAGAACTTTGTTAGGCGGAAAAGTCAGTAACTTTGCACCGTCAAAAGAAATAGTTGAATTTAAAGATTAGTTTAATCATGGAAAAGGAAATTTTATTGAATAATGGAGTGAAGATTCCTACACCGGGGTTCGGAACGTTTCTTACTCCTGATGGCGCAACCTGCGTTGAAGCTGTGAAAGCTGCCATCGCTGCAGGCTACACCCACATCGACACCGCTGCTGTCTATAAAAATGAGAAGAGCGTGGGCGAGGGAATCAAGGAAAGTGGAATCAAGCGTGAGAATCTCTTTGTTACCAGCAAGGTTTGGAACACAGAGCGTGGCTACGACAAGACCTTGAAGGCGTTTGACAAGACTTTGAGCGATTTAGGGCTTGATTATCTCGACCTCTATCTTATTCATTGGCCAGCCAACGAGTTGCAGTTTGGCAAGGATGCAAATCAGCTGAATGTGGATACTTGGAAAGCGATGGAGCGTCTTCATGAAGAGGGCTTGATTCGCAGCATCGGTCTTTCCAACTTCATGCAGCATCATGCAGAGCCAGTAATGGCGAAGGCAAACATCTGTCCGATGGTTGACCAGATAGAGTATCATCCTGGATTCACCCAGAAGGAGTGTGTGGAGTTCTGCCAGAAGAACAACATTTTTGTGGAAGCATGGAGCCCATTGGGAAGAGGTAATGTCTTGGATAATCCTCTCTTGAAGTCGATTGCGGCCAACCATAACAAGAGTGTAGCTCAGGTAGTTATTCGTTGGGTGATGCAGACAGGCGTGCTGCCATTGGTGAAGTCGGTTACTCCAAGCCGAATCAAGGAAAATTTCGATGTCTTCGACTTTGAACTATCTCAGCAGGAAATGTTTGAAATCGCATCGCTGAAAACTGACAGAATTGGTTCAGACCCAGATACATGTGATTTCTGATACTGTATATTTTGGAGTGAAATGCTCCTAAAAACATATAAGATGAAAATGAAAAAAGTTTCGGAGATCATTCATATTCTCCGTAACTTTTTACTTAAAACATTCATATAATTTATCTGTTGTTTTCACCCTATGCAGGAAAATCTATTTACAAAATGCAGATCAGTCAATATCTATTAATTGGAAATGCTTGTTGAAGGTCAAATCCAACCCATTTGCCAATTCCACTTCGTATTCATTCTTGTTCATTTCAATCTTCTTTACCGCTTGCGCTGGATAATTCTCCTTCAGGTAGTTTCTGATGGCCTGCGGAATCAGCTTGGCTGGCACTTTTCCCTGCTTGCAGTC
>ENA-ORUI01000766-ORUI01000766.1-human-gut-metagenome-genome-assembly--contig:-NODE-766-length-37440-cov-13.368972_pt1 | contig 37440 bp, 32 predicted proteins | sample MGYA00242078_ERZ509205 | MGnify/ENA primary metagenome ERZ509205 (study PRJEB26280, sample SAMEA2338828) | human gut metagenome | biome: human gut; feature: human-associated habitat; material: faeces... | reverse complement strand
GTTTCCGGGTCGATGTTTCGTCCCCAGGCGTACTGTCCCTGCACGCCGCCCGTAACGGTAGGCAGGAATCCTGCCACAACATGCTGGTAATCCTGCTTACGCTGGCGGGCGTTTACCACCTCCCGCTTCACCTCCGTGGCGTGCTCCACGGCGTATTTCATGCAGTCGTCAAGGCTCCAGCTCTGTGCCGAGGCACCAGCCGCCCAGACCAACCATCCTATCAATATTCCTATTCTTTTCATAATCTTCTTCATTTTGGCATGATAAGGACAAGAGCCGTGCCAAAACTATATTTCTCCTGATAATCAGTTTGTTAGGTGAAATGGGCGACAAGTAAGCTGTCTAATAATTAGACATAACCGTCTAATTCTTGGACAGTAGATTGCAATCTAACATTTTACGGATTTCGATATATTTATTCTGAAATATTTTGAGAATTTCGCTAAAAGTCTTATCTTTGTATAAGATAAGCTGCACTCGGCAATTTGAAAATAAGTTTTCATTGCGCTCATTTGCATTATCTTTGCAGCAGAAACTACCTTTATAAAAGTGGTGGATTAAGCAAAAAGTCCCTCGGAAACGTGCATGATTTCAAAAAAACTTGGAGACGTGCATAAGTTTAATAGAATAACAGAAAATCAGATATGAAAAAAGACAAGAAGATGATGTCCTGGAAGAGGGACTCAAAATGCCTGATGACAACTGTGGCGTGCTGCTGGTGGCGACTATCGTGACGGATTGCTCCGCATCTACAGTAGGGATGGCTGGCAAACCGGTTGGGCAGTCGATTCCAAACTCCTCTGGTCTTTGGGCAACTATTCCCGCTTTATCCGTCCTGGTGCCCAGCGCTACGATATTTCAGCTACTGATGCAGACGGAAAGCAGGTGGAGGAGGGATATAATGATCCTCGGAGCGTGATGTGTTCTGCCTACAGAAATGTGGATGGCAAATGGGTGATGGTGGCAATCAATTATTCTGAGGACGTCAAGCCTATAACGTTGCAGGTGGCAGGAATGAGCCGGATGGAGTGGGAGATGTACCGCACCAGCGATGTTTCCTCCGAGAGTTTGGCTCCTGTAGGAAAATGTATGGAGAAGGCAGTTCTTGCACCTCGAAGCATTACTACGTTTGTGCAGGAATGATAAAACATCCATTTCAGATGGAGAGCTTATCTATCCTTTCAAAGTTTTATAGGACCTCATGGAATTTGATTCTTAATGAAATATGGTTAATCATGAAGTTTGATCCTTTACTAAATATGGTTAATTATGAAGTTTGATTCTTCACGAAATATGGTCAATCCTGGAAATTGGTAAATTCCAAATATTAATAAAATAAGCCGTTTAGAGAGAATCTCTGAACGGCTTATAATGTCCTTGGTCGGCAAAGGCGAGCATTTCCTTATCGCCACGACTGTCTCCGAACGCTTCGATTTCATATCGTGTACGGTCGAAATCGAGTGTTGAGGCTCCCTTTCCATTATTGATGGTACGGGTCAGGGCTTCGCAGATGCGATGAACTTTCTCCTCGCCATAGCAGTTGTTGGTCTTGAAATAGCCGGTTACTTTACCGTTGGCTATTTCTATCTGGGTGCCGAGAACTTCCACATCAGTTAGGTTTTGGAAGTCGAAGAAAGGCTTCACCCAGTTGTCGATACTGGCGCTTACGATCAATATCCGTTCTTTCTTGCGTTTGGCTTCTTGTATTTTTCCAATACCACTCAGGCGCAGCAGATAGAGATTCTTAGCAGCAAAATTGACGCAGTAATCATTAAAATCTTCGATGCTCATACCGCCGAAGAAGTGCTTGAAAATAATCTGCTTCGCTTTCCAGTTGGGGAAAAGATGCAGTTTCATCAGCACGAGGATGGGGCTATAGAGCAGGAAACCCATGAGGAAGCGCGTCTTCCCCATGCTGAATTTGATAAACTCGATAAGTGTATCTTTCTTTGTGAGCGTTCCGTCAAAATCGAAACAATATATTTTTTCTTTTTTCATCATTTCATTTCTCATTTGTCATTTTTCATTTCATCTCAGTATTTCCTTTTTCCCGAAGAAATAAGCTAATTTTGTTTTTTCCATAACCTTGGCAATAGCGATGCTTCCTGCGATGGCAAGGATAATGGTAAAAGCAGCCAGGAGGATTTCACTCTTATCGAAGGCGAACAGAGGATGATAGAATTTCGCCGCCATTGTGAAGATGGGATGGAAAAGATAAATCGGCAACGTGTTCTTACCTATATATAATAAGGTGGACTTTCCTATCATTTGCGACTTGTAATATTGGTTCAACCACATAAGCGCAGAAATGCAGCACCAGCAGGAGAAAGCAACAGCCATGTTCCCCCAGTCATAGAGGTCTTCCCGATAGAGGATGAAAGGCCAGAGAATGAACGCCAAGGGAGTAGGGCGGAAAACCTTGTTGAAGTCGATGCGGCATTGGCGGATAACGACTCCGGCAAAATAATAAATGGCAGCCGTGATGTTCAGGGCTGGGGTCTTGCTGACCAGCAGCATCAGAATCGCCAAGAGAAAAAGACGGGTTGTTAAAGACAGGGTTTCCCCCTCCGTCTTTCCCTTGTTTATATTGCTGCAAGAATCATTCTCTTTATTATTCCTGCAAGAACAACGCCCCCTGTATTTGCTGATTATATCACAAGCCCGGAAGCTCCCGTAATACAAGATTCCACAGATAATCATGGTCTGGATAAACCAATATGGACCGATGGAAGTGACGAAGATCTTTTGGGCGATTTGCGACAGGGAGAGTTCGGTAATGCCATCTCTTACTGGCAGGAAATAGGAGAGCACGGAAAATCCCGTCACCATGATGATGTATGGCAGGGCCAGACAAAGCAGATATTTGCCAAACTGCCTGCCCGTTTTCCCGATGTTCACCAGATAACCCGTGATGATGAGAAAGGTAGGCATCATGAACGAGAGAATGCCTGCCTTCAGATGAGGATAAGCATTCCCGAAACTCACGATATGGATGAGGATCATCAGTATGATGAGAATGGCTCGGATGAAATCTAAATCTGTATTCCGTTTCATGCCTTATGCGATATAGATGAGGAACAGGAAGGCGGCAAGCCAGGCTACTACGATAACCTGGGTGATGCGGTCGCGGAACAGAATCTTGGTAGGATCGCCACTCTGCTGGTCAACAACTGCTATCTGGATGTAGCGCAAGAGTCCTACCAGCACGAAAACTGTTGTGAGATAGAGTTTGTCGGTATGGAAATGTTCCAGAACCTCCGGACTTACTGTGTACATAATGTAGCAGACCAGAGTGACCGAGGCGGTAATGGTGATTGCCTGATTAATGAAAGCCAGATTGTAGCGGCTCGTATTCTTGCGTGGAGCCTCTCCGGTCTTCTCCATTCTTATCACATCATCGCGGCGCTTGGCAAAGCTCATGAAGAGGGTGATGAGGAAGGTCATCAGCACAATCCACTTGCTCAGTACCACGCCCGTTGCCACACCACCTGCCAGCAGACGGAGCACAAAACCGAAGGCTACGATGCAGACGTCTATGATGGCATACTGCTTGAACTTTGCGCAATAGCCTAAGTTCAGGCACCAGTAGAAAAGGATAATGCCCATTGTTTTCCAACCATCCAACAGACTGCTGAAACCGATGGAGAGTATCAGCATCAGAAACATCAGTCCATACGCCTGTTTTACCGATACGGCTCCGGAAGCTATCGGTCGATGGCATTTCACGGGATGACGTCGGTCTGCCTCCACATCGTAAATGTCGTTGAAACAGTAGATGCTGGAAGCAGCAAAACTATAGGCGAAGAAAGCGATGACTCCTGCCAGCAGGGCACCGGTATTGAAAAGTTCTCCGCCAAAGAAGAGCGGCATAAAGATAAAGCCGTTCTTGATCCATTGTTTCGGGCGAATGAGGCGCATCAGAGCAGACAACCCCTTACTGTCCTTTTCTATATTATCTATTTCTTTCATAAACTCCTATTTTTATTTAAATTCTTTCCCTTTCCTTTCATTTCTCATTTGTAATTTCTTAGAAATCCAGCCCACGATTTTAGCCAATATCCAGGAGGCAGGGAGCGTGATGGCGATGCAGGTGAAGAAGGTAGGCCAATAGCTCCAATGCCATTTCTCGATATAGTAGAGCACGAAGTGGATGTGGATGAGGTAGGCCTCCAGACTCAAAGCGCCCACAAACATGAATGCCTTGTTTACCCATTTCGGAGTGCGGCGAAAGATGCGGTTGAGCAGCAGAATGCTGGTTACTGTGAGCGGAATATAGAGCATTCTTTCCAGGAAGAGCGGGAAATGACCATGCTTCACCTGCTCCAGGAAAATGCTGGAGAGAAGCGTCATCAGAAACATGATCCAGATCATCCAGATGCTTGCCCCGTCGAGCGTATCCTTGCGGCGAACCATCTCGCCCATGTTGATTCCGATGAAGAATATTGGTACGCGGCTCCAGAAAATCTCCAGATGACCAACTGCCTGATGGATAGGAGTAACGTATTGCACCAGGATGCACCACATCACCATGACCACGGGCAGCCAACGGTAGATAGGATGGCGCTTGATGAGTTCCATATAGCCTGGAGCAAAGAGATAGAGCATCATCGTGGCAGGAATGTACCAGAAGTTCAACTCATCGTGCAGCCAGAAACCCCAGTTGATGGAAATCTCTCCGAAGAGATAAATCCAGTCCCACGTACTTCCGCCATGAAAACGGGGAATGTAGAAGAGGCAGGCGATGATGAGCCAGGCAGGATAAATGCGGAGATAACGGCGGATGAAGAAACGCTTAACGTCAGGATTCTTGACCCATGAAAACCACAGACCGATTCCGCTGAGGAAGAGAAACATATCTACTCCCACATTTCCCATTCGGCGAAGTCCATAGAAAGCATCTTCACGTGGCAATCCCACATGAAAGAGGATGATGAAGAGCATGGCTGCTCCCATCAGTTCACCACGAAATCGGCTGATATTCGCCAGTTCTATATCTTTTATCTTCATAGGCGTAAGCTAAGTGGAGAGTGAAGAACGAAGAGTGAAGAATCCTCTTGTCTTCTTGTTTATATTTCTTGATAATGATGAGGTGGAAAACGAAAAAAGCTTCTAAAGCTTCGGATTTGGTATTTTCTTCATCAGTTGCGTGAACAACCAAGCCAGGCAGATGCTCGATACGATGTAGAGGAGCAGACCTGCATACATATCTCCCTGTCGGCTGATAGGGATGAAAATCTTTCGTGTGATAGGGTGGCAGACGAAAAGTGCCGCCGAAATGCCGCCCATCCATTCCAATATCCTGTTGACTCCTGACAACCAGTTGACTCCTGAAAGAAATTTGGCGGTCAGTACGCTGAGCAGACAGATGAAGAGAGGCACGAAGGTCCATCCCATCATGCTGCCGCTGAGACTGTAGATGATGGAGTAGCAGAAGATGATGCCGAAGAAATTCGTCACGTTGTGATGGAAAGTCATCAATATCTTCTCGCCATATCGGGCATAGAGTACGCCTAACCCGAATGGCAACATTCCTCCCATGAAATTATAGCGGTAGCGGTTCATCGCCTCGCTCTCTGGATTGTCCCATCCCAACGCTATCTGTATCACTATGCAGACTACCATCAGTCCTACGGTGAATCCCCAATGCTTGCGATAGATGAACAGGCGATAGACAATATAGAGTTGGAGCATCAATCCGAAAAACCAGAATGGTCCTGGCCAGATGATGCGGTCTGGGTCGGGCAATATATTATTAAACATACCTAACATCGCCACAACATCAAGTGTAGCATACTTGTGTGGACCGTATGTGATGTAGTCGAGCATGGTGAAGGCCACGAATCCCACAATCATCATCTTGAAGAGTTTCAGATAATGATAGCGGATGAAGCGAAGCGGCTCTTTCCAGTTCCACATCGTCTTTCCGTTGATGTTGACAAATTGTGTCGAGGCATCAAGATGTGGCTTTGCTTCATATTTCAATACCAGTCCGTATGCGCTCAAGAAGAGGAATACTGGTACGCCATAATGTCCGAAGAATGAGATGAGATGGAACGGCAGATTGAGGTCTGGATTGACCAATACCTGGTTCAGCCAGTCCACGTTGTGTTGAAAATACTGATACTCGTTCTCCTTGACGATAGAACCTATCCAATGGCAGTAGTTGTGCAGGAAAATGCCGATAATGGCAAGTCCTCGCAGCACATTACATTCCGAACGATTTAAAGTGGGTGTATTCATATCTTATTTCTCCTATTCTTTATTTAATGATAGGGGCATATTCTTTTTTATGGGTGCAAAATTACGTATTTTGTTTTGAATATGCAATATTCCTATTTCTTTTTCTTTTTATGTCCCATGGCAGCTTCTGCATCCTTCAGCCTTTTCTGCTTCTCCATTTCCGCATCCCTCAACTTGTCATAGTCGGCGCTGTTTTTCAGGATGCGAGGGCGCATTTCGTCATACTCTGGGCTTAGGATGTTGTACTTCGGATTGTAGGTAGGAGTCTCGATGCCTGCCAAATATAATAATAGGTGAGGTAAGGCATCGGTCATGAAACGCTTGTCCTTCGCCTTGCGAATCTGGCGGTAGATGTCACGATGGCTGCTGATGTACTTCTGGGAACAGAAAATCCAGAAAGGAATCTCAAACTCGTAGTGAGCCAAAGGCCAGTCGATATTGGCAGAATGGTTGCGGCAGATGAAACCGCGGTTGCCCTCATAGCACTCCTCGCCATGGTCGGGCATGTAGATGACGATGGCGTTCTTCTTGGAATAGCGCTTCACAATCTGTGCCACGATAGAGTCGTTGTAAAGGGTGGCGTTGTCGTAATGGCTCAGCATCTTGCGCTGCTTGTCGGTCAGCTCAGGGCGCTTGTCCTCATAACTGCCTGCCCAGAAATGGGTCTGACTGTGCTTGTAGCGGGTCTTGTAATCCACGTGCTGACCCATCAGGTGGAAGATGGTGAGATTATACTTACTGTTGGATTCTGCTTCCTTCAGTCCGTTGTCATAGTCCTCCAACAGTCCGTCGTCCAGGGCGTGCAGCTCCGTGTTGCGGCTGTCAAACTGCAACTTGCTGAGTTTCGGATTGTTGAGGAAGAAACCGCCGCTGAAGTCATATACGGCTTCCTTGGCCTGCGGCAGAAATTCATTGGTGATAAAGGTGACGTGGTAACCTGCCTTGCGGAAGATTTCCGGGAAGAGAGGATAGTCGCACCACTCACCCTTCTCGCCGATGACATGGGTGGAGAATGCGTTCTTGAAAACAAAGCTGGTGAGATTCCAGCAGGTCACGACATCCGTAAATTTGGTCAGCTTCTTGGTCTTTTCCAATGCCACCTGATAAGGAGTCGTATCCATGAAATAACCGTATTGCTGGGAATGCTGCTTGCCGAAGCTCTCGCCGATGATGAGCACAATCTGTGGCGAACGGTAGGTGCAGGTATCTACCTCCACCTTGTCGGCAGCATGAATCAGTTGGGTAATCTGGTTGGCTGCCAACTTATTGGCGTAGATGCTGAAATTGAGACGGTAGATAGGCATGTAGAGATTGGCGCAGTCCTTCTCCGTGAGGGTATGTTCCACTTCACCGATGGTCTTGCCCGTCATCAGCTTGTGGATGGCCATCTTGTTGTGCCAGGAAGTGCAGGCGCTCCAGATGAAGAGGGCGATGCAGCAGATGCCGGCTACCTGAGGCAGGAGTCGGGTGATGCGGTCGATATGAAGGGTAAGCCAACCGTAGAGCGGTTTGCTGAAGGAGGCAAAGAGTACCGATACTTTCCAGATGAAATGGCGGAAACGGCGGAAGGCGGTGAGTATCTGCACGAGGATAAGCAGCAATACCCAGCCCACACTACTGAAGATAACCTCGGTAGAGAGGCAGGCTGCGATGAAGTTGCTTGCCTCGCTGCTGTTGGTTTCGCCCACCAGCATGAGCATGGAAGGGTTGAGCGTGGAGCCGAAATTGACGAAGCAATAGACATCAGCTATCGCCACGGCATACAAGATGAGATAGAGCGCACCTCTGATGCAGAAGCGTACTTTCTTAGGAATCAAAGCCAAGACGGCACAAACGATGTAGAGGTCGAAAAACAGTTCCAGATACAGGTTGTCGTAGAGTTCACCCCATCTCGGGAGCGTTACCACGGCAGTCAGTACGCCCAAAATATACATGAACGTAAAGAAGTTAGCATTACGTCGTATCGGTTCAAATGCCAGGCACAAAGCCTTCTTGATGTATTTCTTCCAATTCATATTTTCCATATTATAATTTCTCATTTCTCATTTCATAATATCTGCATGCCAAGTCCTCGATGGCTTCCGGCACCATTCCGTGGATACTTTCCCCCTGAAGAATCGCCTGGCGAATCTGGGTGCTGCTGATGTTGAGCATAGGCGTCTCCACGATGGTTACTCCCTGCGGAACGGCTCCGATGCTTGCTCCCTGACGGGGATAGACCACGATAGGGTAGTGGGCGAGAATGTCGTCGTGATGAAACCACTTGTCGAAAGCGGCCCAGTTGTCTCCACCTATTAATAAGGTGAAGTCGATGTCGGGATAATCCTTGCTCAGCGCCTGGAGCGTATGCCAGGTGTAGGAAGGTTTCGGAAGATGGAATTCATAGTTACAAGCCTTCAGCTGGCTTTCCCCTTTGAGCGCCTTTTCCACCAGTTCGAAGCGCAAAGAGTCGTCAAGCAGGTCGGTTGCCGCCTGCTTGAACGGATTCTGTGGTGAAACCATAAACCACACCTCGTCCAGTCCCGCCTTCTCGCAGAGGCTCTTGGCCAGAGCGATGTGACCGGTATGGATCGGGTTGAAACTTCCTCCGAATATTCCTACTTTCTTCATTCTTCGTTCTTCACTTAAAATTCTTTACTTGAATTCTTCACTCTTCACTTAAAAAATCCTTGACGAGCTGATAAACCTCCTGCTGCGCCTTCTCCAAGTTGTCGTTCACCACTACATGATCAAACTGTGGAGCAAAGGTCAGCTCATAGCTTGCCTTGGCAAGTCGCTGCTCAATCACCTCTGGTGCATCCGTACCACGACCATTTAGACGTCGGCGCAATTCCTCTACCGAAGGAGGTTGCACGAAGATGCTCAAGGCACGCTCACCATAGAATTTCTTGATATTAACGCCACCCTTGACATCTACGTCGAAAATGACGGATTCGCCAGCATTCAGCTGGTTTTCCACCTGAGATTTCAGCGTGCCGTAGAAGCGGTCCTGATAAACCTCCTCGTATTCCAGAAACTCCTCATTAGCAATCTTAGCCTTGAATTCCTCAGGAGTGAGGAAGAAATATTCCACACCATTCTTTTCAGTACCACGAGGGGCGCGGGAGGTGCAACTGATAGAGAAGGCCAACTTCAATTCCGGGTGTTCCTTCATCAACCAGTTGACTATCGTGCTCTTTCCGCTGCCGGAAGGAGCGCTGAAAATTAACAATCCGTTCTTCATAATTATATCATTAATTTTATGATTCCAATTATAGTGCATTCAGCACCTGCTCCTTGATCTGCTCCAATTCGTCCTTCATCTTCACCACGATGTTCTGCATTTCAGCCTGATTGCTCTTAGAACCGGTGGTGTTGATTTCGCGACCCATCTCCTGAGCGATGAAGCCGAGCTTCTTGCCTACGCCGTGACCTTCCTCGTTCATGGTCTCACGGAAATACTTCAGGTGGTTGGTAAGGCGCTGCTTCTCCTCGCTGATGTCGAGCTTCTCGATGTAGTAGATGAGCTCCTGCTCCAGGCGGTTCTTGTCGTAGTTGACAGAAGGAATCTGTTCCAGACCGCTCACGATGCTGGCACGGATTTTCTCCACGCGAGCTTTCTCGTATGGTTCGATGCTGGCAAGGAGTGCCTGAATATTATCCACTTTCTCCGTAAATTTCTTCTGGAGAGCAGCACCTTCCTGCTTGCGGAAGTCCACCAGATGACCGATGGCCTGCAAAATTGCACTTTTAGCAGCTTCCCACTCCTCTTCAGTCAATTCTTCCATTTCAGTTCGTGTTGTTACATCAGGAAGACGAAGAAGTGTGCCATACCAGTCAGTAGGCTCAGGAATACCGGTCTGAGCCGAAATCTGCTTGATTTGTTGGTAATAATTCTCTACAAGTGCAGCGTTGATAGGAGTCGCATCAGCACCCGCGCTTTTCTCTATCCAGATAGCAAAGTCAACCTTGCCTCTTTCCAGTATTTTAGCGATGGTTTGGCGAATCTCCATCTCCTTTTCACGATAGAGAGGTGCTATACGTGTAGAGAGGTCAAAAGACTTGCTGTTTAATGACTTTATCTCTACATTAATTTTCTTTTCTTTGTAGGCAACGGTAGCTTTTCCGAAGCCTGTCATTGACTGTATCATATAATCTTTCACGTTAAATTTCTGCAAAAGTACAAAAAAAAGCGAGAAAATGATTAAATTTGCACCTTATTTAAGAATATATTTTTTAATTATGTCTTGTATATTGAATATTGAGACGAGTACCGATGTGTGCTCAGTGGCAATTAGTGATAATGGACAGGTGGTTTTCAACAAGGAAGATCACAGTGGTCCTAACCATGCAGTTAAGTTAGGTGTTTACGTAGATGAGGCTCTTAGTTTCATAGATGCCCATGGTATTCCTTTGGAGGCTGTGGCGGTAAGTTGCGGTCCTGGTTCTTATACCGGTCTCCGCATCGGAGTCAGTATGGCGAAGGGAATCTGCTATGGCCGTGATGTGAAGCTCATCTCTATCCCTACGCTCGAACTGATGGCTGTTCCTGTATTACTCGGTGAGCATCCGGCTGAGGAAGATGCGCTTATCGTTCCTATGCTTGATGCCCGCAGAATGGAAGTCTATGCCAAGGTGATGGATCGTGCCCTGAAGGAGGTGCGCCCTATCCAGGCTGATATCGTGGATGCTGAAACCTACAAGGAGTATCTCGACCGTGGAACTGTCTATTTCTTCGGAAATGGAGCCGAGAAATGTATGGAGGTCATCAATCATCCGAATGCCCGACTCGTGAAGGGCATCGAACCGTTGGCGAAGAACATGGCTCCGCTGGCAGAGAAGCGCTTCGTGGAAGGCAAGTTCGAGGATGTGGCTTACTTCGTTCCTTTCTATCTGAAGGACTTTGTGGCCAAGATGCCGAAGAAACTGCTCTAAGGGAAGAAACTGCTCTAACGGCGGGTTTCTCATATTATAATATAAAAAGAACATTCATCAATCATCATCAGAATGAATATAGAAGGATTAGATTACAATACCCAACGCGAAAAGTTGGTCTTGCCGGAATATGGCAGGGAGATTCAGAGTATGGTCGATCATGCCGTCGGCATCAAAGACCGTGCTGAGCGCCAGCATTGTGCGGAGTCTATTATCGCCATCATGGACCACATGTTTCCTGATGGTGCAGATGCCGAGGAACATCATCGCAAACTCTGGGACCATCTCGCCATCATGAGCGGTTTCAAGCTCGATATCGATTATCCCTTTGCCGTGAAGCAGGCTGAGGATATTGCCAAAAGACCCGATCCGATGGATTATCCGAAGACGAGAATCCCTGTGCGCCACTATGGCTCCATGATGTTTGAACTCTTCGACAGACTGAAGAATATGGAACCGGGAAAGGAGCGTGATGAACTGGTGAAGCTGACTGCCAATCAGATGAGACGCGACCTGGCACAATGGAGCCACGGTTCCTGTGATGAGGAAAAGGTGGCTGCCGACCTGGCCCGTTTTACCGATGGCAAGATCCATCTCGACCTGAAGAACTTCAAGTTTGAGAAACTGGTGCTGGTTCACGATAATGTGCTGCAGAAAAACAACAATGGGCAGAGAAACAATGCTCAGAAGAACGGTTCTCAGAAAAATAATAATGCTTCTCAGAAAAATAACAAGAAAAGGAATAATAAGTAGCTTATGGAGTCATTCATCATAGAGGGCGGTCACCCGCTCAAGGGAACGATTGTCCCACAAGGTGCCAAGAATGAGGCATTGGAGGTCATCTGTACCACGATTTTAACCAAGGATCCTGTGCGCATCAAGAACGTGCCGGACATCCTCGATGTCAACAATCTCATCAAGTTGCTGAAGGAAATTGGAGTCAAGGTGACACAGAATAGCCGCAACGATTATACTTTCCAGAGCGATGAACTCAATCTCGACTATCTGGACAGCATAGAGTTTGTGAAGAAATGCTCCTCTCTTCGTGGCAGCGTGCTCATGATTGGTCCGCTCTTGGGCCGTTGTGGAAAGGCTACGATTGCCAAGCCGGGTGGCGACAAGATTGGTCGCCGTCGTCTCGACACTCACTTCTTGGGTTTCAAATATTTGGGAGCCAAGTTTATGCATGATGACGAGCGCAATGTCTATCAGATAGAGGCAGACCACTTGAAGGGCTGCTATATGCTGCTCGATGAGGCTTCCGTTACGGGTACCGCCAATATCATCATGGCTTCCGTGCTCGCCAAGGGTACTACCACCATCTATAATGCAGCCTGCGAACCCTATATCCAGCAGCTCTGCCATCTGCTCAATGCGATGGGAGCACGCATCAGCGGTATCGCCAGCAATCTCCTTACCATCGTGGGCGTGGAGAGTCTGCATGGAGCCGAACATACCATTCTGCCGGATATGATCGAGGTGGGTTCCTTCATCGGAATGGCTGCCATGTGTGGCGCTGGTGTCCGCATCAAGGACGTATCGGTCAAGAATTTGGGAATCATTCCTGATGCCTTCCGCCGCTTGGGTGTGAAAATCAAGGTAGAGGGCGATGATCTCTTCATTCCAGAACAGAAGCATTATGTCATCGATTCCTTTATCGACGGCACCATCATGACTCTCTCGGATGCTCCTTGGCCAGGCTTGACTCCAGACCTTCTCTCCGTCCTGCTGGTAGTGGCTACCCAGGCTCGCGGTAGCGTCCTCTTCCATCAGAAGATGTTCGAGAGCCGTCTCTTCTTTGTGGATAAACTCATCGACATGGGTGCGCAGATCATCCTTTGCGACCCTCATCGTGCCGTGGTGGTAGGTCACGACCATAAGCTCACGCTCCGTGCAGGCAGAATGACGAGCCCGGATATCCGTGCCGGAATCGCCCTGCTGATAGCAGCCATGAGCGCCAACGGAACCAGTCGTATCGCCAATATCGCACAGATAGACCGTGGATATGAGGACATCGAAAACCGCCTCAACGCATTGGGTGCCAAGATTACCCGTGTCTGCGATTAGGTAAGTGAAGAGTGAAGAACGAAGAGTGAAGAATTCATTTGCTTTACTAATCATAAAGTTCAAAATTCAAAGTAAAGTATGATAAGACGTGACGACGTATATAAGATAGGTAAGCTCGGAAAGCCTCACGGCGTGAAGGGAGAAATCACCTTCGCCATCACAGATGATGTTTTCGACCGTGTGGATGCGGAGTATCTCGTGCTCGACATCAACGGCATCCTCGTTCCTTTCTATATGGAGGAATACCGCTTTAAGAATGATGAAAACGTACTGGTGAAGTTTGAGGATATTGATACGCAGGAACAGGCTCGCAACTATACTGGCTGCGAGGTGTATTTCCCGCGCCATCTTTCCGATAGCGATGGTGAACACATGAGCTGGGCTGAAATCATCGGTTTCCAACTGGTGGATGTTCCTACCGGCAAGGTGGTGGGCACCATCGATCATGTGGATGATTCCACTATCAATCTCCTCTTCGAGGTGACTACCCCGGAGGGGGAGGAAGTGCTGATTCCTGCCAGCAACGACCTCATCGAGGAAGTGAATGCAGAGAAGAAAGAAATCAGAATGGCGATTCCGGAAGGATTGCTGGAACTGTAATTTAAGTGAAGAGTAATGAAAAAACAACAGATATGTATTCTCGGTTCTACGGGAAGCATCGGCACACAGGCGCTGGATGTCATCGAACAGCATAGCGACCTTTATGAGGTCTATTGCCTCACCGCCAACCATCGTGTGAAGGAACTGGCTGCCCAGGCGCATAAGTTTCATCCTGCTGCCGTCGTCATCGCCGATGAGACACTTTATGAGGAGTTGCAGGATCTGCTCTGCGACGAACCTGACATCAAGGTCTATGCTGGTGCACAGGCTCTCTGCGACATCGTGGAGGCTGACCCTATCGACATGGTGCTTGCCTCTATGGTGGGCTTCTCTGGATTGGAACCAACCATCCATGCCATCAAGGCCCGCAAGAAAATCTGTCTGGCCAATAAGGAAACCCTCGTTGTGGCAGGTGAACTCATCTGCCAGTTGGCTCAGCAGTATCATGCGCCTATCCTCCCGGTAGATAGCGAACATAGTGCCATCTTCCAGAGTTTAGTGGGCGAGGATCAGAACGAGATCGACAAGATACTCCTTACCTGTTCGGGCGGACCTTTCCGCAATTTCACCCACGAGCAGTTGGAGAAGGTGACGGCAGCCGATGCCCTCAAGCATCCTACCTGGGATATGGGCGCCAAGATAACCATCGACTCTGCTTCTCTCATGAACAAGGGATTTGAGGTGACTGAAGCGAAGTGGCTTTTCGGCGTACCTGCCGACAAGATACAGGTGCTCATCCATCCGCAGAGCGTGGTGCATAGTGCCGTACAGTTTATGGACGGAGCCGTCAAGGCTCAGTTGGGCGTGCCGGATATGCGCCTGCCTATCCAGTATGCCTTCTCCTTCCCTCAGCGCCTGCCTTTGAAGGGTGAGCGTCTCGACCTTTTCAAGACACAGGATTTGCAGTTCTTCGAACCAGACTACAAGAAGTTCAAGTGTCTGCAACTCTGCTTTGACGCCATCCGCAAGGGCGGTAATATGTCCTGCATCGTCAATGCAGCCAATGAAATCGTCAATGCCGGCTTCCGTCGTGGCGAATGTGGATTCCTGCAGATGGCAGACATCATCGAAGAGGTGATGGCGAAAGCCACCTTCGACAGTCAGCCCGACCTCGACGTCTATCTGCAGACCGATGCCGAGGCTCGCCGCATTGCCACCGAACTGATGCATCATATATAATAAGGTATAATCAATAATCAGAATAATCAATAATTAATGGAAGTATTTTTGATTAAAGCGTTGCAGCTGATGCTCTCGCTTTCCATCTTGGTGCTGCTCCATGAGGGCGGACACTTCTTCTTCTCCAAACTCTTCGGTGTAAGAGTTGAGAAGTTCTATCTTTTCTTCGATCCATGGTTCCACCTCTTTGAGTTCAAGCCAAAGAATTCAGATACTACTTACGGAATGGGCTGGTTGCCATTGGGAGGCTATTGTAAGATTTCGGGTATGATCGACGAGAGTTTCGATACCGAACAGATGAAGCAGCCAGAACAGCCTTATGAGTTCCGTAGCAAACCGGCTTGGCAGCGTCTTCTCATCATGATAGGTGGTGTGCTGGTCAATTTCGTCTTGGCTCTCTTCATCTATTCCATGGTGATGTTCCATTGGGGCGATACCTATGTGGCTACCAAGGACATGAAACAGGGTATGAAGTTCAATACCGAAGCCAAGAAATTAGGTTTCCAGGACCATGATATTCTCTTATCTACAGACTTGGGCGAGTTTAAGACCTATGATGGCGACCTGTTCCGTGAGCTCTCCAAGGCGCAGCGTGTAGATGTATTGCGCAACGGTAAGAAGGTGAGCATCCAGACTCCAGGCGACCTGAATATGCTCGACATGATCAAGGAGACCCCTCGCTTTGTAGAGGTCTTCGTTCCGTTGCAGATTGATAGCGTGATGCAGGATTCTCCTGCAGCCAAGGTTGGTCTGAAGAAGGGCGACCGCATCCTGAGCGTCAACGGCAAGAAGGTGGATTCCTATAATGAGTTGACCGAGGAGTTGGGCAGAGTGGATGATGTGCTTTCCGTAGCGCAGACTCCTAAAGACAGTTTGAAGGCTCTTACTGGCACCCTGACTGTATTGCGTGCAGGCGTTGGTAATAAGAATTCTGCAGTAGATACCCTCAACTTGGCAGTACAGTTTGAGTCCACAGACGAGGGTGTGAAGTTAGGTTTCTACAATCATCCTGTGATGATGGACTATCAGCCAACCCATATCAGTTATGGATTCTTCGAGAGTTTCCCAGCCGGCATCAAGTATGGTTGGAATGTCTTGGCAGGTTATGTAGGCGATATGAAGTATGTCTTCTCCAAGGAGGGTGCCAAGAGCTTAGGCGGTTTCGGCGCATTGGGCAGTCTGTTCCCATCCATGTGGGATTGGCATGCGTTCTGGATGATGACAGCCTTCCTGAGCATCATCTTGGCGTTTATGAACATCCTGCCTATTCCTGCATTGGATGGCGGTCATGTCTTCTTCCTGTTGTATGAGATCATTACCGGTCGCAAGCCAGGCGATAAGTTCATGGAGCGTGCCGAGTTTGTCGGTTTCGCCATCTTGATTCTGCTGCTGGTAGTGGCGAATCTGAATGATGTCTTGCGACTGTTTGGAATCCTGTAACAGTGGATTGTTAAGTATTCTGTAAGGTGATTCTGGATTAGGAAAATAAGAATTAAGAGCACATTAGCTCTATTTATAAAGCAAAAAAGGTGGATTTGTAGAGTGCAAATCCACCTTTTTTGCTTTATAAAATGGAACAAATAGTTCCAGCTGGTTTCACGCAACATTAAGTACGCAGAAAGACACCATAAAGCGGCATGTTGGAGATATTCTCTTGTTGACGATAAGGCAACATAGAATAACGTATGGCAGATATGTCAGGGTGCTCCTTCAGATAGTTATGCAATGAGGTGGCTTTGATGCTTGTACCGCCTTTTACTTCTATAGGCAATAATGCCCCTTCACGCTGAACGAGGAAATCCATTTCCATACGAGAAGTATCAGAACTGTAATAATAGATGTGGGTAATACCCGATGCAAGCATCTGTTGAAGGACATACTGTTCTGTGAACGCTCCTTTGTACTCCGTGAATACGTTATCGCCAAGTAACACATCCTTTGCAGCGGTATCAGCCATAGCCCCCATCAGTCCACAATCGCACAGATACAACTTGAATGCCGACAAGTCTTCATAAAACTTTAACGGCAACTCAGGCTTTGTCACCTTAGTTATTTTATAAACCAAACCGGCATCCACTAACCACTGTATGGCTAACTCAAATTCCTTGGCTCTGCCACCCTTCTTCAATACCCCATAGACAAACTTCTTATTCTCTTTCGAAAGCTGACCGAGTATGGACTGCCATACCATATCTATGCGAGGCACCTCCTGTGCAGGAGCATGCTTGGAGAAGTCGCTTGCATAATTGGAGAGAATTTCATTCTGAATAGTGCGCACTTGCCCGAGCAATTTGTTTTCCATATACATCTTCACAACTTCAGGCATTCCGCCCACGTAATAGTATTGACGCAAATAATCTTTCAGTTTTTCGTGGAATGCATTCATCAACGCATAATCCTTGCTGTGCATCAGCTTGAGCAGCTGGTCCTCTCCCATAGCCATAAGAAATTCTTCAAAATCCATAGGGAACAGACGCATTGTCTGAACCTTGCCTACGGGAAATGACACACCTGCATGCAGGGCAACCCCCAACAGCGAACCTGCCACCACAATATGATACTCTGGAGCATCTTCGCAGAAATACTTCAAAGCTTCCAACGCCTGTGGGAATGCTTGCACCTCATCCAAGAATATAAGGGTTTTACCAGGAATTATATCCACACCAGTCAAAGCACTTAATCCTCGAATGATTCTCGCCGTATCGAAGTCGCCTTCATATATGGCTTGCAGGTTATCATTCCTATCGCAACTTACATAAGCAAGATTATCAAACTCTGCACGACCGAATTCTTTAAGAATATAAGTCTTTCCACATTGTCTTACCCCGTTTAATATCAACGGCTTATGACACTCTTGATTTTTCCATTCTACAAGCTTAGCATATATCTTTCTCTTCATATCTTTATACTTTTAGACACATAAAACAATCAGATTATTACACTTTTCGACACATGATAATATCGAAAGCTTACACTTTCTGACACGTAATATCAATGCAAAGCTACACTTTTTTACACATACGACCAAATAAACATTGAGTATAAAGCGAGATTTTAAGATATTTTAAAACAATAAGAACTATGCCACAGTTTACGAGGAATACATGTTGTGGGTACTTGCGCTCATTTGCGCCATTTTTGTCATTTGCCATATAATGTTGGTATTAAGTACTCCGCGATTGCTCGCAAAAGTACTGATAACCAAGAAGACAAAGGACGTTTTCCTCCATACAACCATATTATCCACCCAACGGTGTATATTGCAATAAAGGGTCTATACACCCTTTTGTCGAGGTGTATCCCTTTGCTTATTAGACAATGACACTTTGGGAGTATCAGAGTGTCTAAGTTGGTGCTAGAAGTGTCTAAGTCGGTGTCAGAGTGTCTAAGTCTTGTGTCATGGTCTTCGGTAAAAGTGTCTTGCCCGGGCGCAAAAGTGCCCTTACCTTGGCACAATAGTGCCCTTCCTTAGGCACTTTTCGACTTTAGCGAGACAAGAATATCTGCTTGGCGATCTGTTCTCTGATTTCCTTATTATAGAAAATGTTTGTATTGGTTTTTATATAAAAATAGTGGTGGTAGATGTTTGGAAAAATCTTTATAGTAGAGAAAAATTAAAATCGAAATACAATTTTATCCTTCACCCTTCATCTTTTCGCCCGGAATGCTGATAAACACAGAGGATTTGAGGATGAAAGGTAAAATTCAACCCTTCACCGTCCATCATCTTTTTTGCCGTTTTTAGCCCTTTATTAGCTACGATTGACTGGTTATTCGTTAGATTTGGAATTTAGTTGGTTATGAAAAATATATATATATTGTTTCTGATTTAGCTTCATCTTATGAGTCTATACAGTCGTCTATTAAGACCAGAGCTTACCTTAATAGACGACCAAATTCAGCCTTCATAGTAGGTTTTTAGGCTAAATGCGTCTTTTAGATTGAGATGAAGGGTGGTGAAGGGTGATTTTAAGTTATTGTGCTTGTAAGTACTTGTTTATCAGATGTTTATGCTGATAGGGTGAAGGGTGAAGGGCTTTTCTCGTTTCGCTTTTCAAATTTCCGTTTTTGTAGCATTTCCCGCTATTTCTGTATAAAGATTTGGGGATTCTTCTGGTATTTGGCCAAAAAGATTTGGGGATTCTTCTGGTATTTAGCCAAAAAGATTTGGGGATTCTTCTGATTTTTAACCAAAAAGATTTGGGGATTTAGGATAAATATCGTAAATTTGCACCCATCAAACAGAATAGATTATGGGAAAAGTTTTTAAGCGCAAACTATATGATAAAATGCTTAACTGGAAGCAGACCAGAGACGGTTCTACAGCACTTCTCGTCAAGGGAGCACGTCGTGTAGGAAAATCCACAATAGCCGAGGAATTTGCAAAAAACGAGTACAAAAGCTATATACTCGTCGACTTTGCTGATGCACCAACAGCCTTGTGGGAAGCTATTGACAACATCTCTGACCGCAATCATTTTTTCATGCAACTTCAATTTATATATGGTGTAAGATTATACGAGCGAAAGTCCGTAATCATTTTTGATGAGGTTCAGAAGTGTCCCAAGGTTCGTGAGGCCATTAAATATTTGGTTAAAGATCGCAGATATGACTATATTGAGACAGGGTCATTGCTTTCTATCCGGAAGAACACCAAGGACATCGTGATACCAAGTGAGGAAACAAGACTTACGATGTATCCTATGGACTATGAGGAGTTTCGTTGGGCCTTGGATGATAATGTTACAATTGATATGCTTAGAGAATGTTTCAACAGTAAACGTTCTTTAGGTGATGCGACTATGAGGAAGCTTCTTCGTGACTTTAGGCTGTATATGTTAGTTGGGGGCATGCCGCAAGCTGTCAATACTTATTTGGAAACAAATAACTTGACAGAGGTTGATAACAAGAAGAGAGAAATCCTGGATATATATATAGATGATTTTTTGAAGATAGACCCATCAGGTAAGATATCCAAGATGTTTAGCGCAATACCCGCCCAGCTTAGTAAAAATGCCAGCCGATACCAACAAACCAGCATCTTAGGGAAAAATGAATCCTCGGAAACAATCGCCGAGTTTTTGCGTGACATGGAAGATAGCCTTACCGTGAATTTCGCTCACCACTCAGACAATCCTAGTGTGGGACTTCCTGCACATACGGACTACGACCAGTACAAGATGTTTATGGGAGATACCGGGCTTTTTGTCACGCTGGCCTTTTGGGATAAAGATGTAACCGAGAATATCATCTATCAGAAGCTTCTTAGTGACAAGTTATCAGCAGATTTGGGATACGTATATGAAAATGTTGTAGCCCAATTACTTGTGGCAACAGGCAACAGGCTTTTCTACCATACATGGCGTTCCAAGACGTCAAACCACAATTACGAGGTTGATTTTTTACTATCACGTGGAAGCAAGCTGTGGCCGCTTGAGGTGAAATCTTCTGGCTATCAGACACACAAGTCGTTGGATGAATTTTGCAAAAAATATTCAGAGCATATAAGTAACAGGTACTTGATATATACCAAGGATCTTAAAAAGGATAAAGAAACAATACTTCTACCTGTTTTCATGACCATGTTCTTGTAAAAAGTAAGCGGCTCCGCATTTATAAGAGGGTGTACCAAAACAAATTCGTTTGATACACCCTCTTTTTAGGTTGAGCCTGAAATCAGGCTTATGTTTTCAAATAGCAGTATTCTGCCTTAATCCCAGCTGTCATTCCAGCTGCCGTTATGTTCTTTTGAGCCTGTTATTTCTTCTTCCAACTCTCCGTCCTTTTCCTCGTAAATATCCAGTTTAGGACCAGTTTGTCCTGGCTGCCATTGCATATTACCAGAACCATCGAGGAAACTATCCTGCAGATCGCAGAGTGTAATCTTGATAGCCGGGGCTATATATTCTTTCTTATTCATAATGTCTAATTTTTTTGGATACTTTTAAAATTCATTGTTTCTAAAATCACTTTTATTTCACAACCACCTTCTTGCCATTCACAATGTAGATGCCTGGTTGAACGCCGAGCATATTATCTACTCGCTGACCATTTAGGTTATACACCTTGGTGCTTCCAGAGGTGTTGCCCATAGAAGACATGTTGATATCTGTAGTCTCGCCATTGCCGAAACCGAAGGTAAGGAGCTTGGCATTTCCTGTAGCAGAACCACTCCAAGTAGGAGCGAGCCAGCAGCGGTAGCCCTTCATCCAATGGTTGTTCTTGGTGAGGTAGAGTTTACCATTGTTCCAGATATAATTACCAGCCTCAAGATCCTGGTGATTATTATAACTACCGATAAACTTCAAGTCACTCATTCCCCACTTTGTGGTGATTGCCTGATCTACAGGGAAATTCTGCTCAATAGGATTGGTAGCCTTGGTATCATCGTATGTGAAGGTAACGCCACCTGGAGCGAGCGAATTATCTACTTTGTAAATATCACCGCTGATAGTTCCTGCATCAATGGTTATGGCGCCTTTTAGCGCAGTCTTTTTGCTTATATTTATAATATAAGGTGTATTGTCTACGAGATATGCGCTATTGGCATTATTCTTATCTTCCTCTACCAGACTGAATCCGATAACCAAGTTGCCGTTTGAATCATATACTTTGTTTGCCTTGGCTAACTTGGCATCTGAACCAAATGCTTCATCAAACTGCGCTTTGGTCAAGTTCACTGGCATTATGAGAGAGTTCCATTCACCTTCCACAAAAGAACGCTGGAAATACATCGTCAGATTTTCCTTGTATTTCTTCTGGCTCTTCTCGCTGAGATGTACGGTCTCCTGGAAAACGAGGTCCTGCTTGCAGTCTTCTGCGAGTTCATCATCATCAGGTGTTCCATCTCCATCCTTGTCGTTACGTAGATAAAGTCCATATACAGCCAGTGCATCAAGAAGTTTTATACCTTCGCCTTGTGTTATCGCCACCTCATCGTAGTCTGATTTCGGATTGATAAAGATGTAGCCTTTATCTCCCAAAGTAATGACGTTGGCTCCGAGTATGCTCCAGTCGCTGAATGTTTCTACAGGCTCTTTACCACCCTTATTATAAGTTTTCACAACGATGGCATTAACCACATCAGCATTTAAGCCAAAGGCTTTTTTGTCCACAACAACTACGAGCTGCTTATTGCGCGTTGCGGTAACACCTAATTTTATGGCGAGAACCGAACCTCCTACAGCATTCACTCCTCCAGGGAAAATAGTTGTGTTGTCTGGGTCACTATCAATACAGTTGGTAATGTCTTTCAGACCATTGCCCAAATTTGCGACTGCGATAGACTGAGTTCTTTCTTGGTTGATAGTGGCATTGGTATTATCGAATGAAATGACTTCTGCGTGCTCCAATGGGTCGTCGAGAATGGCATCCGCATCGGCAGTATAAGCATAGTAGATGTTCATTACGCTGAGCTTTGCGCCTAACAGGCCAGAAGTATAGAGGCGGATCTCGTCAAAGATAGTACTTGCAGGTACCTTGATAGAAAATCTAACCTTATGTGTATCCTGACTGCCAATCAGATTGGCTGCGATGGCAGATGAAGCAATGCCGCCTTTTACCTCTTCACCATTATTGTAAAGTCTGACGTTAAACATATCGAGTACGTCTGCATTCAGGGCAGTTTTGGTTGTTACTACGAAACCAACCTGGCGTTCACCGCTTTGGCGAGCATTTGTTTCATCAGAGATTTTACCTTTCTTTTTCTTAACGCCACAAATATAAGCATCTCCGATAGTAATACCTCCGAAATAAGAGGCATAACTGTTGAGCTTAGACGAAATGATGTTGGATGAGTTCTTGACGAAAGACAGAAGGTTGATACCTGCGCTTGTGCCTCCACCTAATTCATATATAGGATTTGCAGGATCGGAATTATAGAGCACAGTTTCCTTCTTCTTATCTTCAGGCTTCTGCTCGGTAGAGCCGCCATAGTTGATAGTGATGGTTTGTGAACATTTATTCTCGCATGCAAGGTTCGTCAGTTTCATTTTTACAGTCACTTTCTCGCCTGTACCATTCTTGTAGCTATCTGTTTCGCTGAAGTCGAGCGTGTTGTTGTTTGAGTCGAATGTAACTCCTTTTGGTAAAGTTTCTGCTTCTTCCCATCTTACATTTTGGAAGTTTTCCTCATCCCATTTGAGTTGATAATGAGAGTCGCAGTTGCAGAGGTCGAGACTGGCAGTAGGATTCATCTCGCATTGATGGCCTGCTGTGATTGGCTTAGGAACTATAAAGGCATATTTTGCAGAAAAATAGCTGCCCAAAGAAATACCTGCTATCGCCAGTTTAATGCCCGAGAAATCACATGGAGCATTGACTGATATTCTTTTGTCTCCACCTCCCACAGAAAGATCCAGCACACTTGTTCCTGCAACATCTGTTTTAAGTGCTTTGCCATTTCTATCAAGGAAAGTAATTGTCGGAGTTATTGCTATCCCCAAACCATTAAAGGCCTTATAAACAAATCCCGCTTCTGTTCCCTTAGGAAATGTTTCGCCTTTTGCATTTGAGTTTTTCGCTATGACTTGTGTAGATAGAGTTGAGCCCACAGATAAAACTACAGATAATACGTGCTCATTTGTAAGATCATCATCTATGAGCTTCTCATTACCATTTAATGTGATATTCGAATCGTATTCCTTGATTTTTGATTTAGTCAGGGAATATACACCATCTCCCACGAAGGCATAGTATATTTTAAAACTATTGATAGCCTTTACTTCGAGTCCTATTTTATTAACAAGAGCTATCTCATCATAGTCTTCTGATGGCTGTGTCTTAGCAATGATATCTACTGAATTTTTAATGTCTATATTGAGAATGGACAAATCGAGTACAGAAAAAGCAAGCTGGTCAATTTCTGATTTTCCCACAACTTTACCATCTTTATAGAACCAAATTTGATAATTCGTTTGTAATGCGTCAAGTTTAAGCAAATTACTATTGCCCGAAATCTTAAAACCAGCCTTTGTGTCTTTGTCGATGTAGTGCTTCATGTCTTTCACGGCTACAATTGGTGAACCGGCAATGAGAGTTACATTTGCAAGACTTGGGATTGCGTAATAGTTGGTAAGATTCTCATCACATAAGTAGGAGAGATTCTTAGAACCTTCACCAACGGCAATACCATCAGCCAGACGGCTTACCATACAGTTATGGCCTACGAGTGCCATACGTGATTTCAACGGGGTGCGATTTGGTGTTGCACCCTCTTGTCTCTTGTCGTAGTAGGTATTTGCCTGACCTACTGCCTTCAAAGGAAGCAACATAAAGATAACGGCTACCAGCACGGCAGCTTTAAAAATTTTGATTTTCATAAGACAAATAAATGAGTTAATCTGAATAACTAAAATTATATTGGAATTACTTAGAAAGTATTTAAATTTTTACTTATAACAGAATAGAACGTTTTATCTAATAAAACTAACCTCCAGAAAACGGAATTTTGATAGATTTAGGGAAAATTAAAATCTTGGTATTTAAGATTAGGGGACTTTAAATGTTGAAGAGCAAAATTACCCCCCCACAATTAGAAATCTCTATCAAGAGATGGTTACTATTTTTTCTCATCATTTTCATGATTTAATGTTTTTATTATAGTTGAATAATTTTACTTGTACTAATGTATTATTGATAGTTGAAACGGATATTAGCCTATCTTCTTTTACTAAAGTATTGAGTTTTTTCCTCTTTATCTTATTTCCAGAAGATGTTTTTATCCTTGAATTATACAATCTTTTTATACAACTCTTATGATAAGAGTTTACCTGTTGTAATTTCGGGTGCAAAATTACATCTTTTTGGGGAATAAATATGTTTCAAAATGGTTAAGGTTTGCAAATAGAATGATTTTTGTAGAACTTTTATGACTGAAAAAAAGTGCTAATATATGGATTTGCAACTTCGTGATAGCAAATCGTGGAGTATTTGGAGATTCTCTTTCACAAGAAAGCGAGCTATGCATATCAATATCGCAAAGGTAATATTTTCTATTGAAAATACAACCTATTCTCTCTTTTTTCAACAACATTAACGTTAGCCTCTCCTGAAATGATTATATAACGAAAAAAGCAGGAACCTCCTCCTATAGATTCCTGCTTTATGGTTGTTATTGAAAAAGTATTGTTGTAAAGTCCTAAGATTAAGAGTAGCGGATAATCTGACCTGGAGTCAGCTTCTTATCCTTCTTGTAACCGTTGAGGCGGCAAATCTGATCTACTGTTACACCACGCTTCTCAGCGATGGAATTCAGAGTCTCACCATACTTAACCTTGTGATAAAGCTTCTCGCCACCAGCGTTGGCATTGTATCTGCCCACTTCGCCACCATTAACCTGCTCACGGGTGTAACCACCATTACCAATCTTGCCACGAGCAGCATTGGCAGCTGCTGACTCACGCTCGTAAGAGTCGCAACGGAAATCGTAAAAATCGCCAGTAACGTCCTGATTGCGGAAGTCGAACATCAACGCTGGGTTGAGGGCTACACCGCAAAGACGAGTCTCGAAGTGAAGGTGAGAACCGGTACTACGACCTGTATTACCTCCCAAACCAATCACATCGCCTGCTTTTACCTCCTCGTTCTCAGAAACGAGCTGCTTAGAGAGGTGACCGTAGATGGTCTCCAAACCATTATAGTGACGGATGACGATGTACTTACCATAACCACCACCTTCATATCTTACGATGCGAACTTTGCCTGAGAAGGCAGCGCGGATTGTGTCGCCAATATAAACCTTGATGTCCATACCTTTATGTTGGCGGCCAAAGCTTGCACGGTAACCGAAGTTACTTGTAACAACGCGACTTGGAGTTGGCATGCAGAAATGACGGAGGTCGATACGGAAGTGCTCAGGAAGCGCAGTCCGGCGGTGAGCATACTTGTTGGAGAAATCCTGATACAACTCTGCTGAAGGATTCTCTCTATCTTCCATCATTCGATAATGAGATACTGCTAATGTGTCTATCGACTTCATGCGATGGTCAACTGGTGCTTGACGGGCAAGCAAGTCTTGACCAAATGACGGCACGGTTGTTAACGCCAACAATGCCACAACGGAAATCTTCTTTATTTTCTTTTTTAAACTCATACTTTTAATTAATATTCTTTTTTAGGTTCGTCACCATTGAAATGAAATCATAAATGAAATTCCACTACAAAACACCTAAGTAAAACCCCCTTATGTGCGTGACTTTGTTAAATAGACTTTGCAAATATATGAAAAATATTCCAGTCTGCCAAGGTCATTAACACGAATAAGGGGATATTTAACGCGAAAAGTTGATGTTTAACTTTTGTTAAGAAGAAACCTTTCTTGATTTAAATCAATTTTACAGTATTCTGTTTTTGCAAAATGATGCAGGCTTCTTACGAAAGTATTTGCATTTTCTATTGAAATTACTTTCATTTCCTCATGAAGCCTGTTTCATTCCCTCATGAAGCCTTTATCGTTTTTTCACGATAAATTCTGTGCTTTTTCTTTCAGCATTCGCAGCAGGGTGACGGCTGGAGAGTGACCCATAAAGATGATTCGCTTGACTTCCGGACTTGTAAAGCGGAGGCATTTCTGATAGGCCTGATACAGTTCACCGAGATTGATGGTAAACTCCTTGCCAGAACTTTCCCGGATGCCTATCAACATCTTGGCTGTGAGGTGGATACGGATGTATCGGATGCCTGTAGCTGTCTCTATCTCCGTGATGCCTTCCAGAAGTTCTCTCATCTGTTCTGGCGTGAGGGGCGGTCTGTCTTCCGTCACCATGGAGCGCTTTCTTCCTCTACGGCGAGGGGCATCTGAGGACTCTGTGCCTTCTGATGTCTGTGTGTCCGTTTCCTGCTTTCCGATTTCTTCTGCATCAAAAAGGAAGCCTTCTTCTATATTGTTTTTCTCCTTCATCTCTTGATTCCTTTTTATCTCTGATTTCTTTCTCAGTTATTCTCTTTTTAATCCCGGTCATGGTTTCCTCTAACTGATTGCAGCCCAATTGATATGGGTTTTCTTCATTTCTTTCAGTCGGTTCCAGAGCAGGGCATTCTGAGGCAGGTTGCAATGTGGGTCGGCATCGATGATGGTCTGTGCTTCTGTGCGTGCCAACTGTACAATCTGTCCGTCTCTTGCAATATTGGCTATCTTCAGGTCGAAAGCCATTCCGCTCTGTTGGGTTCCTTCCAAATCGCCCGGTCCTCTGAACTTGAGATCGGCTTCGGCGATGCGGAATCCATCGTTCGTATCACACATGATATCAATGCGTTTGCGGGTTTCCTCCGACAACTTATAGTTGGTGACGAGGATGCAGTAACTCTGGTCGCAACCTCGTCCCACTCTGCCTCTGAGCTGGTGGAGTTGTGCAAGTCCGAAGCGCTGTGCATCGAGGATAACCATCACGGAGGCATTGGGCACATTCACACCCACTTCTATCACGGTGGTGGCTACCAATATCTGCGTCTCGCCCTTCACGAAATGCTCCATTTCTTCTTCCTTCTCTGCCGGTTTCATCTGTCCGTGTACCTTGCTGAGGCGGAACTCCGGGAAGGCTTCCTTCAGCGTTTCAAATCCTTCCTCTAAGTTCTTGAGGTCGCTCTTTTCGCTCTCCTTGATCAGCGGGAAGACGATATAAACCTGTCTGCCCATATTGATCTGACGGCGGATGCTCTGGTAGAGGCTGGTCAACTGGTTGTCAAACTTATGCAAAGTCTGGATGGGTTTTCTGCCTGGCGGAAGTTCGTCTATCACACTCACGTCGAGATCGCCATAGATGGTCATTGCCAAGGTTCTCGGGATAGGCGTGGCGGTCATCACCAATACATGAGGCGGATTCTCGCTCTTTGCCCATAGGCGGGCACGCTGGGCAACTCCGAAGCGATGTTGCTCGTCGATGACTGCTACGCCGAGATGGGCGAACATCACGGGGTCTTCGAGGATGGCATGTGTGCCCACCAATATCTGGACATCTCCACGAATCAGAGCATCGAGCACTTCCTTGCGCTTCTTTCCCTTCACCATACCCGTGAGCAGTTCCACCCGGATGTCCATCCCCTTGAGAAATTCACGGATGGTCTGCAAGTGCTGTTCGGCAAGGATTTCGGTAGGAGCCATCAGACAGGCCTGATAACCATTGTCGAGGGCGATGAGCATGGTCATCAGCGCCACGAGAGTTTTACCAGAACCCACGTCGCCCTGCAGCAACCGGTTCATCTGTCGGCCGCTGCACATATCGGCACGGATTTCATGCATCACCCGTTTCTGTGCGCCCGTGAGTTCGAAAGGAAGATGGTGGGCATAGAAATCATGGAAGATGTCGCCGATTCGGTTGAAGATGTAGCCACGGTATTTGCGCCGCTGGTCGCTCGCGTACCTTAATATATTAAGTTGCACATAGAAGAGTTCCTCAAACTTGAGTCGCACCTGTGCTTTCTGTATCTCCTGATGGGTATGTGGATAGTGGATGAAGCGGAAGGCTTCATCGCGGGAAATCAGATGCAGGCGGGAGGTGATGGAGTCGGGTAATGTCTCGGGCAATTGAGGAAGCAGTCCTACCAAGGTCTTGGTGAGCTTCTCAATGGTGCGGGAGGAGAATCCGTACTTCTTCATCTTTTCGGTGGTATTATAGAAAGGTTGCATTCCCATTTCTGAAATCTGCAGGTTGCTGGCATCATCCATGTCGGGATGGGCAAACTGATAGCGGCCGCCAAAGAGGGCTGGTTTGCCGAAGACGATGTATTCGGTACCTACATGATAGGTCTTGAGAATGTACTGGGAACTGCGGAACCAGACTAAATCGACCACGCCGAAGCCATCGGAGAAATGGGCAACAAGGCGCTTGTTGCGTTTGCCAGTATCAAACTCCTCGTAACTTAGTATTCGGCCTTTGATCTGGACATAAGGCATGTCGGGGGTGAGTTCGCTGATGTGGAAAATCCTCGAACGATCTACATATTTATAAGGGTAGTATTCCAGCAAGTCACCATAGGAGTTGATACCGAGCTCCTTGCTCAGTATCTCTTTCTTTTTGGGTCCTACGCCGGGCAGGAATATGATGTCTTGGTCTAAAATACTACTCATATTTTTAAATGAAGAGAGAAGAATTCTCTTGTTCTTATTCTGATAACAATGCTTCAGCTATTTTGATGTCGAATGGGGTGGTGATCTTGATGTTCTCTCGATTTCCATCCACCATCGATACCTGACAGCCGAGACTTTCTACGACGGATGCATCGTCGGTAAACTGTTCCTTGTAACCCTGGTTGAAGGCCTGTTTTGCCAAACTGATGTCAAAGGTCTGTGGAGTCTGCACGATGCGATAATCATCACGGAGCACATTCTTGCCACCGCCACGCTTGTCAATATATCTCAGGGTTTCAGTCACCGCATAGACAGGGATGGCTGCATATTCCTCGCGTGCCGTCTCGTAGCATTCGCTGATGACGTCGGTAGAGACGAATGGGCGCACACCGTCATGGATTCCTACCACACCGTCCTCTCCATCGGGGATGAGTGCAAGTCCGTTTTTCGAAGATTGGAAACGGGTGTCGCCACCATTGGCAATCTGATGTTTGATATCGAAATGATGCTCCTCGCAGAGCTGGTGCCAGTATTCCTGCTGGCTCTCCGGCAATACCAAGATGATATTCAGATGCTCATCGTATTCATGAAAGCGCTCGATGGTGCGCATCAGGATAGGCTTGCCTGCTACTGGCAAGAACTGCTTGGGAATCTCACTTCCCATGCGGAGACCTTTGCCCCCGGCTACTATAATTACGTAATCCATATTTTTCTTTTTACTTGCTCTTCATGAGATGATCATACATCATTCCGTCCTGCAGGGCAGCCACGGTTTCCTTGCTCACGAAATAACTCAATATCTGGTAGGCATAAGGAAGGGTGGCTGCAGGACCTTCACCTGTAATCACATTGCCATCTTCCTGGAAGAGGGTGCCAGTATATTCTGTGCTGGCATCGAAATACTGTTCGAAACCAGGATAGCAGGTAGCTTTCTTGCCGTCGAGGATACCTGTGCTGGCCAATACCATAGGCGCTGCGCAGATGGCACCTACACGTTTGCCTGCCTTGTGCTGGGCGATGAGTGCCTGGCGTACTCCCTCATGCTCATTGAGGTTGGTGCTGCCCGGCATTCCACCAGGAATCATCAGCATATCGGCATCTTCAAAACTCTCGATGTCCTCGAAACGGAGGTCGGCCTTGATGGTAACTCCGTGGGAAGTTTCCACAAATTCACTACCGGTAACGCTGACCGTCTTGATATCTACGCCCCCTCTGCGGAGGATGTCAACAGGAGCCAAACCTTCGATTTCCTCGAAGCCATTGGCAAGAAATTCATATACCTTTGCCATAATTTTATCTTTTTTGTTGAATAATTCGATTTATATTATTACCTTTGCAAAAGTAACAATAATAATTGAAATGACAAAACAAATGGCAGAACAACATTTGAAATTTGCAATATTTGGCAATGAATACCAGGCTAAGAAGTCGGCTTCCATCGAAACTATCCTGGCTTTTCTGGAAAAGAAGAAGGCTGAGATCTATGTGGAAAATGCTTATTACGACTTCCTTGTGCGCGACCTCCATCTGGATGTGAAGGTGGCGGGTGTCTTCGAGGATTACAACTTCGATGTGGATTACGTCATCTCCATGGGCGGCGACGGAACCTTCCTCAAGGCTGCCAGTAAGGTGGGGGCGAAAGGGACTCCTATCATCGGTATCAACATGGGCCGATTGGGATTCCTGGCTGATGTGTTGCCAAGCGAAATAGAGACTGCACTGGACAGCCTCTATGCTGGGGAATGCCAGATAGAGGAACATGCGGTCATTCAAGTAGAGGCGAGGGGCGGCGTATTGGCTGGCAATCCTTTTGCCCTCAATGATATTGCCGTTTTGAAGCGTGATGATGCTTCCATGATTTCCATCCGTACTCATGTGGATGGGGAATTCTTGGTTACCTATCAGGCGGATGGTCTGATCGTTACCACGCCTACGGGTTCTACTGCCTATAATCTCTCCAATGGCGGACCTATTATCATCCCGCAGAGTGGAAGTCTCTGTCTCACTCCTGTTGCTCCGCACAGTCTGAATATCCGTCCTATCGTAATCAATGATACGGCTGAAATCCAACTGGATATCGAGAGCCGCAGCCATAATTATCTCGTGGCTATTGATGGTAGAAGTGAGCGTATGACGGAGGAAATCAGTCTCGTCATCCGCAAAGCTGCGCATTCTATCAAAATCGTGAAGCAGCGCAACCAGCGTTATTTCTCTACGCTGAGAGAGAAACTGATGTGGGGCGCTGACCAGAGGGAGAGATGAATTTAAGTGAAGAGTGAAGAATTTAAGTGAAGCGGGAAGAACGAAGAGTGAAGAATTCAAATGCTTAGATGGATGAAGATATTCAAGGTTCCAAAGTTTAAGTATGATGCCAAGACCTTGCTGATTTGGCTTTGGCAGGCATGGCGGGGCAACCAGTTGCAGGCTGTCCTCAATGCTTCCGTGGGTTTGCTCTCGGTGGGAGTGAGTCTGGCACAGGTTTGGGCTGTTAAGCGTGCCATAGATGTTGCTTCTCATGTGGTGGAAGGCGATATCTATTGGGCTGTTGCTCTCATGGGCTTCCTGATTCTTGCCGACTTCGCCCTGAATGTTTCTTCCGTCTGGATTCGTAATCTCTTGGGCATCAAGGCGCAAAACCGTATGCAGCAGCGCATGCTCGATCGTATCCTCCGTTCTGAATGGCACGGTAGGGAAAAAATGCATTCGGGAGATGTGCTCAACCGACTGGAGACGGACGTGAGCAATGTGGTGAATTTCCTGACGGAGACCATCCCGAATACGTTGAGCGTATTAGCGATGTTTCTCGGTGCCTTCTTCTATCTTTTCTCGATGGATAAGGTGCTCTCTATCGTTATCGTCATCATGATTCCGATTTTCTTGGCTTTCTCCAAAATCTATGTGGGAAAGATGCGCCAACTGACCCGCCAGGTGCGTGATTCAGACAGTAAGGTGCAGAGTGTGCTGCAGGAAACCATCCAGCATCGTATGCTCATCAAGACCTTGGAGAAGGATGATGCGATGGTGGATAAACTTGAGAATACACAGAAGGAATTGCGTGGACACGTGGTGAAGCGTACGATGTTTAGCGTGTTCAGTAATCTGATAGTCAACTTCGGTTTTGCCTTAGGTTATCTCATGGCTTTCCTTTGGGCGGCCATTCGTATGAGTGCCGGCAGTCTGAGCTTCGGAGGCATGACGGCTTTCCTGCAGTTGGTCAATAAGATACAGGTTCCGGCAAGAAACCTTACCAAGTTGGTTCCTGCCTTCGTGAGTGTCTTTACGGCAGCAGAGCGACTGATGGAACTGGAGGAAAATCCGCTGGAGGAACAGGGAGAGCCAATCCTGATTCCTTCGCCTTGCGGCATCCGATTGCAGGATGTCTGCTACAGTTATAAGTTGGCTGAGGCTTCTCCAGAGGAAAAAATCTTGTATCAGAACCAGCCATTGGACAAGACGAATATCATCAATCATCTGAGTTTTGATTTCCGTCCGGGCAGTTGTACGGCTATTTTGGGAGAAACGGGTGCAGGAAAAACGACGCTTATCCGTCTGCTTTTGGCCTTGCTCCGTCCTCAGCATGGAAAAGTTGAGATTTATCATTCGTCGAAAAAGCAGGGAGAACTGTCGCCTCGCCACCGTTGCAACTTCGTATATGTTCCTCAGGGCAATACCCTGATGAGTGGAACCATCCGTGATAATCTGAGATTAGGCAAGTTGAATGCAACTGATGAGGAGATGCAGGCAGCCTTGCATACGAGTTGCGCCGACTTTGTGATGGAATTGCCACAAGGACTCGATACGGTTTGCAGCGAGCAGGGAGGAGGTTTGAGTGAAGGACAGGCACAGCGTATTGCCATAGCCCGAAGTCTGTTGCGCAATCGCAGCATCATGCTTTTTGATGAGGCTACGAGTGCATTGGATCCAGAAACCGAGCGTCAACTCCTTCAGAATATCTTGGCTTCGCATGATAAGACCGTTATCTTCATCACGCATCGCCCTGCCGTAGTAGATTATTGTGATCAGGTATTGAAAATAGAGCGCACCCCGAGATAGAACGTATTTGAAGCAGTCTGTTTTCGTGTAATTATTATTAAAAATCTCGAAAACATTTGGCTATCTCGTTTTTTATTGCGTAATTTGCGTTGCGTAAAAAGCGCAATGGTTATTTGTGTAATGAATAATGATGAGATATGGCAACATTGAACAATCCTTTTGTTGTGTATGGTTATAAAGGAGCAGAGTATTTTTGCGACCGCCAGAAAGAAACCGAGAAGATGATTTCTACGCTGCATAATGAGCGTAACATCACGCTTGTCGCCCCTCGTCGTATGGGTAAGACGGGCTTGATACATCATGTTTTCCATCAGATGGAGGAGCAATATGAAGGGGTGAAATGTTTCTACCTCGACATTTTTGCCACCAAAAACCTGGAGCAAATGGTGCAAATCATGGCTTCTGAAATCATCGGAAAACTTGATACGGTTTCTCAATCGGCCCTTCGTAAAGTTCAGGAGTTCTTCAGTAGTTGGCGACCTACTTTGACGATAGATGAACTGACAGGAATTCCTACTTTTTCTTTAGATTTAAAGCCGAGTGAGGGTAAGGAGAGTTTGAAGCGAATATTTGAGTATTTGAAGCAGTCAGGTAAGCGCTGCTACATCGCCATAGATGAGTTTCAGCAGATATTAAACTATCCTGAGGATGGGGTAGAGGCAATGATCCGTTCTTATATCCAGTTCTTGCCGAATGTATATTTCGTATTTTCTGGCAGTCAGCAGCACATGATGCAGGAGATGTTTCTGTCTGCCAACCGTCCTTTCTTCCAGAGTTCTTTGGTGTTGTCTTTGCCTTGTATCGAAGAGCAGGTGTATTTGGAATTTGCCAATCGCCTTCTGTCTTCTCAGCACAGGTCAATAGATGAATCCACCTTTTCTTATATCTATCAGCAGTCGGATTGTGTAACGTGGTATGTGCAGGCAATATTGCATGGCATTTATGAGCATGGTTCTTCTGAGATTACGAAGTCATTGGTAGATGAGGTGGTTCAGGAGTTGATAGATGAACAGGCGATGGCTTATCAGAACTATTGTGCCTGGCTTACGGAGAATCAGCAGTTGCTTCTATTGGCAATAGCTCGAGAGGGACTGGTGAGTTCGCCTTTGAGCCAGCAGTTTATCAGATCCCATCAGCTTCCTGCTACGAGCAGCGTGAAAACTGCGTTGAAGGCATTGGTGGATAAGCAGTTGGTAAGCAAGACTCCTAATGGTTATTTAGTAAGCGACCGCTTCTTTGCGAAGTGGATTTGTATTCAGTATGCATGAGAAGTTCCTGCTATGCCCTTCAAACGGTCCTTCGGGGATCACGTGATGGGGAACCGATGAACATGAGATGAGCAACCGTTGCTCACGAGGCGGGCAATAAGTGCCCAAACTGAGGGTCGTAATTTGGGCAATGCAACCTTGCTTAATGCGTTTCTTGACTTTATAAAATAGCAAAAGAGGTATTGCCCGAAAACGCTTTTTGGGAATACCTCTTTTAAACCTAAAACAAAACCAACTAACTAATAAAAATTGTATGCCTAAACTAAACTCTATTTGCTATATTCTGCTGTAACATCCTTCACTTTATAGTTCTTTCCTTCCTTGGATGCTTCGATTTCAAAGTAAGCCGTACTGGTGAGACCTGTTATATCTACAGTCTGCGGCTTATCTTTACCATTATTGAATATGATATTCACCAACTCGGTTGCATTATCAATGCTGACTTCCTTGTAGTACCATGTCTTTCCACCAATGGTCTTTGTTTCTGTCATCTTTTCACCAGGCCAAACAGATGGAGCTTTCTTCCATGTATAGCAGTATAATGGATTCCATTTCACAGCATCGGCATTCACATAAACCATAAATTTATATGCCTTGAACTTCTCAATCGTATATTGATGTGTGGCGATATTTCTTACTTCACCATTCACAAGCAATCCAACTTTCAAGGTACAAGTACCATTGATGCTGATTTCCTTACCACTTTCTACAGTTGTGCTCTTCGAAGTAGGATTTGAACCATCCAAGGTATAAACCAATTTAGCTCCCTCTGTCTGGCTGACTGCAGTAAGTGTGGTCTTGAAACCTTCCTCGTATGAGCCGGAAGGCATGTCGGTCCAAGAGGTTTCTGCATCATTAGAGAGGAAATAGGCATAGTGATAACCAGAAAGAATCTTTGTATAGCCTGTTTCTCCTGCATATTTATCAGCATCATTACCTACAGCCACAAGAAGTTTGTGCTTCGTACCAGTAACCTCATTGACATATAAAGTATTCTGGCATTTCTTGTTTGCGTAATTGCTCATATTGGTGATGCCAGCATATTTACGAGCAGCAATCATCTCCTTCAACTCAGGCTTGTAATCTCTCCAGTGTGGCTGGAAGATACAAGGTGTGCCTGGCATGGCGAGCATATAGGCATTGGCTGCAAGCGTATCCCGCTTAAGAGGATCCAACTGCTCATCTGCAGAGCGATACTGGGTATCATGATTCTCGACGAAAGTAACTGCATAACGACGATAATTGGCATCGTGCATGAGATTTTCGTTGCTGCTCAACTTTGTCCAGTTTGGAGCTGCAACAACCTTATTATCTCTTACGCCTATAGCGTCACGAACATTATAACGGAACTGGAAGTCGAAGGCTGCGCTCTTCTTGTTAGTTCTGTTTATCCAACTTTCTATTTTGTCGTTACCATCCCAGTATTCACCTACAGAGTATTCTACACCTGTGGCATCATTATAGTCGGCAACATGGCTACCATCGAAACCTTTCACCATATCATAGCGGAAACCTGTGTAACCTAAATCATCCTTCAGATATTTCAGATATGCTTTGATTACCTTCTGCACATTTTCGCTCTTGTGGTCAATGTCACGGCAACCTCCAAAGTCGGTTCCCTCATCATTGTTCTGGCTGAGGCTTACCCCGTCTGTGGCAGCCTGGGTTGCTGTAGTTCCGCCATCATCATTCTTGCAGATGTCTGTAGGTTGCATCTGATAGGTCACACCCTTGTATGTTTCAGCAGGGAATTTATACCAGCCCTCCGTATTACGGTGGTTGACCACTACATCAGCTATTGCGCCTATACCAGCGGCTTTAAACTTGGTAATCAGACTTCTGAGTTCTGCCTCAGATCCGAATGATGAGTTCTGATTGAAATAATAATATGGCATATAGCCCATCACCTGAGTGGTTTCCATACATTTTCCACTTTGTGGAAGCCATACAAGATCAATGTAGCCTTTCAGGTCATCAGCCTGCTTCTCTAAGACCTTCCATTGTGACTCATTATAAGAATCCCATGAGAATCCTTGCAGCATCACACCGCTATAGTTGTTTGCCCAACCTTGTGAAGTGAGACCAGGTTCTGGCTCAGGCTTTGGTTCTGGAGTTGGGGTAGGAGTAGGAGTTGGCTCTGGAATATCAGGGTCGTTGCTACTTGAACAAGCTCCGAGAGTGAGTGCCATTGCAGCGAGGAGGGTGAAATATAATTTCTTCATGTTAATATACTTTTGATTGTTAATCTATTTTTATCGTATAGGTTTGTATTGTTATTACGGTGGCAAAGATACGATATTTTTGATTAGCCTGCATCATTAATTGATGCAAATCAAGTGAATAAATCATGCAAACGTTTGCACAAATTATTCATGGCATAAAGTGGAATTACATCTACATGATGACTGATATTTTGACGAAATTCGGTTTCATTTTTTCCGTCCCTGTACCCACTTTTATTTTTCCCTGCCCACGGAAAAATTCTTGCGTGGGCAGGGAGAAAAATATATTTGGGCAGAGAAGGATATTCCTCATTTCCTCATTTTCTGAATTTCCTCCAGTGGAAGTTCTGTGGCCGTTGATACTTGTTCCAAAGCCGTATCTATAGAATTTTTGATATCACGATACGCCTTCAAACTATCCATATTCTTTTCCTCCCTTACGAAAGTTCAATATATTATTGTCAAAAAAATCGCTATGGGTTCCATTGTTGAGGAACAGCAGCGTTAGTTTTTCGTCGTTTTGTTCCCATAGCATCAACCAATCAGGGGTTATATGGCATTCCCATATACCTTCAAAGTTTCCATGAAGTTTATGTGATTTATATGATGGTGGTAGTTTAACCTCATTGGCTAATTTCTCTACTGCTTTTTCAATGAGAACTGGATTTAGACATGTTTTACTCCTTTTCGAAGAGACTTTTTAAATTTGTTTGTAAAGTCAATAGAGTATTTCATTGTAAGCACTGTTTGATCAAGTCGTGAGCATCTTTTGCATGATATACTCTGCCAGCTTTAACATCTTCTATGGCTTCTTCAATTCCACTTTTCTTTT
>ENA-ORUI01000715-ORUI01000715.1-human-gut-metagenome-genome-assembly--contig:-NODE-715-length-39421-cov-5.803587_pt1 | contig 39421 bp, 29 predicted proteins | sample MGYA00242078_ERZ509205 | MGnify/ENA primary metagenome ERZ509205 (study PRJEB26280, sample SAMEA2338828) | human gut metagenome | biome: human gut; feature: human-associated habitat; material: faeces... | reverse complement strand
TGTTCGTGAAGGGCCCGGGTTCCGGTCGTGAAACCGCCATCCGTTCCCTGCAGTCCGCCGGACTCGAAGTCGGTTCCATCACCGACGTCACCCCGCAGGCACACAACGGCGTTCGTCCTCCGAAGCGCCGTCGCGTCTGAGCACTAGAAGAAATCATCAATCCAACGCCGCTTATGGCCGGTGAGTGCACCACCGGCCTGAAGCTGAAAGGATAACCACAGTGCTTATCGCACAGCGTCCGACACTTACCGAGGAATCTCTCAACCCTCAGCGTTCCCGCTTCACCATCGAGCCTCTTGAGCCTGGTTTCGGCTACACGCTTGGCAACTCGCTGCGCCGTACCCTCCTGAGCTCCATTCCGGGAGCGGCTGTGACTTCGGTGCGTATCTCCGGCGTCCCGCACGAGTTCACCACTCTGCCGGGTGTTGAAGAGGACGTTACCGAAATCCTGCTGAACATCAAGGGCATCGTGCTCACCAGCGAATACGATGAGCCGGTTGTCATGTATCTGCGCAAGAGCGGCAAGGGCGAGGCCACCGCGGGCGACATCACCCCGCCGGCCGGCGTCACCATCGCCAACCCGGACATGCATATCGCTACCCTCGCCGAGGATGGCGAACTCGAGATCGAGTTCACCGTCGAGCGTGGCCGCGGCTATGTGCCCGCCCAGATGAACAAGCAGGATAACGCCGAGATCGGCCGCATTCCGGTCGACTCGATCTACTCCCCGGTGCTCAAGGTGAGCTATCGTGTGGAAGCCACCCGCGTTGAACAGCGCACTGACTTCGACAAGCTCATCCTGGACGTGGAGACCAAGCCGGCTATTTCCCCGCGCGATGCAGTCGCATCCGCAGGCTCCACCCTGGTGGAACTCTTCGGTCTGTGCCGTGAGCTCAACACCCAGGCTGAGGGCGTCGAGGTTGGCCCTGCTCCTGTGGCAGAGGAAACCAACCCGGAGATGAACATCCCGATCGAGGACCTGAACCTCACCCAGCGCAGCTACAACTGCCTGAAGCGCGAGGGCATCCACACGATCGGCGAGCTGGTCGCCCACACCGAGCAGGATCTGCTCGATATCCGCAATTTCGGTATGAAGTCCATCGATGAAGTCAAGGAGAAGCTCCAGTCTCTGGGACTCGCCCTCAAGGCTTCCCCGCTGGGTAACTTCGATACCAATAATCTCGAAGGTGGCACCTTCTTCTCGCCGGAAGACGAGTGATCCGCCACTTTTGACTTAACCGCTTCGTTGGATTCGGACGTTCGGGCAACTGCCCACCTGAATCCAACGGGGCTTTCAAGGAGAAACAATGCCTACACCAAAGAAGGGTCCGCGTCTGGCCTCCAGCCCGGCTCATGAGCGTCTTATGCTCGCGAACATGGCCACCAGCCTGTTCCAGAACGGCCGCATCACCACCACCCTGCCGAAGGCCAAGCGTCTTCGTCCGCTGGCCGAGCGCCTGATCACGCTCGCCAAGCGTGGTGATCTGCACAACCGTCGTCGCGTGATGCGCGTCATCCGCAACAAGTCCGTCGTGCACAAGCTGTTCACCGAGATCGCCGAGCAGATGGAGCAGCGCGAAGGCGGCTACACCCGCATCGTCAAGATCGCTCCGCGTCGCGGCGATGCCGCTCCGGCAGCCATCATCGAGCTCGTCACCGAGCCGGTGAGCCCGAAGCAGGCCGTGGTGAAGGAAGCCGAAGCCGCAACCAAGGTTGCCGCTGCCGAGGCTCCGGAAGCCGCCGCTGAAGAGGCTACCGCTGAGAACGCCGAGTGAATCGCTCTTAGCTGATTGAAGGCCGGGAATCGCAAGGTTCCCGGCCTTTGTCATGTCTGCTGCCAAGACTGTCGTGCCACATGCCTCACTATGCCAGCCATTTGCTATGCTCAATGCCGTGAGACTACGCATCGATTTGGCATATGACGGTACCGGCTTCTACGGATGGGCGAAACAGCCCGAAATACGTACGGTACAGGGCGAAATCGAACGCGTGCTGCATACCATTCTTCGCGTACCGGAAGGAGACCCGACCGAACCGCTGCGCCTTACCGTGGCCGGACGAACCGACACCGGCGTGCACGCCTCGCATCAGGTATGCCATCTGGACGTCAACGAGGACGTGCTCAAACGCTGCGTCGGCCACATGGACGTGCCGCCCGTCATCGCGCTTACCCGCAGACTTCAGCGCATGCTGCCGGCCGATATCGCAATCCGCGGCATCGCACCCGCTCCGGACGGTTTCGACGCGCGTTTCTCCGCGTTGGAACGTACCTACGTGTACCGAATCGCCGATAGGTCAAGCGAGGCGGACCCCCGTACCAGAAACTTCGTATTGCATATCGACGATGAACTTGACCTCAAATCCATGAACGAAGCCGCTGCGATGACGATCGGCCTGCACGATTTCGGCTCGTTCGCCACCCCAAATCCGGGCGGCACCACCATACGCGAGGTGAAGACCGCGTATTGGCGTCGCGTGCCGCAGCGGACGCTTATCGACGACGGCATGACGATGGGGGAGCGGTACCGTACGCCGACCGTGGAATCGGGCCTCGTCTGCTTCGTGATCGTCGCCGACGCGTTTGCACGCAATATGGTGCGCTCCCTCGTCAACGGCTGCGTGCAGGTCGGTATCGGCAAACGTTCCCTCGACTGGTTTGCAGGAAAAATGGCGGCTCCGCTGCGCGAAGGCTCCACAGGACCGATCGCGCCGCAAGGACTGACGCTGGAGCATATCGAATATCCGGCCGACGACCAGCTGGCGGTCCGCGCCGAAGCCATTCGCGCCAAGCGCACACTGTAGCTTTATTGCGATTGTCACAGCCAGGTTACGGGCGCTTGTCATGTCCATTGCCGAGACATTGTCGTAACAGACCGTTTCGTTTTCCGGAAACGCTGGTTCGTTAGGTTTTTCTTCCATCAAGGCACGATGCCTCAGATTGGCATGCGTTCGCATGGGGTGGAAGGGAGCGTGGAACGATGATTGAATCCGCCGCACGAAGGTTGGCTTCGGAACTGGTCGATCGTCGGGAGTCGATCAACCGGGAGCTGAGCCGTAATGGCGTACGGTTCGGCATCTACAAGAACGGCGAGTACCATGACCGGCTGTTTCCGTACGATCCGATTCCGCGCATCATCGAATCGAACGAATTCGACAGAATGGAAGCCGGACTGAAACAGCGCGTCAACGCGTTGAACGCCTACCTGCGCGACATCTACTCCGACAAGCAGGCCATCAAGGACGGCATCGTGCCGGAAGAATACGTGTACACGTCCGCGGGATACTTTCCGCAAGTCAACGGCGTGACACCTCCGGGCGGCGTGTTCGCGCACATCGCCGGCGAGGACCTGGTGCAGGGGCAGGACGGGCAATGGTGGGTGCTGGAAGACAATCTGCGCATTCCATCCGGTGCCAGCTATCCGCTGTTCGCCCGCGATATCGAACGCAGAATCACGCCCAGCCTGTTCCGCAACGTACGTGTGCGCGACAATCGCGATTATCCACGACTGCTGCGCCAATCCATGGATTTCGTCTCCACCGACGGCATAGCAGTGGTGCTCACCCCCGGCAGGTACAATTCCGCGTTCTTCGAATATGCATACCTGGCCGAGAAAACCGGCGCGGCGCTCGCGTTCCCCGAAGACCTCGAAGTCGTGGACAACAAAGTGTACTTCCTCGACTATGCCGGCAGAAAACACCGCGTCGGCGTGGTCTACCGCCGTCTGTCCGACGAATATCTCGACCCGTTCGCGTTCAACCCGGATTCCGTGGTCGGCGTGCCGGGAATCCTATCCGCCTACAGGTCGGGCAATGTGGCGATCGTCAACGCTCCGGGCAACGGCGCGGCCGACGACAAGGCCATCTACTATTTCGTGCCGAACATGATCCGCTATTATCTCGGCGAAGAGCCGATTCTGCACAATGCGCCGACCTACATGCCGATGTTCGACAAGGACCGCAAGGAGGTACTCGACCGGCTCGGCGAACTGGTCATCAAGGATGTGGCGGAAGCGGGCGGCTACGGCGTCGTGTTCGGTTCGTCGCTCGACCGGTCGCGGCGAGAGGAACTGGCCGAACGCATCAAGGCCGAACCGCGCCGGTTCATCGCGCAGGAGGTCATCCAATTCAAGGACATCGACGTGGTGGACCCCGAAACCGGACAGATGAGCCCACGTAAATGCGACCTGCGCGCCTTCGTGGTGACCGGCAAGAACACGCACGTATGGTATTCGGGACTGACACGCTACTCGTCCATACCGGGCCAGATGATCGTCAACTCATCACAGGGCGGCGGTTTCAAGGACACCTGGGTACTGGCCAAAGAGACCGGCGTGGAGCATGATTACGCACCCGGCTCGGAGGTCGTGCGCGTGCTGGAACAGTCCCGCAAGCACTCGCTGGCACTCGTCACCGCGTCGAAGGCCGACAACCTGTTCTGGCTCGGCCGCTACACGGAACGCGTATTCACCACGCTGAGCCAATTCTTCCCCTTCTACGACCGTGTGATGGACACGGATGTGGACGCGTTCCGACCGTTCGCCCGTGCGCTCGACCTGCCGGAGGATTTCGAGGATTTCGACGCGTTCATCCACAGCTTCCTGTACGACGAGAAGAATCCGGATTCCGTACGCAGCGCCATCGTCTACGCGTTCAACAACGCGGTGATTCTGCGCCCCGAACTTGGTTCTCGCTCGTTGCAGCAGGTGGAGTTGGCCATGAGCTCCATAGTGGAGGCATCCGAATACGGCGGCACGGACGCGGACATCTTCAAACACCGCGACATCGCGGACAACATGCTCGCCTTCTGGGGAGGTGTGGAGAATTCCCCCGTCGAACCGACTCTGAAATCGTTCATTTTCGTGGGCAAATATCTGGAACGTCTGGATCTGTACACACGATTCGGATATTCCGTGGAAGAGCTCAAGGCGCCGCTCGCCAAACTGGGCAGCTACATCCTGCCGTTGAACGGTCTGCCGGTACCGCAATGCTTCGCCGAAGGATTGCGCTGGCTGGTCGGCCAGCTGCCGCAGCGGGGATATGCGGAGCTTGCGGAAAAACTGGGGATGCTGCTGAAAGATTTCGATGGGCGCATCTCCACGAAGGATCTGAAGGATCTGGGCATGCTCAACACGATGGACATGGACGCCGCGCGACTGTGAAGAATACGTGCCACAGCCATCGCACGGTGCGTGTATAACGGCTAGAACAAGGCCCACGGCGTGGAAAACGCCGAAGGAACGACAATAATCGCTGAGGAGACGATGTGAAGAAACTGGTGTTTGACTATGAGATGAAGCTCTCATTCAGCTCGCCCGTGACCGACCATCGCTTCCAACTGCGCTGCATTCCAGCTACCGGCCCACGCCAGCAGGTGATCGACGTGGCAGTCAAAATCGAACCGGATGTGGAACTCGAAACCACCATCGATTCCTTCGATTCCGTGGTGATGACCGGATTCATTCCCGAACCGCACACCATGTTCAACTACTCGGTGACCGGCATCGCCTTCGTGGACAACGCGCATATCAAATCCGAAATCTACAAGCCGCTGTACCGCTTCAATTCGGCGTTGACAGTGCCGGGGCCGGCCATCGAAGCGTTGATCGGCATCTGCCGTGAACGCATCGCGTCCCTGCCTGCCGACTGCACGCCGATCGACCAAGCCCGTGAGGTGATGGACGAGGTGTTCAAAACGTTCGTCTACACGCCGGCCTCCACCACCATCCGCACCACCGCCGAGGAAGCGTTCGCTCAACGCAAGGGCGTATGCCAGGATTACGCGCACGTCATGCTGTCCGTGTGCCGGCACGTCGGACTCACTGCCCGATACATCGCGGGATTGCTCGGCGGCGAGGGCGCCACGCACGCATGGGTCGAAATCTACCATGATGGACGTTGGGTCGGTTTGGACCCCACACACAACCGTATGGTCGACGACAACTACATCACCATCGCCCATGGCCGCGATTACCGCGACTGCATGCTCGACATCGGCATCTTCTCCGGCTGCGACGTCAAGCAGGACCAGTGGGTCAACGCTTCCGTGCACGAGCAGGGATACTGATTCCCCGACGTTTTCTCGATGCCGGATTCCGTATTTCGGCAGATGCAAAGCAGATAAACAAAAAAGGCCGAAACGCCATTGTTTCAACCTTCATTGCATGCGGATAAGGCGAGATTCGAACTCGCGGAGGGGTTCGCCCTCACACGCTTTCGAGGCGTGCTCCTTAGACCGCTCGGACACTTATCCATTCGTCACCTGAAAACAAGCAACTTGATAATTGTGCCACAGCGGTGGCGATTGTCAAATCGGACTGGCTGCAACGGTGTGATTTCCGGCGTGTCTTGCTTTGCGCCCGACTGTGCGTCCTTAGGCGAACAGCGCTTCGTCGAAGGAAGGATAGCCCCAATCAAGCGCCAATTCGACACGGTCCGCAATCAGACCGGCAAGCACGCCCAGGGATTGCGCTCGCGAATCCGTCGACTGTTTTGCATTGGTGACGCGTGACTGGGAATGATCGTTCGCGGCATTGGAGCTTCCGGCGATTGCCGTTATCTCGCTTCGCGCGCAGTTCATTTCGATGGTGGCGTCGGTCGGTGCCGTAAGGCCGGTGGCGGAATCGAGCATCGTGTCGGGGTGGGCGAGCAAGGCGGTGGCCTCGTACGTTTTCCTACGATCGTCAATGGTGCCCGAGAAGGATGCGAACCGTTGCGATGTGGTCTTATGACGATTGCTGATATCCAGCGTCGCATGGCCGCTGTTGCGGGCCGCCAGCACTTCCATGGCGAATCCGGCACGGTCTTCGGCCTGCGCGGCGGTGGCAAGGGACTTGGAATCGACGTCAAGCGATTCGACATCGTCAAAACGCGACAGCGTGATCGGCGCGACGGCCACCGACAGTTGATCGCCCAGTGCGCGAGCCATATGACGTGCCTGCGCGCTGCGCAACGTGCCTTCGGCAAAACGCGCCGGACATTGCGCCGCGGTGTTCGTCCATGCGGAGACCGCCTGCTGCGCCGAGAAATAGCGGCGGATGATGTGCTGATGCTGGTCGTGTGCGATCTTGTTATCGGCGGTGGCATCGAAATAGGCCTTCTCGCACGGGCTTTGCCGTTGTTCGGCTTCAGCCCTGCCTGCGATCCTGGGCATGGAGCATGCCGTCAGCGCCGGCATGAGGATAGCGGTGCAAAGCAATGCGCAGACGCGTTTCGCGATAAAAGAAACCGAGCGGAAAGAAGGGGTACGTGTCTGCATGAATCATTAGACTAATATCTGACTGTGACCATTGGGCCATGCGCTCGGAATAACTTCATATAGGAGGTCTTGGAAATATGGAACTGGACCTGGCAGGAATGCACCAGCTCGCCGCTGGGCAGGGAATTGATCCCGAGACGCTGGATGCCGCACTCTCGGAAGCATTGCGACTGGCATATCTGAAAACCCCTCACGCTGCGAAGCACGCTCGCGTCGAGCTTGATCCGCGTGCGGGAAGCTTCACCGTATGGGCCCAGGACGAGATTCCTGGCGAGCCGACTGAAGACGATCCCCACCCCGCGCCGACTCTGGGCGAGGAATACGACGACACTCCGCACGATTTCGGCCGACTGGCCGCTGCGACCGCTCGTCAGGTGATCAGCCAGCTGTTCCGCAAGGCCGAGGATGACAAGGTGTTCGGCGCGTTCTCCGGTCAGAAGGGCAAGCTCATCACCGGCATCGTGCAGCAGGACGTCAAGGACACATCCAACGTGCACGTGGCCGTCGGCGACGTCGAAGCCCTGCTGCCGCGCCGCGAGCAGGTGCCCGGCGAACGCTACCGTCACGGCGAACGTATCCGCGTGTACGTGGTGAACGTGGCCCGTGGTCTGAAGGGCCCGGAAATCGTGGTGTCCCGTTCCCATCCGGAGCTGGTCCGCCGCCTGTTCGAACGTGAGGTTCCGGAACTGGTTTCGGGAGCCGTGTCGATTATGGCCATCGCCCGCGAGGCGGGCGCCCGCACCAAGATCGCCGTCCGTGCCAACACCGAAGGCGTCAACCCGAAGGGCGCGCTGATCGGCCCCGGCGGAGCCCGAGTGCGCGCCGTCATGGAGAACCTCGGTCCTGAGAAAATCGATATCGTCGACTGGTCCGCGGATCCGGCGAAATTCGTCGCCGCGGCGCTGTCTCCGGCCGTCGCCACCGGTGTGCAGGTGATCAGCGAGAAGAACAAGACGGCCATCGCCTTCATCCACGATGACCAGCTGTCCCTGGCCATCGGCAAGGAAGGCCAGAACGCACGTCTTGCGGCCAAGCTGACCGGCTGGAAGATCGGCATCGAATCCGCTGAGGCGCATGCCAAGAAGATGGCCGAATCGGCGGACCATTCCGATGGGGAAACCGAGGAATAAACAACACTTCCGGTAGACAACAAGCCCGTGGACGTACAATCCACGGGCTTGAGTATGCTGGACTCGACAATCCAAAGCGTGACGGCCATGCCGTCATGCCCAGGGAAAAGACGAGGTATCACGAACATGGTTGCACGATGAGAAGGAACAAGCTCGCCGTGAATCAGTAGCGGTCGCGCCCGTATGCGCGCGGCCCAAGATAGGAGAATTGAGTGCCGAAAGCACGCGTATATGAACTTGCCAAGGAACTTGGCGTTGACAGCAAAACCGTTTTAAGCAAACTTGAGGCGATGGGCGAATTCGTGAAGTCCGCATCGTCTACCGTTGAACCTCCCGTTGCACGCAAGCTGAGGAACGCATTCGCGTCCAGCGGACAGGGCAACGCATCTGATTCCAAGAAGCCGGGCCATACGGCCAAGAAGCCTGCCGAACCGGCATCTCATTCCATGCCAAAGCCGGCCGCTCCGTCAGCACCGAAGCCGGCTGCCCCCGCAGCGCCGAAGCCGCATCATGCCGCTTCCAAGTCCGATGCCCCGAAGCCGGGCCATCGCGCGCCGCGTCCAGGCGAATCCCGCCAGCATGGCAATCGTCCTAACGGCAACGCCCCGCGTCCGCAGGGTGGAGACCGCCGCCAGTCCGGTCGCCCGACGGCCGTTCCGGGAGCTCGCCCCCAGCATGGCAACGCCCCGCAGGGCGGCAACAACGCCAACGGCGCGAAGCCGCACACCCCGGGACCGCGCCCGGGCAACAATCCGTTCAGCCGCAAGCAGGGCATGCACACCCCGACTCCGGGTGATATTCCGCGTCCGCATCCGATGAACCGTCCGAGCGTCAACAATGGCGAAGGACGTCGTGGTGGCCGTCCGGGTCAGGGCGGTGGCCAGCGTGGCGGCTTCCGTGGTCGTCCGGGTCAGGGCGGCGCGAAGCCAGGCCAGTGGGGCCAGCATCGTCCGGGTCAGGGCGGTGGCCAGCGTCCCGCCGGCGGCGGCAATCGTTTCGGTGGCAATGGCGGCGGTTTCCAGGGCGGCAACAGCGCTCCGAGCAATGGTCCGGCACGTGGTGGCCGCGGCCGCGGCGGCGCTGCAGGCGCGTTCGGACGTCAGGGAGGCAAGTCCTCGAAGGCGCGTAAGAACCGTCTGGCGAAGCGTCAGGAATTCCAGGAGATGAAGGCTCCGGTCATCGGCGGCGTGCGCATTCCGACCGGCAACGGACAGGAAGTCCGTCTGCGTCAGGGTGCGTCCCTCGCCGATCTGGCCGAGAAGATCAACGTCAATCCGGCGGCGCTGGTCACCGTGCTGTTCCACCTTGGTGAAATGGCCACGGCCACCCAGTCCCTGGATGAGGCCACGTTCCAGATCCTCGGCGAGGAAATCGGCTGGAACATCAAGATCGTGTCCGCCGAAGAGGAAGACAAGGAGCTGCTGCAGCAGTTCGACATCAACCTGGACGAAGAGGAACTGCAGGAGGACGAGGATTTGAAGCCGCGTCCGCCGGTCGTCACCGTCATGGGCCATGTCGACCACGGTAAGACCCGACTGCTCGACACCATCCGCCGCACCAACGTCATCGAAGGCGAAGCCGGCGGCATCACCCAGCGCATCGGCGCATACCAGGTGACCGTCAATCTTGAGGGCGAGCCGCGCAAGATCACGTTCCTTGATACCCCGGGCCACGAAGCCTTCACCGCAATGCGTGCCCGTGGCGCCGAACTCACCGACGTCGCGATCCTCGTGGTCGCCGCCGACGACGGCGTCATGCCGCAGACCGTGGAAGCCATCAACCACGCCCAGGCCGCGCATGTGCCGATCGTGGTGGCCGTCAACAAGATCGATAAGCCGGGCGCCAACCCGGACAAGGTCCGCGGCCAGCTTACCGAATACGGTCTGGTTCCGGAAGAATACGGCGGCAACACCATGTTCGTCGACATCTCCGCGAAGCAGGGCACCAACGTCGACAAGCTGCTCGAAGCGGTGCTGCTCACCGCCGACGCCGAGCTCGACCTGCGCGCCAACCCGGATATGGACGCCCGTGGCGCCACCGTCGAAGCCCGACTTGACAAGGGCCGTGGCGCCGTGGCTACCGTGCTGGTGCAGTCCGGTACCCTCCACATCGGCGATGCCATCGTTGCCGGCACCTCCTACGGTCGTGTCCGCGCCATGCTCGACGAAAACGGCAACCACATGCAGGAAGCCGGTCCGTCCACCCCGGTGCAGGTGCTGGGTCTGACCTCCGTGCCGACCGCAGGCGACCTGTTCCTGGTGGCCTCCGACGACCGTACCGCACGTCAGATCGCCGAGAAGCGTCAGGCCACCGAGCGTGCGGCCCAGCTGGCCAAGCGCCGCAAGGTCGTTTCCCTCGAAAGCCTCAAGGAGCAGTTCGCCAAGTCCGAGGTGGATATGCTCAACATCGTCATCAAGGGCGATTCCTCCGGTTCCGTCGAGGCTCTGGAAGATTCCTTGATGAAGATCGAGGTGTCCGACGAGGTCGGCATCCAGGTGATTCACCGCGGCGTCGGCGCCATCACCCAGAACGACGTCAACCTGGCCACCGTCGACAAGGCCGTCATCATCGGCTTCAACGTCCGTCCGAACCGCCAGGTGGCGGATCTGGCCGAACGCGAAGGTGTGGAGATCAAGTACTACTCGATCATCTACAAGGCCATCGAGGACATCGAAGCATCCCTCAAGGGCATGCTCAAGCCGGAATACGAAGAGGTCGTCACCTCCCACTCCGAGATCCGCGAGATCTTCCGCTCCTCCAAGTTCGGCAACATCGCCGGCGTCATGGTTCAGGACGGCGAAGTCAAGCGTGGTACGAAGTGCCGTATCCTGCGCAACGGCATCGCCACCGTCAACGACCTCGAGATCTCCTCGCTGCGTCGTTTCAAGGACGACGTCACCTCCGTCAAGGAAGGCTACGAGGCTGGCATCAACCTCGGCACCTTCAACGACATCGAGATCGGCGATATCATCGAGACCTTCGAAATGCAGGAAATCGAGCGTAAGTAGCCGAGTGCTTCGAGCTTCGCATCGATAACCAGGTAAGGAACGCCCACAGCCGGTTCACGACTGCGGGCGTTCCGTGATACAACAAGAACTTTTCACCAAAAGGACAGCAATGGCAGGAACCAATCCCCGCGCCGCGCGCATCGCGGCGTTGATTCAGCGTGTGATCGCATCGTCCATGGAGGCGCAGCTGCACGACAAGCGACTGGCCAACGTGACCATCACCGAAGTGCGCGTCACCAACGATCTGCAGATCGCGAAAGTCTACTGGACCCAGCTCGGCCATGAAGGACACGAGCAGGGCGAACGCCGCCGCGCGCAGCAGGCCCTGAACCAGGCCAAAGGACGCCTGCGTTCCCTGGTAGGCACCAAGGCCGGACTGCGACTCACCCCGCAACTGGAATTCATCTTCGACGAAGTGCCGGGCGAGGCCCATGAGATCGAGGACATCCTCGCGCTCGCACACAAGCGCGACGAAGAACTCGCCAAGTCCCGCGCCAACGCGCAATACGCCGGCGACGCCGATCCGTACAAGCACGACGAGCCCGATGATGACGACTTCGACGATGATGACGATGTCGAGGTCGAGGATTGGGACGATGACGACGAAGCCTGACAACTCCGGTCTGCTGGTCATCGACAAGCCGCAGGGCGTCACCAGCCACGATGTGGTCGCGGCGGTGCGTGGCGCCCTGCACATGAAACGCGTCGGCCATGCCGGCACGCTCGACCCGATGGCCACCGGCGTGCTGGTGGTCGGCTTCGGCAACGCCACACGTCTGCTCAACTACATCGTCGACCACGACAAAACCTACCTGGCCACCATCAGACTCGGCCAGCGCACCACCACGGACGACGCCGACGGCGAACTGCTGCCGGGGGAGGGAACTATCGCCGAATTCCCTTCACGACAGACCGTTGAAGACGTCATCGCCCATCATTTCACCGGGCGCATCGAGCAGGTGCCGAACTCCTATTCAGCCATCAAAATCAACGGCCAGCGCGCCTATGATCTGGCCCGAGAAGGCAAGGATGTGGACCTCAAGGCCCGTCCGGTGACCATCTCGGAATTCAGCGTTTCGGCAGTGCGATACGGCTATGCTTCGACCACATGCGCGGGATCACCGCTTGCCGATGCCATCGAAATCGCCCCGGAGGAATCCTGGCATGCCGAAACCGACGGGCAAAACGAACCGAACATGCAGCCAGTCATGGAACTCGACGTGACCGTGACCTGCTCGGCCGGCACCTACATCCGCGCACTCGGCCGCGATCTGGGCGCCGAACTCGGCCTCGGCGGCCATCTGACCATGCTGCGCCGCATCCGCGTCGGGCGTTTCTCGGTGAACATGCCAAACGTCATGACCGCCCATACGGAAGCCAAAACCTTCACCAACCGCGAAGGCATCGAAGTGACACGCAACCGTGCGGTGCTTGACGATGCCGAGCATGCCGTTGACCACGCACTCGACCTGGTCGCCAGCGCGGCCGCTTCCATGGACATGCTTCCCGTCACCGAACAGGAGGCGACGGACCTGCGGTTCGGCCGTAGAATCGCCCACGACATCCATACGACCATGGCCGCGTACGTTCCCGAAACCAACGATCTGGTGGCGATCGTGGAACGCGCCAAACGTGGCGAGACCAAGCCGGTCGCGGTCTTCAACTGAAACAATCAAGACCGGCCTGCACGCAATACGAACACGACAAACACACGGACAATACGCAAAGAAGGACACATGAAGACGATCACGCTTACCCCCGATGCCAGCGGCATGGTGGATTGGCCGACCCTGAGCAACGACAAGAAGTCCGTGGTGACCATCGGCTCATTCGACGGCATGCATCAGGGACATCAGGCGGTCATCCGCCGTGTGGCCGAACTCGCCGAACGGGAGCAGGCGTTCTCCGTGGTGGTGCTGTTCGACCCGCGTCCCGCGCTGGTGCACGCTTACGCCGCCAAACATGACGGTCAGGAACCGCCCGCAGGCACGCCTGACACGCAGGCGCTGACCAGTGTGGACGAACGGCTGCGCGCCATCGACGCCATCGGCGTGGACTACACGCTCATCGTGCGCTACACCATGGCATTCGCCGCGAAATCATACCGCTTCTTCCTTGGCCAGATGGTCGGCAAACTCGGCATGCGCACGCTGGTGCTCGGCTCCGACGCCGCCATGGGCGCGAACCGCGCCGGAAACGTGAAGGCCATTGAGAATCTGGCGCTCGCCACCGGCGTGTTCCAGCTGGAGGTCGTGGACGATTTCGGTCCGGGGCTGACCCGAGTGCCGGTCAATGCGAAGCCGGTGATGCCGTCCGAACCCGGCGAGCCTTCCGACCCTCTGGAGGGGGCTTCCAAGGCCGAACGACGCGCATGGAGCAAGAAGCATCAGGCCAAGGAGGTGCGCACGTGGAGCTCCACCAATGTGCGCTATCTGCTGAGCCAAGGCCGTATCAAGGACGCAGACGCGATACTCGGCCACGCGCATGCCGTGGAAGGCACCGTGGTGCATGGCGAGGAACGCGGCCGCACCATCGGATTCCCGACCGCCAATCTGAGCGAGAACGTCGCCGGATACCTGCCGGTGGACGGCGTGTACGCCGGCTGGCTGGTCGATTTGGGGGAGAAGTCCGCCGACGGTGGCGAAGAAGCCGGGGAGAAGCCGGCCGACGGCGTATCGCAGCAGTATGACGCTTCGTCCGTCAACGCGCGCGTGGCCATGCAGTCGCCACACCGCTGGCCGGCGGCCATCTCCATCGGCACCAAGCCGACGTTCAACGAGGACGGTGACGCCGAACGCGTGGTGGAAGCCTACGCCATCACCGATGACTGGTTGGACCTGTACGGCCATCAGGCGCGCGTGGAATTCGCTGGATTCCTGCGCCCGCAGATCAAATTCGATTCGGCCGACGATCTGGTGGTCGAGCTGAAACGCAACGTCGAGGAGACGAAGCGCCTCACCGCTTGAGACGGATCGGTCCGATTGATTTGATTGGTTCGATTGACGCGAATCATTGACGCCATCCGTGTTTTGTTACCCAAACGGGCTTTCCCGGGTTGCAAAAAGCGGATGGCGATGCCGTTTGGGCATCGGCGACCTATCGCAGAATCGCGGCCAACGCGTCCTGCAACGTATCCGCCTGCACCACGCCCATTCCCGGCACGGCGACGTTCTTGCGCAGCGTCGGCACAACGGCGGTGGTGAAACCAAGACGCGCCGCCTCACGAAGCCGATATTCCAGTCTCGGCACCGGGCGCACCTGCCCGGTCAACGAAATCTCGCCGATCGCGCACGTCGTACGGGGAATCGGTTTCGATTTCGCAGCGCTCGCCAACGCGGCCACAATCGCCAGATCGCAACCCGGCTCACGCGCCTGACCGCCGGCGATTGTGGAAATGTACAGGTCGTTGGCCAGCAGATTGATGCCACCGTGACGATATAACACCGCCACCAGCATGGCGATACGGTTGGAGTCCACACCGTTCGCCGCACGACGTGGCGTCGGCAGCACCGACCTGGTGACCAGCGCCTGCACTTCAATCGGCAGACTGCGATGCCCATCCAACGTGAACGTCACGCACGTGCCATCCACCTGCGTCGTCGCAGAACCATTGCCGGTTGATAGGAACAGGCCGGACGGATCGGTCACCTCCTCAATGCCCTCGCCGCTCATATCAAAACAGCCGACCTCATCGGTCGGTCCGAAACGGTTCTTCACTGCACGCAGCATACGCAACGCGGTTTCGGCATCGCCTTCGAACTGACAGACCACATCCACCAGATGCTCCAACGTACGCGGACCTGCGATCGAACCATCCTTGGTGACATGACCCACCAAAAGCACTGGAATATCAAGGGTTTTGGCGGTGTCAATCAGCGCGCTCGCCACTTCGCGCACCTGCGTGGATCCGCCGGAGATGCCATCGACGTCCTGCGAGACGATGGTCTGCGCCGAATCGACGATGGCCAACGCTGGCTTGAACTGTTCGATAAGCCCCAACACCGTGGACAGATCCGTGGTGGAGGCGAGCAGTAGATTCGGCTCCATGGCGCCGATGCGCGACGCGCGCATGCGGACCTGCGCCTGCGATTCCTCGCCGGAAATATACAGTACGGTATTGCGCTCGGTGGCGAACGCCGTCAGCCTCGCCACATTGCCGGCGGTTTCCAGCAGCAATGTCGATTTGCCGATGCCCGGCTCTCCTGCGATCAGCGTGACCGATCCCGGCACGATGCCACCGCCGAGCACGCGGTCGAATTCCGAAAATCCTGTGGCGATTCTGGAGATGTTCTCCGTGCCTATGTCGGTGATCGGCCTCGCCGCGGACGATGCGACCGGATGCGATTGCGTGCGCGAGGTCCGTCCCGGAGCCGCGGTACGCGAGCCTGCCGCGGGACGGGCTTCATGGAATTCCTCAATGGTGCCCCATTGACCGCATTCGGGGCAGCGGCCGAGCCACTTCGGGCCGCTCCAGCCGCATTCGGAACAGAGGAATTGCGAGGACGTCTTTGCCATATCGCCGACAATACGGAGGTTTTGGGACAAGACGTTCGCGGGTGGCGTACTCGTTGCACAGACATTGCGCTGAAAACCGTTTCGGGAACTGGATTCCATGACTTCGAGGGGATGGTTGCGCGTCTTATGGCTGTGAAAGAATGACAAGCATGTCTGATACGCAGAATTCCTCTTCGCATGGCAAATTGATTGCCGCCGTCGTAGCAGCCGCGCTTGTGGTTGTGCTTGCTCTGATTTCCGCATTTGTGTGGCCTGGTTGGGCCTTGAACAAGAACGGACAGGCCGGTCAGGCCGGTCAGACGAGCCAGCAGGCTTCCACTTCGAACGGTACGGACGGCGACAAGACGGAGCCCACCAAACCGTCGATCGATGCCGTGGCATTGCCCGACGGGGCCAGCGAGCTGCTCAAGGCCATGCCGGATTCCGTATTGAATTACGCGCGTACCAAGGCTGACGCCAGCACGACGTGGTCCAGCACCTCTCCCGTCGAGGAATACGCGTTGACGTATTCCACCGGCAAGAAAGGACAGGACGTCACGCTGGAAGTGGGCCAGTGGAACGACGGCGACAAGGCGAAATCCCAGTACGACACGCTGGTTGAAGCCATGACCGGCAAGGAGCTGGGAAGCGGCAACGTGAAGGTTTCCGGCAAGACGACCGGCGCCTACAGCGCCAAAGCCGATCCGGACGACGATACCAAGGCCGTTGCCGTGTGGCGCAACGATACGGTGGTTTTCTATGCCACCGGCGCGAAGAACGACATCCAGCGTTTCTACCAGCAGTTCCCCCTGTAACGTCGACGGAATCGTCTCGATGGCGAATCGCGGCCGGCTGATGGAATATCACGCGGAAAACGAAACGTGATTTTCCACCATATGAATGCCTGCGCGCGTATTCGTCCCCGAAGCAGTGTAGTATTGGGCAAGTTGCAAACTTTTACCCTTTGAGTTTAAGGAACGGAGGCTGAGATGGGCTCGGTCATCAAGAAGCGCCGCAAGCGCATGAGCAAGAAGAAGCATCGTAAACTGCTTCGTAAGACTCGCCACCAGCGCAAGTAGTCTTCAGGCGCGTGTGAAGCGTCCGCTCAAACAAAATCCCGCGATTCCTTTCGGAGTCGCGGGATTTTTGCTATCTGCGCGGCGGTGTCGGCCGGTATATTCCACACCAGCCGACACGCCTGCCTGTCAGGATCTCACTTGTTGGGGTTGTCCATCACGCGCGGGCCGTTCGGATCGCCGACGATGACCTGGTCCACCATGTTCAGGAACAGGCCGTGCTCGACCACGCCGACCATGGTGATGAGGTCCTGCGCGAGCTCCTGCGGGTGGTCGATGCGCTCGAGGTGCAGATCCACCACATAGTTGTTCTCATCGGTGCGCACCGGCTCGCCGTTCGCGTCGAGACGCAGCACCGGCTTGTAGCCCTTGGCCTCAAACTTCTTGACGACCTGTCCTGCGCCGAACGGAATCACCTCGACCGGCAGCGGGAACTTGCCGATGGTGTCCACGACCTTGGACTCGTCCACGATCCACACGATCTTGTTGGAGTTGGTGGCCACGATCTTCTCCCACAGGAGAGCCGCACCGCCGCCCTTGATGCCGTTGAAGTTCTTGTCCACCTCGTCGGCGCCGTCGATGGTCACGTCGATATGGTCGACGTCATCGATGTTGACGATCTTGATGCCGTAGCCTTCGGCCTGCTCCTGGGTGCGGCGGGAGGTGGTGACGCCCGTGAACTCGAGGCCTTCCTCCTTGACGCGACGACCGAGCTCGTCGACCAGGAAACGCACGGTCGAGCCGGTGCCCAGACCTGCGATCATGCCGTTCTGAATCAGCTTTGCAGCCTCGATGCCGGCCGCCTTCTTCAGCGCGTCCTGCTGTGCCTTGTCCATGATCCTCCTTCGATATGGGGTTAAGACCGTCTCCATACTATCGGATGCGTTGATTTTCAAGGCGCGAATGGTTGGTTGCGGGAGCAGGTGTCTGTTTTGGACTGCGGAAAAGTTTTCACGGAATGTTTCACGGTCCTGCGTGAGGTGGCGTGCAAAAAAAGACGCGCATGAAATGACATGTGGGGAGCGGCTTGCGTAAAGCGGCTCCCCGCATGTCTCGCTCAGCTATGTTTGACCGCGAACGGCGCCTCGTCCAATACCAGCGTGCCGTCACCCATCACATAGCCTTCCACGGCGATATACCCACGGATGAGACGTGGATTGCCGTCGAAGGTCGGGCTGGATTCCGGTGGGGGAGTGAACCGCACCGTACCCGACACCGACAGGCCCGATGGGCTTGGACGATGCGGCAGTTTCGGCAGATCCTGCGATTGCGATGAAGCTGCCTGTTCCGGTGCCGATTCTTCGTCGCCTTGCGATTCGCTGCGCGATTCGTTCGCATTCTGCGGTACGGCCGTGCTGTCCGTGTCCGTGCCGTCCGCGTTGCCCGTCACCGGCTTGTCGTTCTCGTCGCCTTCACGGGGAAAATAGTCGGGTTTGACCAGCATCTGCGCATAGGATTGATGCGGTTCACCGGATTCGTCCGTTTTCCCGGATTCGTCCGGTTCGGCTGGACCGCCCGCGTCCGGGAAGCTGGATTCGGGTATGACCTTCGTCGCTTCGGTCTCAAGCATTGTGGTGGTTTCCGCCGGTTCGGTCTCGAGCACGGTCGTTTCCACCGCATCATCTGCGTCGTCATCGGTTGTCTGTCCGAAATCCGCAAGGTCGTGGGAAACGCCTTCCGGCTCCGCCAGCATGCTGGCGATCGAACGCGGCTTCGTGCTGTTGCTGGAATTGGCGGTATCGGCACCGGAATCGCCGGTGCCGGTCGTGGCGGAATCGCCTTGTCCGCGTCCCATGTGGTATTCGGCGGCGCTGATCGCACCATCCATCAGCATCCTCGCATCCTCGGGAACATCGGTGCCACGCGAATACTCGGAAGCCAGCAGCGACTGCCATCCTTCCAACGGCAGATAGCCTTCGCGCACATGCGAACGGCAATCGCCCGCATACGTGCGTGCCAGCTCGTCCACTTTCTCGTTGCCCGCGTTGCCGGCATGACCCTTGACCCACACGAATCGCACCGACCCCGCCCTATGCGCGATCTCATTGTCGATGGCGCGGATCAGGTCGGCGTTCTTCACCGGTTTCTTCTGCGAATTCTTCCAGCCGTTGCGCTTCCAACCCTGCACCCACTTGGTGGAGCAGTTGATCGCATACTGCGAGTCGGTCTCGATCACCAGGTCTTCGGAACCGGGATGCGCTCGCAACGCCTCCAGCACGGCGCATAATTCGCCGATCTGGTTGGTGCCGTTCGTCGCGCCGCCGGCATCGCAATCGCCGGCATGCTCGTGCCCCGGCTTGCCGCCTGCCGCGGGCTCGTGGTCGGCCCAGGCCCAACCCATCGGACCATTCGGATTGCCAAGCGCGGAACCGTCTGTTGAAACCGTAATCGTCATGCTTCTACCCTACGAAAGCCGCGCGACTCGCCGTTTGCCCGTCATACCGCATGGCAACGGCATATGCGATTAGTCGCCGAGACACAGCATGACGGAGGCGCGGAACATGCCGTCGCTGTGCTCGAAGGAGGCCGTGCCATGGTGCCGTTCGGCCGTCTCTCGTACGGTGGCGGTGCCCAGCCCCGTGCCACCATGTTTGGTCGAGACGAGATCGCCGTCGATCTGTTCGATGCTGGTATCGGCTTCGCCGTACGTGTTGTCCACCGTGATGAACAGGGCCGCCGGAGGGCCGGAACGATACCGGATGCGCACTTTGAGCCGCCTCTCGCCCTGCGTTTGCTGGGTGATGGCCTCCGTGGCGTTCTCCAGCAGATTGCCGACCATGGAGCATAATTCCGCGTTGTTGATATTGATGTATTGCGGCACCGCCGCTTTGACGTCCACATCCGCACCCAAATGCCGGACCCAATCGCAATAGTAGACAAGCACCGCGTTCAGCGACGCATGCTCGCAATACTGCATTGGTGCCGGTTGCAGCAGCCGGTGTTTGGACATCTCATCCAGATATGAGCGGATGCCATCCATGTCTTCAGCCGCGGCCAACGCCTGCAGTGAGTGGATGTGGTGACGCACGTTGTGCTTGATCTGACGCGCCTCACGGATTCGCTCGTTCATGTGTTGCAGCTGCAACGTCTGCAAAGCCTCATAATGCTGTCGCCTGCGGGCCGCGAGCAGACGGTCCGACTGCTGAATCATGTACCAGATGAGGAAATACGCCAACACCATGAAACAGGAATAGACCACCGCCACGGTGAACGCGATTTCCAGCATATGCGAGTCCAGCAGCGTGGAATTGTCCGCCGGCATGCACCACACCACAATCGCGGACGAAACGAACGGAAACAGCCAGATAAGCTGCCAGAAGCCTTTGCTGATGGATGGGGAATCGAATGTGGCTGGAATCGAATCATGCAGCGGATGCCAAAGCGAGACCAGTGCGACGACGTCAAGCAGCAGCAGATTGACCAGTCCCGGCCAGCCGACGCGGAGATTGGTTGAATCCGCGCCAAGAACGGCCACATCGATGACGAGCGACAGATAGTAGACGATCGCCACCATGTAGGAAGCCGTGGCCACAATCAGCAACAGTTGCCGCCATGGCAGTTCGGTCAGCCATCGCAGGACCAGCAGCACAAGCGGCGCGGTCGGAATGACCGTCCACAGTGATGGGATGCCCAGAGTGCCGCACAGCACGCCGCATAGCAGGAACCAGACCAGTCCGATGGACATGAACAGTGTGCCGTTACGGCGTGGATTGTCCATGTGACTCCATGCCATGATGAGGCACAATGCCAGGCCGGACAACGCGTTGAGCTGCTCTCCGATGGCGAAGAACAGACCTGACGGGGTGGTTTGGGCGATGCCGTTCCGGATGATTTCGCCGAGTGGTGCGAACATGTCAGTCCTCCGTACGCATGCGGGTGAACGTGTATTCCGCGTATGCGCGGCAGGTGGTGGTCACCGCCGTTTTCGTGATGGGAATGCGTTTGCCGCCTTTCATGACGAACTGCGCGTTGGTGATGCCGGACACGTAGTCGAAGTTGACGAGCACGCCTCGCGCGGTGCGGTAGAAGTTGTCGAACACGGTGAGCCGTTGGTCCACGTCGGAGAAATTGGTGCGGATTTTGGTCTGGGTGCCGTCCGCGAACGTAAATTCCACGTAGTGCGCGTTGGACAGGGCGTATGCGATGAGCCGCCGGTCCATGGTCACGGCCGGATTGCCGAACGCCACATGCCAGCTGGAATCCACCGTGCCGGGCGACTGCGCCTTTGCCAGATGGGTGACCGGCGGTTTTGCCTTCAGCTGCTCTTCGACGCGTTCCATGGTGGCTTCGAAGGTTTTGCGATTGACGGGCTTGAGCAGATAACCGCTCGCCTGCACCTCGTAGCCGAGCACCGCGAAATCGGTGCTGGACGTGATGAAGACGATCGCGCAGTCGTCGTTCTGATTGCGCAGCAGCCGCGCTATGTCCAATCCGGTGGTGGCATGCGGCAGATTCTCGTCGCTGAGATAACAGTCGAGCAGCAGCAGGTCGTAACGGCTGTTCTTCCAGCTTTCGATGAACGATTTCGCGTCGGGGAAAACGTCACAGACCGTTTGCATGGCATTCCTGCCGGCGGTTGCGCCGACGTTCCGGCCGTTGAAGTATTCCGCGCACATGGTGGCGATCAGTTCGCGTTCGGCAGGGTGATCCTCGACGATGGCGATGCGCACGTTCCCTCCTTGCTGTGCCGTGATTGCGCGGATGACGTTCCGGCTCTGCTTCCAAGCGTACCGGGAGAGGGAAATACGGGGTGCCGCGGAGCTTGCGTTTCATGCCAGAAAAGCACGTTTCGTGCCATACGGCGGATATCGACAACGAAAAAGACCCGCTCCATACGGAACGGGTCTTTTCGCGCTACGCCTTGATTACTTGGCGGAACGCCGTATCACTCGGCCAGAGCCTTGTCCACGACCTCGGTGGCCTCGGCGAGCACCTTGTCCAGAGCCTCAGGGGATTCGAAGCTCTCGGCGTACACCTTGTAGATGTTCTCGGTGCCGGACGGACGGGCGGCGAACCAGTTGTCCTTGGTGGTGACCTTCAGACCGCCGATCTTGGCGTGGTTGCCCGGAGCCTCGGTGAGCTTGGCGGTGATGTCCTCGCCGGCCAGCTGGGTGGCCTCGACGTCGTCGCCGGTGAGCTTGGCGAACTTCTGCTTCTGCTCGAGGGTGGTCGGGGTATCGACGCGCTTGTACCAGCTTTCGCCGAAACGCTCCACCTGCTCCTGGTGCAGCTGGGCCGGGTTCTTGCCGGTCTTCGCGGTGATCTCAGCGGCCAGCAGGTCCGGAATCAGGCCGTCCTTGTCGGTGGTCCACACGCGGCCGTCCTTACGCAGGAAGGACATGCCGGAGCTTTCCTCGCCGCCGAACGCGACCTCGCCCTTGAACAGCGGGTCCACGAACCACTTGAAGCCGACCGGAACCTCGACGAGCTTGGCGTTGATGGAGGCGGCCACGCGGTCGATCAGGGAGGAAGACACGAGGGTCTTGCCGATGCCGGCGTTCTCCGGCCAATCCGGACGGTTGCCGCCGAACAGGTACTCCACGCACACTGCGATGTAGTGGTTCGGGTTCATGACGCCCCAGTTCGGGCAGACGATGCCGTGGCGGTCGGCATCCGGATCGGTGCCGCCGACCAGATCGTACTTGTCCCAAGCGCCGTTGTTGAGGGAATCGACCAGACCCTTCATCGCGTACGGGGAGCTCGGATCCATGCGGATCTTGCCATCATGGTCGATGGTCATGAAGCTCCAGGTCGGGTCGACCTGCGGACGCACCACGTCGATGGTCAGGTTGTACTTCTCGTTCATCAGCGGCCAGTAGTTGACCGAAGCGCCGCCGAGCGGGTCGATGCCCAGGCGCACGCCGGAGGAGCGGATCACGTCGAAGTCGATGACGTTCTCCAGATCGGCCACATAGTGCTCACGGAAGTCGAAACGCTCAACCAGATCGGACTTGACGGCCTGCTCGAACGGCACGCGCTTGACGTTCCTGAAATCGCCGAGCAGCTCGTTGGCGCGGTCGGCGATGGCGTTGGTGACGTCGGCCGGAGCCGGGCCGCCGGTGACCGGATCGTACTTGAAGCCGCCATCGGTCGGCGGGTTGTGGGACGGGGTCACGACGATGCCGTCGGCCAGGCCTTCGCCGGTGAAGCGCTGGGTGCCGTCGGCGGCGCGGTTGTGGGTCAGGATGGCCTGGGACACGACCGGGGTCGGGGTGAAGTCGTCACGGGAGTCGATGCGCACGGTCACGCCGTTGGCGACGAGCACTTCGATGGCGGTCTTCCAAGCCGGCTCGGACAGGGCGTGGGTGTCGCGGCCGATGTACAGCGGGCCGGTGACGCCGGCCTTCTTGCGGTATTCGGCGATGGCCTGCGTGATGGCCACGATGTGGGCCTCGTTGAATGAGGTCTTCAGGGACGAACCACGGTGTCCGGAAGTGCCGAAGGAGACGCGCTGCTCCGGAACGTTCGGGTCGGGGACGACGTCATAGTACTTTCCAATGACCTCGTCGACATTGATCAGATCTGCTGGGGTGGCGGGCATTCCCGCATTTTTTGCAACCATACCTTCATTGTGCCACGAGTTTGCGCGGAACGCGGAAAGCCATCCCACAATGTGCGATGAATACGTTTTCTTTTTGACGTCTCGGCGTGTCTCCAGTATGGAATTGGGGTTTCAGTGTCCCGATGCCCGACGATTTGCGCATCGCACGCCGATAGTGTATTGTTTCTAACGAATTCGACTCATGCAGGGTTGCAAGTCAACATTTTTAGACGCAAGACCTGGAATGTGGCATTGGTTTGCCATGTTCCGGGTCTTTTTTGTTGCAAAAAAGCCGCGCTGCGTCATCGAATCCCATCGGAAGGAAATAGAAAGGAATCAGGATGGCTGACTCTCTCGCATCGCAGATCATCACTGCGATCGGCGGACCTGAAAACGTTCGCAGTCTGACGCATTGCGCCACCCGACTGCGCTTCGAGCTGGCGGACGCGTCCAAGGTGGACCAGAACGCCCTCGAACATATGAAGGGCGTGCTTGGCGCGGTCCCGCAAAGCGGTGACCGTTTCCAGGTCGTCATCGGCGGCGGCGTGGCCACCGTATACGAAAACATCATGCATCTGCCCGAAATGGCGAACGCCGGTGCCGCCTCCGCATCCGGCGAAGGCCAGAAGAGCAACGCCGACGTCAAGGCCGAGGCCCGTTCCAAGGCACGCGGCAAGGTGGCATGGCTGGACTCCTTCTTCGAGTATCTCGCCGACTCCTTCCGCCCGATCCTGGGCGTGCTGCTCGGCGCCTCCATCATCATCGCCCTGGTCAACCTGCTCATCTCACTGAACGTCATTCCGAATGACGAGGTCTCCGCCGGCTGGGTGTTCGTCAAGGCCATCTGGAAGGGCGTGTTCTACTTCCTGCCGATCATGGTCGCCTACAACGCCTCCAAGAAGCTCAAGGTCGATCCGTGGCTGGGCGGCGCCATCATGGCCATCCTCATGACCCCGCAGTTCACCAGCCTGATGGACGCCAAGACCACCACGTGCGTGGAGAACGCGGCTCTGGGCACCAAGTCCTGCACCGCCAACATCTTCGGCATTCCGATGGCGTTGAGCGACTACAGCGGCAACGTGTTCGTGCCGCTGCTCATGGCCGCCGTGCTCGCCCTCGTCTACCACGGATTGAAGAAGATCATTCCCGAAAGCGTCCAGCTGGTGTTCGTGCCGTTCTTCTGCATGATCATCGTCGGCGCGCTGACCGCCTTCATCATCGGCCCGATCGGCGTGTGGGTCGGCAACGGCCTCGGCGTCGGCCTGGCTTGGATGAACACCCATGCACCGTTCATCTTCGCCATCATCATCCCGCTGCTGTACCCGTTCCTCGTGCCGCTCGGCCTGCACTGGCCGCTCAACGCCCTGATGCTCATGAACATCCAGACGCTCGGCTACGACTTCATCCAGGGCCCGATGGGCGTGTGGAACTTCGCTTGCTTCGGCGTCACCGCCGGCGTGCTCTTCATCGCCGTGCGTGACAAGGACAAGGACATGCGCCAGACCGCTCTCGGCGCGCTCGCAGCCGGCCTGCTTGGTGGTGTTTCCGAACCGTCCCTGTACGGCATCCACCTGCGTTACAAGCTGGTCTACAAGCGCATGCTCGTGGGCTGCGGCCTTGGTGGCGTCGTCATTGCCGTCCTCGGCTGGCTCTTCCCGTCCGTCACCGCCGCCGGCCAGACCGTGCATGGTGTGACCACCACCGCCTTCGCCTTCACCTCGCTGCTGACCATTCCGGTCTTCGACCAGATGTGGGTGTACGCGGTGTCCATCGCGGTCTCCTTCCTGACCTCCTTCTTCCTGATCATCACCTTCGACTACCGCACCCCGGAACAGAAGGCTGAAGTGCTGGCCCGCGCCGCCGCCGATCAGAAGGCCGCCGCTCCGACGGTCGAAGCCAAGGAAGCCGCTCCGGCTGCCACCACCGCCACCGCGACTGCTACCGCCACCAAGACCGAAGCTCCGGCCGCTGCCGCCGCCGCGACCACCGTGGTGAACGCTCCGGTCGCCGGCCACGTGATCGCCCTGGACGAAACCGGCGATCCGGTGTTCGCCTCCCGCGCGCTCGGCGAAGGCGTCGGCATCCAGCCGACCGACAGCGAGGTCGTGGCCCCGGTCTCCGGCGTGCTGCAGACCGTCGCCGAAACCGGCCACGCCTTCGGCATCAAAACCGATGACGGTGTGGAAGTGCTCGTGCACGTCGGCATCGACACCGTGAAGATGAACGGCGAGGGCTTTGCCGTCAAGGTCAAGGCCGATGAGCGCGTGAATGCCGGCGATCCGCTGGTTTCCGTCGACTTTGCTAAAGTGAAGGACGCTGGATACAGCACCACCACGCTGATGACGGTGCTCAACACCGCCGCCCTCACCTCCGTCACGCCGAAGACCGGCATCGACGTCAAGGCAGGGGACGAGGTGATCGACATCCAGCGCTAACCTGTCACACAGAGGCGAAAAAGGGGTCGACGTGGACGTTCTTCGCGTATTCAACAACAATGTCGTATTGGCTAGAGACGGTGATCGTGAGGTGATTCTCACAGGCCGTGGAATAGGCTTCCAAGCCAAGCCGGGACAACATGTGGATGACGCGAAGATCGTCCGTCGGTTCATCCCCGTCGATGGCAAGGATCCCGACCACATGGCGCAACAAGTGGCCGGGATCCCGCCCGAAATCATCAGACTCGTCACGGACGCCATGAACCGTACGGGACTGAAAGAACAGGCAGACAAGCAGCCAACCCTGGTCATGGCGCTCGCCGACCACATCTGCGGCGCGATACAACGCGCGCAAAGAAAACAGAACATCGAATATCCGCTCGAAGCGGAAGTACGTTCCCTATACGCCGACGAATACGCCAAAGGCGTGGCGATGGTCGACGCGATGAACACGTATTTGGGTGGCGCGTTGCCCCGCAGTGAGGCGGTGGCGCTCGCCTTGCATTTGGTGAATGCCGGATTCTCCGGCGGCGACCTGTCCGCCACCTACACCATGACCGGCATCATCCAGCAGATGATCGCCGTCATCGAAGGCGCGTACGGCATCACGCTTGCGCAGGACAGCGTCAATGTGGCGCGATTCATCACGCATCTGCGTTACCTGTTCGTACGCATCCACCAGCATGAGCAGCTCGACGATGAGCCGCAACCAATCATCGAATCAATCAAAACCTCATATCCGAAGGCTTGCCAGTGCGCAAGGCAGCTTGCCGTGGTGGTGAAGATGCGTCTTGGTTCCGACCTTACGGAAGCCGAAATCGCCTATCTTGCCCTGCATGTGGCGCGCGTGACCAACGGAGTGAATCGGCAGGACGACTGAGTTTCCGGTATCTTCCGATATTCAGCAGCCCGTTCCGCGCATTCCTGACGGTTCCTAATCGTTCGACTGTTCGGCCGGCTGCCCGCTTGCCTGTTCGGTCGGCTGCGGTTTCGTTGGCGTAGCCGACATATTCGCGTTCAACGCCAGTATGCCGGTATCTTCGGAAGCGGCCTCCGGCACGCGCACGCATAGGGCCTGACGTTCCACGCTGAAACGGATGTGCTTCGTTTCAGGCAGCATATCGCCATCCACCTGCGCCAAAACAGGCTTCTCCAAAGTGATTTCCGCGCTGACGCCCTGCACCTGGTCGACGGTGGAGTTCGTGGACAGCGGACTCTGCTGAGCTTTGCCGGTGATGGTCTGGTGCAGCACGTCGCCGAACAGATTCGCCCAACCGATTAGGCCGCCGGACGTGTCGATGATCTCGTAGTCGAGGATGCCATCGTCATAGGAAGCTTCGGGCATCAGCGAAAACATGGGGATCTGGCCGCAATTGCCCGCCATGAACGTGCGGAACGTGAGACCACGCGTGGAATGCGTGCTGCCGTCGGCGCTGGTGATGGTCACATTGCCCTTGTACTTCGGGGCGAACAGATTCTTCACGCCCGACACGAAATAAGCCAGCCAGCTGATGTTCTTCTTCAATTCCGGATCGGTGTCGTCGATCATCAGTGCGTCGAAACCGATGCCGGCGATGATGAGGAACGCATGCCCGTGGTCGGTGGTCTCATCATCCAGAAGGGTCAGACGGCCCACATCCACCAGACGGGAGCCGTGCGACGTGGCCACGGTGAGCGCCGCATCGATATCGTCCACGGGAATGCCCATATTGCGGGCGAACAGATTGCCGGTGCCGATCGGCACGATGCCCAGCGCATGCCCGGTACCCGACAGCGCGCTCGCGACGGTACGCACCGTGCCATCGCCGCCGACAGCCACCACCACATCGGCACCATGGTCCAACGCTTCGAACGCGCAGGCGCGACCGTCCTTGTCGAGCTGCGTTTCGATGAATTCGATCTGGGTGAGATGCTTCGCCTCGCAGAACTCCTTGATATGCTGCTTGCGCTGTTCCGCCTGGGGCTTTGAAGGATTGACTATGAACGCGTAATGCACTTGGTCATCGTCACGCTTGTCAAGCTTCTCCGCGAGCGTACGGTGCTTGTACGCGCGGTATCCGAAGAAGGCGGCCGCGCATACGGCGACCACGGCGATGATGACGAGCAGGACGATAACTGGCATAGGCATGCCTCTATTGTCTATGCGATTGCGCAAAAAGACGAATTCGACATGAAAAATTCGGCGTTCCCTCACGTTATATCCAAAAATGAGAACGATGGCGTCAGTGTCTGCTTTCGGCACTAGGCTGGGAAGCATGCTTGATATTCAATTCATTCGTGAACATGCTGACGTTGTCAAGGAATCCCAGCGTAAGCGTGGCGAATCGGTCGAACTGGTCGACGAGGTGCTGCGCTCCGACGAGGTTCGCCGTTCCTCTCTGAAGGAATTCGAAGCTGCCCGCGCGCAGCAGAAGGAGATCGGCAAGAAGGTCGCCGCCGCCCCCGCCGACGAAAAGGCCAAGCTGATCGCCGCAACCAAGGAACTCTCCCAGAAGGTCTCCGAATACAAGGCCGCAGCCGACGCCGCAGCCGAGGAATACACCACCGCCATGTGGAAGCTGTCCAACATCGTCGAGCCGGAAGCTCCGGAAGGTGGCGAGGACGACTACGTCGTGGTCAAGAAGGTCGGCCAGATCCGTGATTTCGCAGCCGAAGGCTTCGAGCCGAAGGACCACCTGACGCTCGGCCGCGGCGTGGCCGGTATCGATATGGAGCGCGGCGTGAAGGTCGGCGGCTCCCGCTTCTACTTCCTGCGCGGCCAGGTGGCCCGCATGCAGATCGCCATGCTCACCATGGCCGTCGACCAGGCCGAGGAACACGGCTTCACCCTGGCCATCACCCCGACGCTGGTGCGTCCGGAAGTAATGCGCGGCACCGGCTTCCTCAACTCCCACGCCGACGAAATCTACCGCCTGCGCGAGCCGGACGACCAGTATTTGGTCGGCACCTCCGAAGTGGCGCTCGCCGGCATGCACGAGAACGAGATCCTGAACCTTGAGAACGGCCCGCTGCGCTACTGCGGCTGGAGCTCCTGCTACCGCCGTGAAGCCGGCGCAGCAGGCAAGGACACCTCCGGCATCATCCGCGTGCACCAGTTCGACAAGGTGGAGATGTTCGTCTACGCCAAGCAGGAGGACTCCTACAAGGAGCATGAGCACCTGTTGGCCATGGAGCAGGAAATGCTCGGCAAGGTCGAGGTGCCGTACCGCATCATCGATACCGCCGCCGGCGATCTGGGCTCCTCCGCGGCACGTAAGTTCGACTGCGAGGCTTGGGTGCCGACCCAGGGCCGTTACCGTGAGCTGACCTCCACCTCCAACTGCACCGAGTATCAGGCCCGTCGTCTGAACATCCGCGAACGTATGGAGGATGGCAACACCCGCGCCGTCTCCACGCTGAACGGCACGTTGGCCACCACCCGTTGGCTGGTCGCTATCATGGAGAACCACCAGCAGAAGGACGGCTCCATCGAGATCCCGAAGGCCATGCGCGCCTACATGGGCGGCAAGGAAGTTATCGAGCCCACGAAGTGGGAGGCCTGAGTCTCATCGTGCTTTAGCTCCCTCTGATGAGGGAGCTGTCAGCGTAGCTGACTGAGGGAGAGAAGTTGCGGCGTAGCCGCTGAATAATAGGTATCGGCCTGCGTCCAATTCAATGTTTTAGCGACTGCGTCGCAGTCTCTTCCTCAGTCTCACTTCATTCGACAGCTCCCTTATCAGAGGGAGCTTGCATAAGCAGAGGGGGCTCGTATATCTAGCTACTTTTCGTGCTTTTCGTCGTAGACTTCGTCGGTGGGGGTCTCGTCGTACAGCTGCTTGCCTTGCGCCTCCGCCAGTTCCATCTGCTCGTTGATCCACGCGGCTTCAGCCGGATTGATATCCGCGGAATTCAGCACTTTCTGCCACACCGGGTAGAACATATGCATCGCCGGATACATGGCGGTGAACAACACCTCCGGCTTATGCGTGCGCGTATGTTGCGGATGCGCATCAAACGTATTCTTAAAACGTCGCATGTAGCTCAGGAACGAACTCAACGACGTATCCATCCGTCGCGCACTCATCGCGGCGATCATGCGCGGCGAGTACACGGTTTTCAGATCCTTGCCCATCAGATGCAGGGAAATATCGATATCCTCATGCATCACATCGGCCTTATCCCGGCAGACCTCATTCACAATCTGATGCCAGGCCGAAGCGCGCAAGGCCATATTCGAGCCGAACAGCAGCGGCTGGCCGCCATCGGCACGGTAGATTCGCTTGCGTAAGGAATTGTCGCCTTTCAACCCGAAATGGCGTGAGGGCATGTCGTAATACATCACCGGACCAGTGGCACCCATCGCGGCCGGGTCTTCGGTGAAGATGCCGGAGACCACCTCCACCCAGTCAGGCCGGATCATACAGTCGGCGTCAAAACGGCCCAGCACATCGCCGGTCGCGGCGTTCAGGCCAAAGTTGCGGGTGGGAATCAGCCCCTGTTCATCGTTCTGGTGCAACAGTTTGACCGGGGCCTCGGGATGTTCGGCAATGAACTGTTCGACAACCGCACAGGTGTTGTCCGTAGAACGATTGTCCACCACCAGCACCTCATGCGGCATGATGGTCTGACGGGTGGCGTTCAGCAGGCAGTCGCGGATGCGTTCGGCTTCGTTCCACGCTGGGATGATGATCGAAACGTTGAGCATAACATCAACAATAGAAAAGCGGGTGTACGCCGCCGGCGTATCCGAGCTTCAAACCCCTCGCTACAATGGGGAGCCATGAGCGAACGCGTGCGAAACGTAAACAGCACCGACACGTTGAGAACCGGTGCCGCAGAGGCCGGGGCAGACCCGGACGACGAGAATCGTATCGACTTTGGTACTTTGTTCCCCGCCAAGGGAGATTCCCGTAGGCCACCGGAATGGTTCGGCCGCGCGCTGCTGTATGTGGCCCTCGCCGTCATCGTATTCATGTTCTGCTGGCGCTCGTGGGGCGACATCTCCTATCTAGTGCTCGACATCATCATCTCGCTGTTCCTGGCGCTGGCCGTCGAACCGTTGGTGGTGGCGCTGGTGGCTCATGGCTGGAAGCGTGGCGTGGCTTCCGCCGTCAGCTTGGTGGGCGTGGCCGTGGTCGTGGGTGTGCTGCTCACGCTATTTGGCAACATGTTCGTACAGCAGATGATTGCCATGGTCCGCGGTTTGCCGGCCATGTATGAGCAGATTCGTGAGTTCGTGGACCAGTATGCCACGTTCAAGATGCCGGAAATCAGCAATCTCGGCATGGAAATCTTCAACAATATCCAGACCTCGTGGGTCACCGATTTTGCCGGTACCGCCATGAGTACGGTGGGCGGCCTGTTCTCCTTCCTGCTGAACCTCATGACCGTGGTCATGACCACGTATTACATCTCCGCCGCCGGCCCAAAGCTGCGCCGCTCCTTCTGCCAGTGGCTGGCCCCCAACACGCAGCGCCGATTCCTGCTGGTGTGGACCGTGGCCCAAGGCCAGATTTCGTCCTTCCTGTTCTCCCGTTCGATTCTGGCGTTGATCAACGCCATTTGCACCGCCATCTTCTTGGAGATCCTGCATGTGCCCTACTGGCTGCCGTTGGCCCTGTTCTGCGGCGTGGTATCCCAGTTCATCCCCACGGTCGGTACCTATATCGGCGGTGCGCTGCCGGTGCTGTTCGCTTGGGGCAACCGCGGGTGGACGTACGCCGTGGCGGTGCTGGTGTTCATCATCGTCTACCAGCAGATCGAGAACCTGATTCTCTCGCCGAGGATTTCGCAGCGCACGATGGATATCAACGCGGCCGTCGCCTTCCTCTCGGTGCTGGCGTTCGGCTCGCTGTTCGGCGCGTTCGGCGCGTTCCTGGCGCTGCCGGTCACCGCATCGCTGCAGGCCATCTTCCGTGCGTACACCAAGCGCTATGAGCTGATTGACTCACCACTGATGAACGATCCGACTCCGGAGAAGAAGTCCAAGATCGTCGAGGCGTCCGAGGCGTTCGGCGAGCACGTATTGCAGCCAATCGGCGAGCACATGCCGCGTGCGGCCAGGGGATCCACCAACCGCGTGCCGATGAATGAGGAACTGCGTTTGCTGCAGGAACAGATTTATGCGATTCCGTCGCACGAGACGAAAGAATCCGATTTGGACGATTCCGCCACCGTGGCGATTCCGCAGCGTGGTGCCGCGGATACGCAGCAGTCTGAGCAGCCCGAGCAACGCAAGCAAACCAAGCAGTCTGATCAATCTGCCTCCAGCAATCCTAGGGCAGGGTGGCGCTGATGACTCTGCTTTCCGTACTCGATATTCTTCTGATGATCGTCGGCGGTGCCGGCATGATATATCAGGGACTGTGCATCGTGATGTCCCTGTTCGCCAAGCCCGTGCGCTTCCCCGACGCCCCGATGACCAACCGGTATGCCGTGCTGATCTCCGCGCGCAACGAAGAAAAAGTGATCGGCAACCTTATTGGGTCGATTCGCGATCAGACCTACCCGTCCAACCTCATCGACATCTGGCTGGTGGCCGACAACTGCACCGACAACACCGCCGACGTGGTGCGGTCTTTGGGCTGCCATGTGGTGGAACGCCACAATCTTGAGCTGGTTGGCAAGGGATATGCGCTGACGTATCTGTTGGGGCATATGCTCGACATCGGTGTGGCCGATGATTATGAGGCCTACTTCGTGTTCGATGCCGATAACAAGCTGGACAAGCACTACTTCGAGGAAATGAACAAGGCGTTCTGCTCCGGATTCAAGATTCTGACCAGCTACCGTAATTCGGTGAATCTGGCGGATAACTGGGTGTCTTCTGGTTCTGCGCTGTGGTTCATCCGTGAATCGCGATTCCTGTCTAACTCGCGTATGATTCTCGGTTCCTCTTGCCATGTGGGCGGTACGGGATTCATGTTCTCCCGCGAGGTGATGAAGCGGAACAAGGGATGGAAGTTCCATCTGCTCACTGAAGATCTTGAATTCACTATGGATTCGATTCTGCATGGCGACCGCATCGGCTATTGCGGTACTGCGATCCTCTACGACGAGCAGCCGGTTACCTTCTCGCAAAGTTGGCGTCAGCGTTTGCGTTGGAGCAAGGGATTCCTGCAGGTATTCCGTTATTATGGCTCGGCATTGCTGAAACGCGCGGTTCGCGAACGTGATTTCTCCTGCATCGACTTCACATTGATGCTGTGTCCGTTTACCGTGTTGGGCGCGATTCGCGCGGTGATGGGCTTGCTGTTCGCCGCGTGTGGCTTCGTGAGTTGGCCGAGCCAGCTGCAATCGCTGGCCGATTGGTCCAGCGGCATCATCATATCGGTGTTGGGCCTGATGGCATTGGCTGCATTGACCATCATTGTCGAGCGCGACCAGATCGGTGCCACGAACAAGGAGCTGCTCGCCTATGTGCTCAGCTTCCCGATTTACATACTCAGCTACGTGCCGATCTCCTTCCAGGCCATCTTCGCCAAAGCCCAGTGGAAGCCCATCGCGCATAAGGGTTGACCGAGTCCGCTAGTCCGGAGCCGCTCAGCGGGGCAATCCAACAGCAACCCGGGGGTTTGCTTCGCTGAGGGTTGACTGGTGGGGTAGAGTGGATGTATGAGCTTAGACAATACTCAAAGGAATGTCGGATTTCAGCCGCCGATGATGCCAGCCGCCGCCCCCGCGCCTGCACAGCCGTCGCAACCGCAGCCACAAGCATGGCCGCCGAATCCGAATGCGGCGGTGTCCATTCGTGGCCTGTTCAAGCACTTCGACCGGAAGATCGCCGTCAACGGACTCGCGCTCGATATTCCGGTCGGCTCGTTCTATGGACTTGTAGGCCCCAACGGCGCCGGCAAAACCACCACGCTCAATATGGTGACCGGTCTATTGGTACCGGACGCCGGCACCGCCATGATTTTGGGCCATGACGTGTGGAGCGACGTGAACACGGCCAAGCGCATGATCGGCGTCATGCCCCAGCCCGACCAGATCTTCGACCGACTGACCGGTTTGCAATTGCTCGTCTACTCCGGCATGCTGCGCGGCATGAGCCGCGATGAGACCACGCGTCGCGCCCAGGACCTGCTCAATGCTTTCGACTTGGCCGGGGCCGCCAACACGATGGTCACCGATTATTCGGCCGGCATGACCAAGAAGATCTGCCTGGCCTCCGCGATGATTCATAGCCCGCGCATTCTGGTCCTGGACGAGCCGTTTGAATCCGTGGACCCGGTGTCCAGCGCCAACCTCAAAGACATCCTCATCGAATACGCGAAGACCGGCGGCACGGTGATTATCTCTTCGCACGTGATGGCATTGGTCGAAAAGATGTGCACGCATGTGGCCGTAATCAACAACGGTCTGGTGTGCGCGGCCGGCACGGTGGACGAGGTCGCCGCCGGCGAAGAACTCGAAGACCGCTTCCTGCAACTGGTCGGCGGCCGCCACGAAGCCGCCCATCTCGCATGGCTCGACGGCGGGCAAGCCCAAGCACCAACTTCGGTCCAGCCGGTCCAGCCCATTCCGCTTACAACCGCCACGCCCGCCACACCCACCGATGAGGCCCGCCGATGATCAGCAGCGCCATCACCCTGGTCCGCCTGCGCTGGACGCTCACGCTCGCCACCCTGCGAAAATCGGCGTGGCAGACCGTCGCCTATGTCTTTTCCGCCGTACTCGCGGCCGGCACCATCATCGGCACCGGCGTGCTCGCATGGTTCATCGGCATACTGCCGCCCTTCACCGTGAACGCGGATGGCTTTCCGCTGAACATCCTTGGTCCCGGAGGCATCGTCAACATAGTCGTCGTGCTGGTCGGCGCGACCATGACCATCTTCATCGGCTTCATCCAGCTCATGATGCTTGGCGAAGGCTCCACCATGAACCCACGCAAATTCGCGCTCTACGGCATCGCCGACCGCAACCTGCAATTCGGCTTGCTGCTTTCCGGCCTGTCCGGCATCCCCGCCCTTACCGGCGTGGCCTCACTGATGCTCTGGACACTGGCCTATCGGCATATGGGACCAGCCGTAATCATCAGTTCCCTCCTCGCCGCAGTGCTGGCCGTCATCACCATGATGGGCATCTCCAAACTGCTCATCGCCCTATCCACCACGCTGGTGACCAGCAAACGCGGCAAAGGCGCGTTCTATATCTTCATCGTGCTGACGTTCGTTATCATCTGTCAGTTGCCGAACATTCTGGTCAACTCCGGCGTGGCCTTCAGCCTCAACACCGAAACCTGGGGCGCGGCGACCACCATCGTCGCATGGACGCCGTTCGGCGCGGCCTTCCAACTACCGTTCGACGCGCTTACCGGAGCCTGGGCGGTGCTGCTCGCCCGCATCGCCATCCTTGCCGTCACATGGATTGTCTGCTTCGCCGTCTGCACCTGGTGTCTGAGACATGAACGGCTCACCATCGGCGCAAACAGTCCGTCCGAGACCGCCAAAGGCATCGGCGCATTCGCATGGATGCCCGATTCGGCATCCGGCGCGGTTTCCGCACGCCTGATCACCTATCTCAAACGAGACCCCCGTCAAGCCATGCCCTTCGCCATGCCGGTCCTGTTCCTGATCATCTTCGCCTTCCAGGCACACGGCATCAGCGCGGTCGTCTGGCAGTCGCTGATCTGGTGCGGCTGGTTCATGTCCGTCGTGGAAAGCAACGGGCTCGCATATGACGGCCGCGGCTTCACCATGGAAGTCATCGCCGGCGTGCGTGGCCGGACCGACAGAATCGGCCGCGTACGCGTCTACGTCGGCATCATGGTCGTCTACATGGTGCTGCTCTATCTCGCCGGCATCGTGCTGGTCGGCGCACTGGCCGGACGCTGGGCGCAGCCCGATGACCTCGCTACCGGCCTGATCTTCCTCGCCACGGGCATGGGCATCGCCTTGAGCGGACTGGGCGTGGCCGAAGTCACCTCCTGTGTACTGATGTACCCGGTCGCCTCAATGGACAAGCCGTTCTCCGCGCCTCAAGGCCGCGCCATGGCCCAAGGCTTCTTCCCGTTCGTCTACATGCTTGGCAGCCTGCTGCTCATGCTGCCCACTGGCATCGTGGCGCTGGTCATGCTGCTGACAGGAGCCGAAGGCGGCATGTGGCTGGCGATTATTCCGGTCGCGCTGGCCAATGGCATCGGCATTCTGGCACTCGGGACATGGCTGGGCGGTAAGCTGATGGATGCGCGAATGCTCTCGATTGTGGCAACACTCGACTCGTTCGCCTCATTGCAGAAATGATTGCCTTGGCATAAGGAGCACGATGGTATCTACAGCGGTATCACGCCGTCAGCGACGTGAAGCGCAACGGCGGACCCAACGATCGCATCGCCGAACACTGACCGTCATCATTTCCGCACTGACCACCATCGCCCTGTTCGCGGGGTACTGCGCCGCCGACATCACCGACGTGGCCCCCGGATTGTTGACGTTAAAACCTGTCACCGCACCTGTTTTCGCCAATCCGGCCACCGCCAAATCAGGCGGCACCATCGCCGGTGCCCTGAACGCGAACAAGGCCATTGATTCCACGGCCGCTTCTGCACTGGTCAACGAATTGCTGTCCACGCAAGGCGTGGGAAACGATGCGTCGGTGATCATTGAAGACGCCCAAGGCACTGTCGCCGCCGAACATGAGTCGAACACTCCACGCGAGCCTGCATCCACACTGAAAACGCTGACCGCGCTCGCCGCCTCATCCACCCTGAACATGGCATCCACCTTGGATACCCAAGTGTTCCTCACCCAATCCGATGACGGCACCAATACGTTGACCCTCAAAGGCAATGGCGACATGCTGCTGTCTGCAGGCGATTCCGACGCAAACCATACCAACGGACGTGCCGGTCTGAACACCTTGGCCAAGGCCACCGTGGCCGCGCTCGCCCAGCGAGGCATCACTTCCGTCAATCTCGAGTACGACGACACCCTATTCGGCGACTCACGCATTCCCGCAGGTCTGTCGGAAGGCGGCGCGGTCTTAAGCGACTACACCGTCTACTTCACGCCGGTCTCATCAATGGCGATTGATGGAGGCCGCCAATACACCGCCGATACGCCTGCGCCGGCCGACCCTGATGATTCGGCCGGATACCCGGAACTGTCCCAGCACACCGCCAGCGACGTGGCCACGAAATTCGCCGAACTGCTCCAATCGAACGGTGTGGCCGTTACCGGAGACGTGACGGCAAACACCGCTCCATCCGACGAAACGCTTTTGGCCTCGGTGAGTTCGGCAACACTGTCCGAAATCATGGCATACACGTTGCGGCATTCGGACAATACGCTGGCCGAGGAGTTCGGTAGACTCACCGCCTTGGCGAAATCAGCGACAAACAGTCCTGAAGGCGGCACGGAAACGGTCAAATCCACTCTGAACGATCTCGGTCTCGATACATCCGGTCTGACCATGGCCGATTGCTCCGGCCTGTCTCCCGGCTCCCGGCTCACCGTACGCACGCTGGCGGCCGTCCAACAACGTAATCTGACCACCGAGAGCGGTGCTGCTGGTGCGGAAGGTCTATCCATCGCGGGATTGGTGGGCACGGCGCAGGATCGGTATACGGATGATGCCGTGGCCGGTCTGCTGCGCGTCAAAACCGGCAGCCTCGGCACGGTCACGTCGATGGCCGGCAATGTGTCCCGCACCAATGGGGGAGCGTTGTCGTTTGCCGTGGTGGTCAACAATCCTGAGGATTATGCCGCCGCGCGTAGCGCCATCGACTCGTTCATCACCAAGCTCGCGGGGCTGTAAAAGAGGCATCAAGGGCCATCAAAGGCTACAAAGGCCGTAAACGTCCATAAACGCACGAGTGCCTATAACCAGAAAAGGGTGGTGAGTACATGGCATATTCCGCACGATTGCGCAAGGCCGTAGGCGCGGTCCGCGCAACGCTGAGCGCCGTGGAACTATGCGATGTGCAGGCTCCCGAATTCGCGCAGCATGGGGACCATGCCGTTGCCGCCGATGCACCACTCGTGCTCGTGGCCTGTTCAGGCGGGCGCGATTCGATGGCGCTGGCCGCGGTAAGCCATATCGTATGCACGTCCATGGGCGTGCGTTGCGGTGTCGTGATTGTGGATCACGGCTTGCAGGATGGTTCCGAACAGGTCGCCGGCGAGGCCGCGGATCGTTGCCGTGCGTTGGGACTGGGCCCGGTCATCGTGCGCAACGCAACCGTGCAGGCACGCGGTGAGGGCCTCGAAGCGGCCGCACGGCAGGCCCGGTACAACGAGCTGTGCGCCGCGGCGCGTGAATCAGGTGCCATTGCCGTGCTGTTGGCCCACACTATGGACGATCAGGCGGAAACCGTATTGATCGGACTGCTGCGCAGCCGTGGCGTGGATGCGTTGGCCGGCATGCCGCAGGTCTTCACACGCAGTGGCGTGACTTTTGCGCGGCCGCTGCTGACCCTTACTCGAGACGAAACCACCGGCCTCTGTGAAGACTTGGGTGTGGAATATTGGGATGACCCCACCAATGGCGATGCGGTAGACGGCGAGTTGCCGGACGACTATCCGTTGCGCTCGCGGGTGCGCCACGACCTGCTGCCGGCCATCGAACGATTCGCTGGATTCAATGTCCCCCGCCATTTCGCCGAAAGCGCACAGCTGGCCAGAATGGACAAGGAGTATCTGGATCAGCGATCCGACGAGGTGATGGGGGAGGCGGTTACGGCAGTTGACCGGCCGGCATCGTCGGCAGCGGTATCGACCGATACGCCACGAGCCTGTGCTGCAGACGATACCAACGATTCGGGCCATGGCATCGGCCTGATGATCGGCGTCAAACGTATTGCACGTGAGCCAGAGGCGATTCGGTTGCGGGTCATCGCTCACGCGCTGAGCCAGGCCGGTGTGAACGCCAGTGCCGCCCAGATTGCCGCCATCGACCGGCTGGTCGTCGATTGGCATGGCCAAGGCGGCGTCTCACTTCCCAGAGGTTATTCAGCCAATCGCAAGAAACACGTCATTCGCGTGTGCCAAGATGGAGCGCATGCGAATCGCTGACGTTGAGGAAGATATTGACCACGAGCTGGTCAGCAAAGAACAGATCGATGCCAAGATCCACGAGATGGCCGCTCTCGCGAGCGAGGATTACCGCGATAAGAATCCGCTGCTCGTTGCGGTGCTGAAAGGGGCCGTGAATACGCTGGTCGCGTTCACCGAGGCCATGAGCATTCCTGTACAGATCGACTTCATGAGCCTGTCGAGCTATGGCTCGGGCACAGTGTCGAGCGGTGAGGTCACAGTCAGGCAGGATTTGTCCGCCGATGTTCGCGGACGGCACATTTTGATTGTGGAGGATATTGTTGATTCAGGACGCACGCTCGCGTGGCTGGTCGCAGAACTGAAACGTCGTGGTGCCGCTTCCGTGGAGGTCTTCGCTTTGCTGAGCAAGCCTTCCCGCCGAGAAGTGGACGTTGATGTGAAGTACGCCGGCTATGAGATTCCGGACGAGTTCGTCGTCGGCTTCGGCCTCGACTTTGACGAACGCTAC
>ENA-ORUI01000713-ORUI01000713.1-human-gut-metagenome-genome-assembly--contig:-NODE-713-length-39554-cov-3.734576_pt1 | contig 39554 bp, 32 predicted proteins | sample MGYA00242078_ERZ509205 | MGnify/ENA primary metagenome ERZ509205 (study PRJEB26280, sample SAMEA2338828) | human gut metagenome | biome: human gut; feature: human-associated habitat; material: faeces... | reverse complement strand
CCCGCACACCCTGTCCGGCTTCACTGTGACCCGCCGCTTCCGTGGGGCGACCTATCACATCACGGTGGACAATACCGCCGGAGTGCAGCATGGCGTCAAGAGCGTGACCGTGGACGGCAAGCCTCTGCAAGGCAGTGTTCTGCCGCTGGCAGCGGAGGGTGCCGAGGTGAACGTGCAGGTCGTCATGGGCTGAAAGCGATTTCGAACTTCTCCGTTGCATTTCGCACCAAAGTATGTTTCAATAAAAAGCAGCAAATGGAATGGAACGGAGAAGGGAGAGACTGCGGGATGCTGAAAATTGCTGTCGTCGAAGACCAGCAGGAAGTGCGGGACGAGCTGTGCCGGTTCATCCGGCAGTACGCCGCCGAGAACAGCCTGCAGGTCGAGGTGCTGCCCATCGAGGATGGAGCTGTCATCGCGGAGCACTACGAGCCGGGGTATGACATCATCTTTATGGATGTGGAGATGCCGGGACTGGACGGCTTCGGCGCGGCGGAGAAGATACGGGCCGTGGACGCAGACGCCGTGCTGGTGTTCGTGACCAACATGGCGCAGTACGCCATCAAGGGCTACGAGGTGGACGCACTGGATTATGTCCTCAAGCCGGTGAACTACTACCAGTTCTGCACCAAGCTCTCCCGGGCTGTTCAGCGGGTACAGCGCCGCCGGGGCGGACAGGTCGTTTTACAGCTGGCCGGAGGCGGGATGCAGGTGCTCTCCACCGGCGACATCTACTATCTCGAGACCCATGACCGGCTGCTCTGGTATCACACCACCAAGGGTGAGTTTTCCGTCCGTGCCAGCCTCGCCAGCGCCGAAAAGCAGCTGGCGCAGTACCATTTCTCCCGCTGTAACCAGTGTTATCTGGTCAACCTGAAATATGTAAAGGCTGTGGAGAACGACTTTGTCCACGTCAACACCGACCACCTGGAGATCAGCCGCCGCCAGCGTGCGGCTTTCCTGACGGCGGTGGCGTCCTACATCGGAGGTGTGCTGTGAATCTTCTTGCACGCCATGTCATCTTCCGGGCATTGCTGCGGTGGACTGCTGCGGTGGCGTTCTGCATCCCGCTCAAGCACCGGCCTCACGCCCGCCTGCGGGCGCTGGGAATGCTGCTGCCGCTGCTGGGGCTGACCTATGTGCTCGACCCCGCGGCCCAGAGCACCAGCCTCCACGAGCTTCAATTCTCTCTGCTGACGCTCTATGTTGCGTTTTTTGTTCTGCTGGGCATGATGATATACGCCTGCGTTGAGATAGACAAAAAGAGTGCGCTCTACTGCGCCGTATGGAGCCTGCTGGCCTCCCAGACCGCTTACGAGTGCTGGCATCTGGTGGAAGTATTCTTCGAGTGGCGGGGAACGCCCCTTGACCTCAGAAGCCTGCCGGTCATGCTGGCACAGCTGGCCGCTGGTGCATTCTTTTATTTTGTGATCTGCACCACCCTCTCCCGGAAGATGTCTTATAAAGGAGCGTATAACATCGGCCCACGCCAGCTGACCAGCGCCTTTTTCATCGGGATCCTCTTCATGCTCCAGGCCGCGCTGCTGAGCGGCGGGCAGGTGGTTGTGCTGGATCGCAGTCTCGTCATGACGATGTTTGTCGGGCAGTTCTATTTTCTGACCCTGCTCTACTTCCAGACCGAGGCGTTCAAGAAGTCGGCCATGCAGAAAGAGATGGACACCCTCAACCTTTTATATGAGCGCCAGCGTGAGCAGTATCAGGTGGCGCGGCAGAACGTCCAGATCATCAACAAACGCTGCCATGAGCTGAAGCTTCAGATTGCCGCCCTTCGCCAGATGTCGGGCGCGGCATCCGCCCCGCCCGACCCGGAGCTGAAGGCCCACATCGACGAGGCCGAGAAGGCGGCGCAGCTCTACGACGCCAGCCGCAACACCGGCAACGAGGTGCTGGACGTGGTGCTCACCGAAAAATCGCTGCTCTGTGAGTCCCGCCGCATCCAGCTCAACGCGGTGACGGACGGCAGCTGCCTGAGCTTTTTTGAGGCCAGCGACCTCTACGCCCTTTTTGCCAATATGCTCGACCACGCCATTGAAAGCGCGGTGAAGACGCCGGAACCGGAGCGCCGCTGCATCGACCTGCTGGTCTGTACCCGGCAGAGCTTCGTGGTGGTGAACGTCATCAGCCCCGACCGCCCGGCGGAGTCTGCCGACACCCGTGCCGCCCATTACGCCGTCAAAGTGACCAACCGCATCGTTCAGAAGTATAAAGGTACCCTGACCACAGAGAGCCAGAACGGGTTCTTTGCGGTGAAAATTATTTTTCCGCAGGGGGGATAACCTCTCCGTCAGCGCTGACGCGCTGCCACTGCCCGGGTTGCGGCACCCAGCATCCGCAGCGCTTTGCTTGCGTCTTGCTGGCCGCGGCCCCAACAGCGACTCCCTGTTTCCGCCACTGGCGGCGGTCGTCGTTGTTGCTCCTATCGAGGGGAGGCCTTGGCATATCGGAAAAGTCAGCCTCTTCGCCAGAGGCTCCCCTACAAGGGGAGCTGGCGGGCGCAAGCCCGACTGAGAGGTTGGATGAAGGAGCAGTCAACCAATAAAGGAGTCTGTATGGCATCAATTATTACGGCCCATGACCTGAACCTCTGGTACGGCGACTTCAAGGCCCTCAAGGGCATCTCGCTGGACGTGGGCGAACGGGAGATCACTGCCCTCATCGGCCCCTCGGGCTGCGGCAAATCCACCTTTCTCAAGACCCTGAACCGGATGAACGACCTTGTGCCGAACGTCCGCATCGAGGGCGACGTCCGGCTCCGGGGCGAGGATATTTTCTCAAAGGAGATGCAGCTGACCGACCTGCGCCGCCGCGTGGGCATGGTCTTCCAGAAGGCGAACCCCTTCCCCATGAGCATCTACGACAATATTACTTACGGTCCCAAGCTCCACGGCGTCCGCAATAAGGCGGAGCTGGATGAGCTGGTGGAAAGCTCCCTGCGGGGCGCTGCCCTCTGGGACGAGGTGAAAGACCGCCTGAAAAAGAGCGCGCTGGGCCTCTCCGGCGGCCAGCAGCAGCGCCTGTGCATCGCCCGGGCTCTGGCTGTCAAGCCCGAAGTCCTGCTGATGGACGAGCCCACCAGTGCCCTCGACCCCGGCTCCACCATGAAGGTGGAAGAGCTGATGAGCGAGCTGAAAAAGAACTACACCGTGGTCATCGTCACCCACAATATGCAGCAGGCTGCCCGTATCAGCGACCGCACGGCCTTCTTCCTGCTGGGCGAGCTGGTGGAGGTGGGCCCCACCAACCAGATCTTCAGCGCCCCGCAGGACAAGCGCACCGAGGATTACATCTCCGGCCGGTTCGGTTAAAAGGAGGAACAGAACATGAGCATCCGCAAACAATACGATACCGACCTGGAATCGCTGAAGAATTCGCTGTCCGAAATGGGCAGGAATGCCGCCGATGCGGTGGAGGCGGCGCTGGAGGCCTTGTGCACAGCCGATGCCGAGGCGGCAAAGGCTGTGGTGAAGGGCGACAGCCGGATCAACAACATGGAACGGGACATCGAACACCGCTGCATGACCCTGCTGCTGCGGCAGCAGCCGGTGGCCGGAGACCTGCGCCGGATCTCCACTGCCATGAAGGTGGTCACCGATGTGGAACGCATCGCCGACCATGCCGCCGACATCGCGGAGATCATCCCCCATCTGGTCACGGTGCGCAAGGAAGGAGACCCGGCGGTGAGCCAGGCCATCCGCATGGGACAGAAAGCCCACCAGATGCTTCTGGATGCACTTGCCGCCCTGACCGCCGAGGACGAGACCGCCGCCCGCAAGGTGATCGCGGCAGACGATGAGGTGGACTACGACTTCAATGCCATCAAACATACGCTGGCGCAGGAGATCGCTGCCGACCCCGGTAAGGTGGACGCGGCCTTGGATCTGCTGATGGTCATCAAGTATCTGGAACGCATCGGCGACCATGCTGTGAACGTGGCCGAGTGGGTGCAGTTCGTGCGCAGCGGCCGCTACAAGGACGAAAATATGTTCTGAGAAAAACAATTCCACACCCGTTATGGGTTCGTGTTTTCCTTATTTTCTCTGGAAAAGGCCGCCGGTCTCCGGCGGTCTTTTTCTATGAGACGAAAAATAATAAAAAAATTTTATCTTTTTTGCAATGTTTGGGACGGGCCGTTCGTATAGAGAGTGTAAGGGCACAAAAAGCCCGAAAGTTTTGTGCGGCGGATGTCCGGCTTCTCCCCTGTCCCCCATCCGCCGCACCTTTACGGAGGAACACTCGATGGCACAGTTGAAAAATCTGCCGCTGGAAGCGCGTGCCGAGGCCGTCAGCCGCGAAGCACTGGTCCAGGCGGCATTGCAGGAGATCACCCAGAATTACCGCGAAGCAAGCCTGTCCAATGTGGCGCGCAGCTACGGCGTGTCGCTGGCCTATGTCAGCGAGTGCGTCCGCGCCCAGACCGGCAAGACCTACAAGGAACTGCTGCAGAAGCACCGCATGGAGACCGCGGCCCGGCTGCTGCGCCGCAGCGACCTGAACATCCAGCAGATCATCTCGCAGGTGGGCTACGAGAACACCAGCTATTTCTACCGCCTGTTCCATGAGCGCTACGGCCTCAGCCCCCGGGAGTACCGCATGGTGCGCGCGGCACGCCCCCGCACCACGGCCTGAACCAGATCTGCCAAAGCAGGAACCGCTGCACGGAAGAATGTGCAGCGGTTCCTTTTTGTTGTGTGAAATTGTAACACTTTTGGTACCAAAAACTGGTGTTTTCTGGCAGAATGTAGTATAATAGAGGGCATGAAAAAAGTTCCTGCGCCGGAAAGGCGGGACAAACAAAAGAGGGTGGAATTGGATGTTTCGAGGAGCAGTGAGAGCAGATCTGGATCAGATTTTGCAGATTTATGCCCATGCGCGTGCCGAGATGGCCGCATCGGGCAACCCGACCCAGTGGGGGGATCATTATCCCCCGCGGGAGCTGTTGGAGGAGGATATCGACACCAACCGGCTGTTCGTCTATGTGGTCAACGGACGGATGGAAGCGGTGTTCGCGTTTATTCTGGGAGCTGATCCGACGTATGCGGTCATTGAGGATGGTGCGTGGCTGAACGACACCCTGCCCTATGGCACGATCCACCGGCTGGCATCTGCGGGCAAGCGTAAGGGTGTGGCATCGGATGTCATCGAGTGGTGCCTGGAACACTGCCAGAGCCTGCGGGCGGATACCCATGCAGACAACAAGATCATGCAGCATCTGCTGGAAAAGAACGGCTTTGCCCGCTGCGGCATCATTCATGTGGCGGACGGCAGTTCCCGCATTGCCTACCAGAAGATGGCGCTGACCCTGCCGCTGGAATAAAAAGCCTGCGCTTCAAAATCGGAAAGAAGGAAAACTGCCTGTGGGCGGGAGGACGATGCGGTCTGCAGAAGTCCCCGTCCGCAGATTTTTTATTTTTTGGAAAAATCGGTGCAACATTTTGCTCTGCTCCAACGTATACAGAGTGAAAAACCAAGGAACCATGCCGGTTTTTACTCGATTCTAAACAAATAGTATTATACATCTCGGAATACGAAGGAGAAGATCCCATGAGAAAGATGAAAACGATTTTAACCTGCCTGGCAGCTGCACTGACCGTTTCGATGCTGGCAGGAGGTGCTGTGTCGGCCTTTGCAGCCCCGGCGGAGACGGAAGCCGCATCCACTGCCGTGGTGAGCACGGAAAACTGCATCTCCGGCAGTTGGAAGCGGGCGTCCGACCCGACCCTGACTCCGAAGGTGAGGAACGCATTTGAAAAAGCCTTTGCCGGCCTGGAAGGCGTTTCCTATACCCCGTATGCCCTGCTGGCCACCCGCACCACGGCGTCCGGCACCCAGTACCGCGTGCTGTGCAAGGCCACCGGCTGCTATCCGGATGCCCAGGAAGAGTATGTGGTGGTCACCCTGAAGCGCGGCCTGCTGGGCCGGGCGGAGATCCTGAATGTCGATGATGCCCTGTGCGAAACCGACCTTGTGGACGACAAAGAGATGACCGGAGGCTGGCAGGAAGCCCAGTCCCCTGCCATGACCGACGAAGCAAAGGCGGCCTTTGAAAAGGCCACCGAGGGCCTTCTGTGCGTGGATTACGTTCCCGTGGCCCTGCTGAGCACCCAGGTGGTGGCGGGCACCAACTACCGCATCCTGTGCGAGGCGACGGAGGTATACCCCGGCGCAGAGACTCATTATGCTGTGATGACGGTCTATGAAGGGCTGGACGGCAGCGCCAACATCCTGAGCGTGACCGACAGCCTTGCAAGCTGAGCGCCTTTTTCTTATCAATAAAAAGGAAAGAGCAGACCGGACGGTCTCAAATGGAAAAATGCACCCGTGCAGCCGAGGAAAGACGGACTGTGCAGGTGCATTTTGCTGTCGGCAAAAACACAAAACTGTTCTTCGTATAAAGACAGTTCTGCGGCTCTTTCCGCAAAAGTTTACAAAAATGAATTTTTTATGACAGAAAAACCCGCAGAAGCTTTGACTTTTTGACCGTATGTGATATAATAACACTTGTCCTTGGATAAAGAACAAGAAACTGTACGCACTGCGCGTACAAATTGGAGGAGTGTTATAATATGAAGGGTTTTAAGGCAGCTGTTGCAAAGTACAACAGCATCAGCCTGATCCTGCGCATCCTGGCCGGTCTGATCATCGGCGCAGTGCTGGCGCTGGCTGTGCCCGGTGCCGCCTGGGTCGGAGAGCTGGGCAATCTGTTCGTCGGTGCGCTGAAGGGCATTGCCCCGGTACTGGTGTTCGTCATCGTGGCCAGTGCGCTGGCACAGGGCAGCTCTAGGCTGGACCGCCGGTTCGGCACGGTGATCTGGCTGTATATGCTCACCACCTTCCTGGCAGCGGCCATTGCGGTTGTCACCAGCTTCCTGTTCCCGGTCACGGTCGTCCTGGCAGACGCCGTGCAGTCGGACGTAGTGCCGCAGGGTCTGGGTGAGGTGCTGAGCACCCTGCTGACCAACTTTGTGGCAAACCCGGTCGGCGCCATTATGAGCGGCAACTACATCGGCATCCTGTTCTGGGCCTGTATGTTCGGCATCGCCATGAAGAAGATCGGCGCCGAGAGCACCAAGACTTTCATGGCCAACACCGCTGACGCCGTGTCCCAGATCGTGCGCTGGATCATCAACCTGGCACCGTTCGGCATCATGGGACTGGTTTTCGCCAATGTGTCGGACAACGGCCTGTCTATCTTCACTCAGTATGGCCGCCTGCTGCTTTTGCTGGTCGGCACTATGCTGCTGATGGCGCTGGTCATCAATCCGCTGATCATCTTCATCTATCTGCACCGCAACCCGTACCCGCTGGTGCTTCGCTGTCTGCGTGAGAGTGGCCTGACCGCCTTTTTTACCCGCAGTTCCGCGGCCAACATCCCGGTCAATATGTCTCTGTGTGAGAAGCTCGGCCTGGATAAGGACATCTACTCCGTCTCTATTCCGCTTGGTGCGACTATCAACATGGACGGCGCGGCCATCACCATCACGATCATGACGCTGGCTGCGGCCAACACGCTGGGCATGGAGGTCTCTTTGCCCGCCGCCATCCTGCTGTCCATCATGTCGGCACTGGGCGCGTGCGGTGCCTCCGGCGTTGCGGGCGGTTCGCTGCTGCTGATTCCTATGGCCTGCTCGCTGTTCGGCATCTCCAATGACATTGCGATGCAGGTCGTTGGTGTCGGCTTTATCATTGGTGTCATCCAGGATTCGGTCGAGACGGCGCTGAACTCCGCTGGCGACGTTGAGTTTGCCGCTACCGCCGAGTATCACCAATGGCTGAAGGAGGGCAAGCCCCTGCCGGATTTCATGGCGTAAAGTTGATGTAAAATCGTACAGCCCCGGTTCCAGTGCAGGACCGGGGCTGTTGCTGTATCTATAGCAGAAAAGCGCGAACCGCCAGCACCGCAGGGGACGATGCTTGTCATCCCAAACAAATCACTAAAACAAAAAATCCCCGAACAAACGTTCGAGGATTTTGGTGCGGATGAAGGGATTTGAACCCACACTCTTTTAAGGGAACTAGAACCTGAATCTAGCGCGTCTGCCAGTTCCGCCACATCCGCATATTCTTTTCGCCGTGGGCCGTGGCCCTGACGACGTGTATTATTATAGCCAAACCGCAAACAAATGTCAAGCGTTTTCCGCAAAAAATGCCAAACTTTTTTATATTTTTGTGAACATGCGTAAAAACTGCCTAAAAACGTCAAAACGCGCTGCGCCAAAACTTGCATTTGCGCCATAAGCTGTTATAATAAAAGTACGTAGTAAAAGCATGCAACCGTGAGCAAAACGCATGTTTTGCAAAATCAAAATGCAGTATATAGATGAAAGACAAGCCGAACACAACTATATGCTGTACGCCCTCGAGAACGAATCGGAGCTTTGCCCATCCCTAAAGCATGAATTATGGAGGTGGCCCACTATGTGGACACGCAAACTTTTAAAAACCAACGCCAAGCAGGCCCTGCAGGGACGCTACTGGCGTTCCTTCTGGATCTGTCTGGTGCTCAGCTTTGTAGGGCTGGGCGGGGCAGGGGCCAACAGCGGCAATGCGGCGCGGCAGGCTGTCAGCACCGTTACGGACGACACGACGGCCTATGACATCATCAACAGTATCCCCGACAGTATGCTGGGGGCGATCTTCGTCGGCATGCTCATCGGCTCTATTGCCGCACTTTGCTGGGCACTCTTTGTCGTCTACCCGCTCAACGTCGGTCGCTGCCGCTATTTTATGGAGAGCCGCCAGTCCCTGACGCCCGTCTCCACCGTCGTCAGCACCTTCCGCCGCCCCTACGGCAACCCCATCGTGGTGCAGTTGCTTACCGACCTGAAAATCGCGCTGGGCTTCCTGTTGCTCATTGTGCCGGGCATTTACTGGGAGTATTGCTATGAGCTGGTGCCCTACCTGCTGGCCGAAAACCCCTATATGTCCGCCACCCGCGCTATGGAACTGAGCAAGGAGATGATGGAGGGCGAGAAGTGGAACTTCTTCATCCTCAAGCTGTCCTTCTTTGGCTGGCTGCTGCTCTGCGTGTTCACCTTCGGCATCGGCGGCTTCTTTTTGGAGCCGTACATGCAGGCGACCTACGCGGAATTTTACGCCGCCATGCGCAGCAAGGCACTGGCCATGGGCATGACGACTACCGACGAGCTCGGCGGCTTTGTGCGGCATGATACCTACCCCAACGGCATGGACTTCTGATTCAGAATAAACCCGCGAAACGCCGCGGAAACGGGAGCTGCTCCTGTTTCCGCGGCGTTTTTTGGCAAAGCCCCGCGCACGATTTCACACTTCTTCAAACCATTGTCGCAAAATTATCACAATTTATCACTATAATAAAAGACATTATGAAATGAAAAGGGGAGTGCGCACTTTGATCGAAGTAGAGCATCTGACAAAGCGCTACGGCAGCCACACCGCGGTGGACGACATCAGCTTCACCGTGGAGGATGGCGGCATCTACGGCCTGCTCGGCCCCAACGGCGCGGGCAAATCGACCACCATGAACATTATTACCGGCTACATTTCGGCCACGGACGGCACGGTCAAAATCGACGGCCACGACATCGCCGACGAGCCCGCCGCGGCCAAGGCCTGCATCGGCTACCTGCCGGAGCTGCCGCCGCTGTATCAGGAGATGACCGTGCAGGAGTATCTGCTGTTCGTTGCCGAGCTGAAGGGCACCCGCAAAAAGGCGGATCGTGCCGCCGCAGTGGCGCACGCCGCGGCCCGCGCGGGCCTGCAGGGCATGGAGCAGCGCCTGATCCGCAACCTGTCCAAGGGCTACCGCCAGCGTGTGGGCATTGCCGCTGCGCTGCTCGGCACGCCGAAGATCATCATTCTGGATGAGCCCACCGTCGGCTTGGACCCGGCGCAGATGATCGAGATCCGCTCCCTCATCCGCGACCTGGGCAAGACCCACACGGTCATCCTGTCCAGCCATATTTTGAGCGAGGTCCAGACCGTCTGTGACCGGGTGCTCATCATTGCCCACGGCAGGCTCGTGGCGCAGGGCACACCGGAGGAGCTGGCCGCCCAGCTGACCGCCAAGGGCACGATCACCGCCACGGCACAGGGCAGCCGCGAGGCCGTTGTGGCCGCTGCAGGCAAGGTGCCCGGCCTGACCGACCTGCGTGTCACCGACGAGAAGGGCGGCGAGGTCAGCTTCACCGCCGTCAGCACGGCGGGTACTGACCTGCGCGGTGCGCTCTCGCTGGCGCTGGCTCAGGCGGGCTGCCCGGTGCTGAGCCTGAGCGCCGAGACGATGAGCCTGGAGGATGTATTCCTGCAATTGACCGAGACACCCGAGAGCGGCAAGCCGGAAAGCACCGCTGCCCCCGCCGAAAATCCCCCTGCGGAAGCCGCCGCAGAAGAAGAAAACGAAAAGGAGGCGGACAGCGATGAAAGCAATCTTTAAACGCGAGGTCAAAAGCTACTTTACCGGCATGATCGGCTGGGTCGTTGCTGCCGTAAGCCTTTTCTTCCTGGGGCTGTACTACACCAACCGCAACCTGCTCTACGCCTCGTCGGACTTTGCGTCGGTGCTCTACACCATGACGATGATTTTGCTTTTCCTGCTGCCGGCCATCAGTATGCGCAGCTTTGCGGAGGAGCGCAAGAACCGCACCGACCAGCTGCTGCTGACCAGTCCGGTCAGCATCCCGGCCATCGTGGCCGGTAAGTTCCTGGCCGAGGTCGCGGTCTTTGCCCTTCCGCTGGCCGCCGCCGTGCTCATGCCGCTGATTTTAAAGGCGTTCGGCACGGTCTCGCTCGTTGCGGCGTACAGTGCCGTGCTTGGCTACCTGCTGCTGGGCAGCGCCTGCCTGGCCGTCGGCACCTGGATCTCGGCCCTGACCGAGAACCAGATCTTAGCCTACCTCGCCACCTTCGGCGCACTGCTCGTTGCCTACATTATGGACGGCATCCAGACCATGTTCACCACCGGCAATCTGCTGGCATTCATTGCTTTTATGGTCGTCGTGCTCATCGCGTCGATTCTCGTCGGCGTTATCTGCAAGCGGCTGACCGCGGGCGTCACGGTGTTCTGCGTGGGGGCTGTCGTGCTGTTCATTCTGTTCCGGCTGCGCCCGGCGTGGCTGCTGACGGCCTTCAACGCGGTGCTGTCCGCGCTGGCGCTGTTTGACCCGTTCCAGGACATTGTGGGCGGTATGTTCAGCATCCCGGCCATCGTGTACTATCTGTCGGTCATCGGGCTGTTCCTCTTCCTGACCGGGCAGGCGTTGGAACGCCGCCGTTGGAATTGAGGAGGGATACGCTATGAAAAAGTTGAATGTAAAGCTCCCGCAGGGCGGCAGCAAGCGTGCCCTGCACAGCGGTATGTACGCCAGTGCGCTGGCGGTGGTGGTGCTGGCGGTGATCATTCTGGTCAACCTCGTCATCCGCGCACTGCCCACCAAATACACCGAGTACGATATTTCCACGACGTCGCTTTTCACGTTAAGTGACACCACCGAGAACCTGCTCCATGAGCTGAACGCCGATGTGACGGCCTACTATCTGGCCGAGAGCGGGCAGGAGGACGCGAACATTACCCGCCTGCTGGACCGCTACGCGGGCGAGAGCAGCCATTTCAGCTGGCAGCAGCGCGACCCTGTGCTCTACCCGACGTTCGCCCAGCAGTATGACGGCGCGTCGGCGGGCAGCGTTGTGCTGGTCTGCGGCGACAACAGTGACGTGCTCTCCTACAATGACATGTACGAGATGGACCTGGAGAGCTACTACACCACCGGCACGGCCAACTACAGCTTCCAGGCCGAGAACGCCCTGACCTCCGCCATCGCCAAGGTCACCCGCACGGCGGCCTACCAGCTGTACGAGCTGACCGGCCACGGCGAGACCGCGCTGTCCGGCGACTTTACCGACACGCTGTCCAACGCCGGTGTGACCGTGACCTCGCTGAACCTGACCACCGCCGGCAGCATCCCGGCGGACGTGAGTGCCGTGCTTATCAACGCGCCGGGCGCAGACCTGACCGATGCCGAGACGACGATTTTGAAGGACTACGTGGCGCACGGCGGCAAGCTGTTTGTGACCACCGACTTTACCACCGGGACGCCGAATCTTGACAGTGTGCTGGCCGACTGCGGCATGGCCCGCCAGCCCGGCCTGCTGATCGAGACCGACACCGACCGTTACCCCTACGGCTACCCCCAGACCTACCTGCTGCCCAAGCTGGCCGGCAACGACATCACCGCGGGCGTGTCCCAGAGCATGATGATCTACACCCCCATTGCCCAGGGCATCACGACGAACGACGACAGCGAGTTCGCCTTTACCGACCTGCTGACCACCGGTGATAACGCCTACTCGATGGAGAACTACGCCACCGCCGAGACCGCCCAGAAGGCCGATACCGACCCCGAGGGCTGCTTTGCCGTGGCTGTGGCGGCGGATAACTCCGCCACCGGTGCGCGCGTCGTCTGGGTCAACTGCCCGAACCTGCTGGAAAGCAACATCAACCAGGCTGTCTCCGGCGGCAACGCCCAATTCCTGGGCAGCGTTGTCAACTGGATGAACGGCGAGCAGACGACAGCGGTCATCAACGCAAAGAGCATGAGCGCGGCCTCGCTGAGCGTGCCGACCTCGGCGGCCATCCCGCTGGGCGTACTGTTCACGCTGGTGCTGCCCATCGTCTGCATCATTGCGGGCGCGGTGGTCTGCGTTGTGCGCCGCCGCAGATAAAGGAGAACCATGAAAAACAAGAAATTTCTGCCGCTTGTCATCCTTGTGGGCGTCGTTGCGCTGCTGGGCATCCTGCTGGCCGTGCTGACGCTGCACGGGGAGGCGGAGACCGACACGACACTGCCGCTGTGTGACCTTGCGGCGGATGACATCGACGCGCTGTCCTACGCGGGCAACAATGTAGAGGTCTCGCTCCTCAAGGGCAGCGACGGCTGGCTGCTGGCCGATGACCCGTCGCTGCCGCTGGACCAGACCAAGGTGCAGAGCCTTGTGGAGGACTACGCCAACCTGAAGGCGCAGCGCAAGCTCGAGGGCAATGACCTGGCCGAGCTGCCCGCTAAAAGTGACACCCCGCAGATGACGATCACCCTCGGGGCAGGGGAGCAGACCGTGGACCTGACTGTAGATCAGCTGAACAGCGTGGCAGACGTCTACTACGTCTACGACGAATCCGGCGCAGCCTACACGGTCCGGCGCAGCGACCTGGCGACGCTGAGCAAGTCACCCCGCGACCTGTACAAGGCTCAGACGCTGACCAACAAGACGACAGACGATGTGGCCGCCATGCAGGTGAACGACCTGACATTTACCTGCACCGACGGCATCTGGACGCTGACCGACGACCCGGACTACGCCCTGACCCAGAGCAGCGTCAGGAAGATGGCCGGTACGATTCTGGAAATGCAGACCGCGTGGACCATCACCGCGCCCGATGCTGACAGCGCCTATGGGCTGGATGCCCCCGACGTGACCGCGACGCTGTCCTTCACCGACGGCACAAGCCTGACGGTGCGGTTCGGCACGGCGAGCGCGTCCGACGACAGTCTGTGCTACCTTGCCAGCTCCGACGCGCCGACGCTGGTCTATGAGATCAACGCCGACCACAAGTCCGCCTTTGCCGTGACGAAGGAGTCGCTGCACGACGATACCGCCACCGCCGAGACTGCCGCCGACACCGACGTTGTGGCCCAGTACCCCGTCGGCGGCGAGAACGACTACGCCGACAGTCTGCCGGACTAAATATAGCCGAGCAAAAGCCTTCCCCCTTGGGGGAAGGTGGCCGCAGGCCGGATGAGGGGCGACACTGCCATGAAAACCCACTAACGGGTTACGGCAGGGTCGCTCCTTTTTGCTGTCTTGCTCTTGCTCTGCAAATATGCTACTATAATAGTACTTGTAGGGGCGAACATGGTTCGCCCGCCAATCTTCCGTTGGCACTCGTCCCCGGGTCAATGCCTGTTACCCATCCCTCGTAGGGGCGGATTCCATATCCGCCTGCGCCGTTCGCCACACCACTCACCCTCACCCGAAAGGCGGTGACCCCCTATGAAACGCCTGCTTCTCCCCGCACTGCTCCTCACCACCCTCACTGCCTGTACGGCAGCCCCGGCGAGCACTCTGCCCGCCGCCGCGCCGACCCCAACTCCCGCGTCCACCCCGGCCCCAACCGCAGCGCCCGCCCCCGCTGACGCGCTGACGCCGGAAGAAAAAATCGGCCAGCTTTTCATCATCCGTCCCGACGCCTTGGATCTGACGCTCCCGCAGGAGACCATCAACGACGCAAAGGCCGACGGGGTGACCATGCTGACCGACGCCATGCGGGAGACCCTGCAAGCCTACCCTGTGGGCGGCATCTGCCAGTTCGGCAAGAACATCACCGACCCGGAGCAGCTGGCGCAGTTCAACGCCGATCTGCAGGCCGCCAGCCGCACGCCGCTTTTCATCGCGGTGGACGAGGAGGGCGGCGCGGTGGCGCGCCTGGCCAACCACCCGGCCTTTGACCTGCCGCAATATGAGAGCGCCGCCGCGGTGGGCGCGTCCGGCGACCCGGCGGACGCCTGCGCCATGGGGCAGACCATCGGCGCATATTTAAAGGAGTACGGCTTCAACATGGACTTTGCGCCTGACGCCGATGTGAACACGAACCCGGATAACCCCATCATCGGCACGCGGGCCTTCTCGTCGGACGCCGTCACCGCCGCCGAAATGGCCGCTGCCGCCGCGGACGGCCTGCGCACCGGCGGCATCCTGCCGACGCTCAAGCATTTCCCCGGCCACGGTGATACCGCTGAGGACAGCCACACCGCGCTGGCCGTGACCTACAAAACGCTCGACGAGCTGCAAGCCTGCGAGCTGCTGCCCTTTGCGGCGGACACCGGCCTGCACGCCGTCATGGTCGGGCATATCGCCGCACCGAATGTGACCGGCGACGGCACCCCGGCCACCCTTTCGCCGCAGCTTGTCGCGCTGATCCCCGACGCAGAAAACACCCTCATCGTCACCGACTCGCTGGCGATGGATGCCATCACCGCCGCCTACACCCCCGGCGAGGCCGCCGTGCAGGCCCTTCAGGCGGGCTGTGATGTACTTTTGATGCCCAACTCCCTGCCCGAGGCCTACGCCGCCGTCCTGGAGGCCGTGCAAAACGGCACGATCTCCGAGGAACGCTTGGACCGGAGTGTCAATAAAATCCTGCTGTACAAGCAGCAATTTGCATCGTAGGGCGGCCGGTCCTCTGGCCGCCGCCAACCGCGCCGTAACAAAAGAGGTACTCTATGTCCAACACCATCTGGGCCGTTGACGGCTCATTTTTTGCCCAACGCCTTTCGGGCATCCAGCGCTATTCCATCGAGCTGCTCGCCGCGCTGGACCGCATCGTCCCGCCGGGCTTTGTCGAAATTGTCACCCCGCCGGGCGTTGAAACGCCGCACTATACCAATATAAAGGTCGTTTCCTTCGGCACGCACAGGGGCGGCGTCTGGCAGCAGCTCGACTACCCGCGCTACCTCCGGCAGCGCGGGGCCGGGGGACTTGCCACCTGCAATGTCATCCCGCTGTTCGGCTTCCGCGGCATTGCCGTTGTGCATGATGTCTGCTACCGCGCGCGCCCGGACTTTTACACCGACCCCCGCGGGCGGCTGAGCGCTGCATGGCACTGCCTGCAATACCGCCGCATTGCCAAAAGGGCCGAGCGCATCATCACGGTGTCGGAGTTCTCCAAATCGGAAATCTCCAAATATTACGGCGTTCCTGCGTCAAAAATGGACGTTGTCTACAACGCCTGGCAGCAGATGCAGCGCATTGCGCCCGACGAGAGCATTTTTGCCCGGCACCCGCAGCTCAAGCCCGGTCAATACTATTTCAGCATGGCGAACCTGCTCAAAAACAAGAACTTCCCGTGGGTGCTGCGCGCGGCCGGGGCCAAGCCCGACGCCGTGTTTGCCATTGCGGGCGGCGGCAGCCTTGCCGCCGAGGCCGAGCGCCTCGGCCTGGCCGACCTGCCCAATGTGCTGTATCTGGGGTATGTCAGCGACGGTGCAGCCAAGGCACTGATGGCTCACTGCAAAGCCTTTCTTTTCCCGACGCTCTATGAGGGTTTCGGCATCCCGCCGTTGGAGGCCGCCGCCTGCGGTGCGCCGCAGATCATTGTCAGCGACACCCCCTGTATGCGGGAGATCTACGGCCCCTGCGCCGCCTACATTGACCTGACCGCGAACCCCGGCGACGTCGATGACGTCACCCCGGCCACGGCTCCCACCGCTGCCCTTCTCGAAAAATACAGCTGGGACAAGAGCGCTGAAAGGCTGCTGCAAATTCTGGCAAAATAAGGATGTTATCATGACGAATGAAGAGGCATTAAAAAAATTCCTGCTGGACATAGACTGCTTGAATGAATTGCTTCCGTGGACGGGGAAATTTAACCTGTTTGATGTGCTTCGCATTTCACGCACTGAAATACGTCACAGCAATATGCTGGCGTGGCTTTTGAATGCAAATGAAAACCATGGCATGGGTGATGCGTATGTAAAAGCGCTGGTGCAAAAACTGGTGGCGAATGATAGTGCTGGGCGGTACGATGTGTTCCAACTGGCATTGATGGATTTTTACAGCTTTACAGTACAGAGGGAGTGGAACAATATAGATATTTTGCTCACCTCCAGCGAAGAAAAAACACTGATAGCATTTGAAAATAAGGTTGGGTCGCATGAGCACAGTGACCAACTGAACCGGTATCGAAAAATCCTTGAAAAAGCGTACCCGGACTATTGCAGAATCTATCTGTATCTGACACCAGACGGGGAATTGCCGAGTGATGAAGAGTACTAGGATGTGATGACCTATCTGGATATTGTTGAAACACTGGAAAGTGTTTCAGGCGGCATCGACTTGATTCCGGATGTGCGGTTGATGATTGACAACTATATAGCGATTATCAGGAGAGATATTGTGGACGACCAACAGTTGATAGAGATATGCGATAAAATATACAAAAAACATCAAAAAGCACTGGACCTCATATTTGAACACCGCGTGAATAACCGCGGGCAAATCGCAGCGGCGGTCAGAGAAACCCTACAGCAGATGAGCGATGAGGGTAGTATCGTTTTTGACGAAAATTCAACGGATTCCTGGCTGTGCTTCCACACAAAAGAAATGGACGCAGTACTGCCGCCGCTGTCTGCAAACAATGGGTCATGGGGCAACAGCAACATCTATAACTATTGGTTTGGCAGAACGGATGAATCCCTTTCGCTTGTCTTTGAACTCGGCGGCTGGAATTTGCCAGAGGACAGAAAGAAAATTCAAAATAAAATTATAGACATCGCAAAACCAAACGACAAAAAGCGGGAAGATTATCGGTACAAGCGTGTTTATTCAAAAAAATATGGGATTGATACCGAAAATGATTTGCAGACAGAAGTCCGTGAGCAGGTGACAAAAGCCATTGCGGATTTGAAGAACTGGGAAAAGAAACTTCTTATAAAATTGCAGCAAAATTAAAAATGGGGCATAGCTCGCGACATGAGCTATGCCCCATTTTTAACGGGGATAAAAGAGTGCGATGATGTATGAACTTTACTACATCCCGAACTTTCTGTCCAACGTCCTGTATTGCAGCGTCTCGGACAGATGCGCCGTGTCCAGTACCTCGCTGCCGTCGAGATCGGCCACGGTCCGGGCCACGCGCAGAATGCGGTCATAGGCGCGGGCGCTGTAGCCCAGCCGCTCAAACGCGCTGCGCAGGATTTTCTCGGCGGCAGGGGTCATGCGGCAGTAGCGCCGCAGGGCGCCGGACGGCAGCTGCGCGTTGCACCGCACGCCGGGCAGGGCCTTGTACCGCTCCCGCTGCAAAGCACGCGCCGCCATGACCCGGGCACGCACGTCGGCGCTGGACTCACCGCCCTGCTCGGACGCAAGGTCGTCGTACTCCACGGGCAGGGCCTCGACGTGTAAGTCAATGCGGTCCAGCAGCGGGCCGGAGATGCGCCGCCGGTAGGCATCCACCGCGCTCGGCGTGCAGGTACACTCCCGCGTGGGATGGCCTAAATAACCGCACTTGCAGGGATTCATGGCGGCCACCAGCATGAACCTGCACGGATAGGACGCTGTGCCGTGTACGCGGCTGACGGTGACCCTGCCGTCCTCCAGCGGCTGGCGCAGTACCTCGAGCGTATCGCGGGCGAACTCGGGCAGCTCGTCCAGAAACAGCACACCGTTGTGCGCCAGACTGACTTCGCCGGGGCGGGGGACAGACCCGCCGCCCACAATGGCTGTCGAGCTGACGCTGTGGTGCGGGCTGCGGAAGGGCCGCTGCTTGATAAGCCCCGTGCCGCCGCGCAGCAGCCCGGCCACGGAGTAGATGGCGCTGGTCTCGAGCGCCTCCTCATAGGTCAGCGGCGGCAGAATGCCCGGCAGCCGCTTGGCAAGCATGGATTTTCCGGTTCCGGGACTTCCTATCACGATCAAATTATGCCCGCCTGCAGCGGCGATCTCCATGGCGCGGCGGGCTTCGCTCTGGCCGCGCACGTCGGCCATGTCTGGCCCCAGCCAGACACCGTCCTCGTCGTACCCCTCGGGCGTTGCCGGGGTCAGGGGCGTTGCGCCGCAGAGGTGCAGCACCACATCCTGCGCACTGCGGGCCGGGTAGACGGTCAGTCCCTCGGCCACGGCGGCCTCGGCGGCGTTTTCGGCAGGCAGAAACAGCTCCTTCACGCCGTTCTGCACCGCGGCCAGCGCCATTGGCAGCACGCCGGTCACGGGGCGCAGCGTGCCGTCCAGCCCCAGCTCTCCCAGAAACGCCCGCTCACTGCCGGGGGCGGGCAGCTTGCCCTGCGCGGCCATGATGCCAACAAACACCGGCAGATCGTACACCGGCCCGGTCTTGCGCACGTCGGCGGGGGCCAGGTTGATGGTGATGCGGCTGGCGGGCCACTCATAGTGCAGGTTCTTGATGGCGCTGCGCACCCGCTCGCTGCTCTCCTTCACGGCGGAGTCCGGCAGACCCACCAGATTGAACTGCGGCAGCCCGCCCGAAAGGTCGGCTTCGACCTGCACGATGTACCCCGCCAGACCGGTCACACCAAGGCTTGTCACTTTTGCATACATGGCCTGTTTCCCACTTTCCTGCTTTTTTATCAGTATACCGCACAGCGCGCCCTTGCACAAGCACGAAACGGGAAAAATCAGGCAAAATTAACCAAAATTCGATTGACAGGCTTGCAGAATGTTGGTATATTTAGAGTAAGCCAAGTTAGTATTTCCTATGGAAAGTGAAGGTGTTTTACTTATGTATCAGGATATGTATGAGCGTTGGCTCGCTGCCGAGCTGGACGACGCTGACCTCAAGCCCGAGCTGGAAAGCGTCAAGGGTGACGATGCCGCCATTCAGGACCGTTTTGCTGTGGCCCTGAAGTTCGGTACCGCGGGCCTGCGCGGCGTCATCGGTGCAGGCACCAACCGTATGAATATTTACGTTGTCCGTCAGGCGACCCAGGGCCTTGCCAACTGGGTCAAGACCCAGGGCGGCAGCCAGACCGTTGCCATCAGCTATGACAGCCGCATCAAGAGCAACCTGTTCGCCAAAACCGCTGCCGAGGTGCTGGCCGCCAACGGCATCAAGGTCCGCATCTACAGCGCCCTTATGCCCGTGCCCGCGTTGAGTTTCGCGACCCGCTATTACAACTGCAACGCCGGTATCATGGTCACGGCCAGCCACAACCCCGCCAAGTACAACGGCTACAAGGCCTACGGCCCGGACGGCTGCCAGATGACCGACGAGGCCGCCGACATCGTCTACGCCGAAATTCAGAAAACCGATATCCTGACCGGTGCCAAGCTGATCTCCTTTGAGGACGGCATGGCTCAGGGCCTGATCGAGTACGTCGGCGACGACTGCATCAACGCGCTGTATGCCGCCATCGAGGCGCGCTCCATCCGCCCGGGCATCTGCAAGACCGCGGGTCTGAAGCTCGTCTACAGCCCGCTGAACGGCTCCGGCCTTGTGCCCGTCACCCATGTTCTGGGGGACATCGGCATCACCGACATCACCATTGTGCCCGAGCAGAAAGACCCGGACGGCAACTTCCCGACCTGCCCGTATCCCAACCCCGAGATCTTCGAGGCGCTGCGCCTGGGTCTGGAGCTGGCCGAGAAGTCCGGCGCTGACCTGATGCTGGCCACCGACCCCGACGCGGACCGCGTCGGCATCGCCGTCAAGTGCAAGGACGGCAGCTATGAGCTGCTCTCCGGCAACGAGGTCGGCGTTCTGCTGCTCGACTACATCTGCGCGGGCCGCATTGAGCAGGGCACGATGCCCAAGAACCCCGTCATGTGCAAGTCCATCGTCTCCACGCCGCTGGCTGACAAGGTCGCTGAGCATTACGGCGTCGAGTGCCGCAACGTGCTGACCGGCTTTAAGTGGATCGGCGACCAGATTGCCAAGCTGGAGGCCGACGGCGAGGTGGACCGCTTTATCTTCGGCTTTGAGGAAAGCTACGGCTATCTGGCCGGTCCCTACGTCCGCGACAAGGACGCTATCATCGGTTCGATGCTGATCTGCGAGATGGCCGCCTACTACCGCGCCAAGGGCTCCTCCATCAAGGAAGAGCTGGAGCGCATCTACACCGAATATGGCCGCTACCTGAACAAGGTGGACAGCTTTGAGTTCCCGGGCCTGTCCGGCATGGACAAGATGGCCGACATCATGCAGAACCTGCGCGTCAACCCGCCGAAGGACTTTGCCGGTGACAAGGTCGTCAAGGTCGTGGACTACAAGAAGCCCGAGGAGACCGGCCTGCCCGCCGCCAACGTCCTGATCTACACGCTGGAAAGCGGCGCGACGGTTGTCGTGCGTCCCTCCGGCACCGAGCCGAAGATCAAGACCTACTTTACCACCAAGGGCAAGGACCTCGCCGAGGCCGAGGCCCAGAAGGAAAAGCTGGCCGAGGCCTGCAAGCCCCTGCTGGCGTAAGTCTGGCATAGCATAAAGATATTTTGCGCACCGCTCCCGACTGGGGACGGTGCGCTTTTTTGGTGCGCAGCCCCGTTTTCGAGCGATTTGCAGGGAGGGGTCTTGGCCCCTCCGCGGGGCGTCGAGGATGCCGCCCCCTACAGTGGCAGCCCATAAAGTTATATAGTACCGCAAACGTCCGCGGCGGCCAGAGGGCTGGCCGTCCTACAACCACCCGGTAATGATTTGTAGGGGAGGGATTCATCCCTCCCGTGTACCGTGCCTTCAACGCCTGTTCAACAACCATGGCCCTCCACCTGCCCGCTGCCGCCCTTGTGCAATTCCACCAAACAACCCTGTCAAACTTTGTCACCCTCACCCCTTGACACCGCCCTTCTACACGTGTAGAATAAAGCTATCTTCTACAACTGTAGAACAAAGGAGGTCGACCCCATGTTCGCCACACTTTTTGCTTCGCTGTTCGTGCAGGGCATTCTGCTGGGTCTGGCCGCGCTGGCATTGCTGGCCGCGGCGCCCCGGCTGCAAAAACGCTACGGCCCGCAGTGGCTCTGCCGCCTGTGGGTCACGCTGGCTGTGCTGCTTCTGGTGCCGCTGCACGCGCTTGTGCCCCAGGCCCCGGCGGCAGTGTCCGTGGATACCACACCGCTGTACAGCCGGACCGCCCTTTCGCAGGAAGTCACCGAGCGCCCCGCCGACGGTGTGCCCTACATGGCTGCGCCCACGGGCTACATCGTGCCCCGCGCCGAGCTGCAGACGGGACACCGCACGGTGCTGGAACGCCTCACCGTCGGTGCAACGCGGCTGAACTTGCTGGCCCTTGCGTGGAACCTCGGCGTGCTGGCTGTTGCGCTCTATCAATTTGGCGGCTATGCCGTCTGGCGCATCCGCGTCCGCCGCACCGCACAGCCCGTTGACCCCGGCTGGCGCAGCGCCCTGCCGCAGGGGGCGTGCCCGCGCATGGTCGCCACGCCGCTGGTACGCAGCCCCATGGTGGCGGGCACGCTGCATCCCGTACTTCTGACCCCCACGGGCACGGCTCCCAATGGCGCAGACTACATGCTGGCCCACGAGCTGACCCACATAAAACGGCATGACGTCGCCAAAAAGCTGTTGTTTACGCTGGCGTGTGCCGTGCATTGGTATAACCCTGCTGTCTGGCTGCTGGCCGCCCGCGCGGGCCGCGACATTGAGGAGGCCTGTGACGCCGAGACCCTGTGTGGCCGCGATGCCGACTGCCGCGCGGCCTACGCCGACGCCCTGCTGACCGCCGTGCGCCAGAACCGCGGCCCCGCGCTGACCAGCGGCTTTGCCCTGAACAAGCGCCAGTTCAAGCAGCGTCTGGCCGCCCTGTGGGACACCGCCCCCAAGCACCGCGGACGCGCCCTGTTGGCTGTGCTGGCCCTGACTGCCTGCTGTGCGGGTGGGCTGGTCGCCTGCAAGCCCGCCGACGCGGCCCCGCAAGACGAGCAGGAACCCGCCGCAGCTGCCGCACCGGCGCCGTCCGAGACCGCCAACCCCATCGTGACCCCGGAGCCGCCGCCCGTCTCAATGGAGGCGGGGGCCGCAGCCGTGCGGCGCGGTGCGGACTTCCTTTGGAGTGAGTATCTGACCGACGGAAACGGCTACTACTACCACAGCGGCGCGTGCGGCCTTGTGGAGCCCGAGGATTACGACACGGAATATATTTCCGCCCTGCTGGAAACCCGGCGCGACGACGGCACAACTTGGCGCGACTACCTGAACGGCGGCCGGGGCGCACTGGTCAAAGCAACCTTTGAAGCCGAGCTGACGCCCGAAGGCTGGTATCTGGGCAAACAATACGGCGAGGGACGCTTTCATGTCTATCTGATTGCGCCGTTCGACGAATCGCAGCCCTGTGAGGTCATCAGCGGATGGCAGTCTGCCGACGACCCGAACCAATCGGCGCATTTTGAGATTCTGCCGATGGCGCGGGAGCTGGATCTGACCAACAACCAGTACCGCATGCTGCTGCACCAGTGCGATGCGCTGGCACAGGCAGGAGCGCGGGACTTTGGCAACCCCGGCGATTGGCCGCAGGACGAGCTGGAAACCTACCTCTATTACCGCAACCGGTATTTTTACGGCGGGGCCGACGCCCTGCTGATGCTGAACGTTGATTTCACTCCTGCAAATGATTGGAACCAACAGCTGCTCTACCTGACCTACGACGAAGTGAACGCGCTGGATTTCTCGGCACCCAAGACCGCTGCACTCCCGGGCTACACCCCGCCGGAAAGTCTCGAAAGCGACGACCCGGGCGTCTGGAACTTCACGCGCGAGGGCTTGTATATTACTGCCGAATGGCCCGGTGTGGAGCGCTACACCTTCTACGTTCATAACGGCAACGCCAGCCTGAAATTTGACGCCCGCACCATCTGTGTACAGGGCCAGAGCTTGTCTTAAAAAGGAGACATCCCATGTCCAAAATCAAACGCCTGCCCGACGCAGAGCTGGAAATCATGAACGCCCTGTGGGATGCCGACGCGCCGCTGACCGCCGCCGAGCTGGAAACGGCGCTGCCCGGCCCGCCCCGCGCCCGCACAACGCTGCTGACCCTGCTGGCCCGGCTGGAAGAAAAGGGCTGCGTCACCCGCGAAAAGCAGGGGAGGGGCTACCTCTACACCGCCGTCCTGACCCGGGCCGCGTACCTGCCCGCCGAAAGCCGCAGTCTGTGGGGCCGCCTTTTCGGCGGCAGCCCCCGCAACTTCGTAGCCGCCCTTGCCGAAACCGACACCCTCACCGACGCCGACATAGACGAGCTGGCGGAATACTTGGAGGAACTGAAAAAAGAGAGAAAATAGCGTAAAATTTGTAGGGGCGGGCATTGCTCGCCCCTACTTGCAATTCTCCCTCGACTTGTAGTATAATAATATGTCCCATAGTATCCACATTCGCAAGTGAGGTGACGCCCATGCCCGGTGATCTGCATACCCATACGACCTTCTCCGACGGTTCGACCCCGGCGGACAAGCTGCCGTTTCTGGCGGCCTGCGCGGGGATGACCCATCTGGCCATCTCCGACCACGATTCGATTCGGAGCGTGCGCTACGCCTATGCCCATCCCGTGCAGAACGGCGTCCACCTCATCCCGGCCACCGAGCTGACCGCCTACGACTACGAGCGCGCCCACCGCGTGCATTTGCTCTGCTACTGGCCCGACGACTGCGCCGCGCTGGCGGACTTTTCCGCCATGATGGCCGAGCGCCGCCTGACCGCCATGCTGCAGAGCTGCAAGGAGCTGGAAGCCATCTGCCCCCAGTTCCGCACCGAGGAGGCGCTCGAGCTTGCCAAAGACAGCGGCACGCTGTTCAAGGCGCAGGTCATGCGGGTGCTGTGGCAGTACGGTCTGGCCGACGGCATGTATAATACCGTATACAAATCGCTGTTCGGACTCAAGCCCGTGCGCGGGCGCATCCTGCACACGCCGCGGTATGAGCCGGTGGACACCGTGCTGGATGTCATCAAGGCAAGCCGCGCGGTGGTCGTGCTGGCGCACCCCAGCGTTTACCACAGTATGGAGCTGGCGCGCGAGCTGATCGCCGCCGGGCGGCTGGACGGCGTCGAGATCGACCATCCCCGCAACACGCCGGAGGACAGAGCCGAGCTGACCCGCTTAGCCAAGGAAAACGGACTGATCGTCACGGGCGGCACCGATTACCACGGCATCAACACCGTGACGCCGCGCCCGGTGGGAGCATTTACGACCAGCGACGAGATGATCGCGCGCATCGGCGACATAGCCAAGGCGCGCAAATCGACCTACAAGAGACAAAAATAAGGAGCAAATCAAAATGACATACACCTACAACAATAAAGGCACCTGTTCCGTCCGCACCGTCGTGGAGCTGAACGACGACCATACCATCAAGAGCGTGCAGGTCCTGGGCGGCTGCGACGGCAACCTGAAGGGCATCGCCAAGCTGCTGCCCGGCATGAAGGCCGAGGACGCCATCGCCCGCATGGAGGGCACGACCTGTGGCCGCAAGCCCACCAGCTGCCCCGACCAGATCGCCCAGGCACTCAAGGGCGCACTGGCGGAGATGGGCTGATAAAGGTCCGTAGGGGTGGATTCCATATCCGCCCGGGCCGTCTGCGGCAGCCGCACACCTTGCGGGCGCATATAGAATGCGCCCCTACATTTTGCCCACAAGGCTTATTACTATAAAAGGAGCTTCCCATGGACTGCTTCCATTACCCTCTCGATACCGAAACGCTGCTGCGCAAAAAGCGTAAGCTGCGGCGTGAGCTGCTGGCCCGGAACCCGCACCCGCTGCACAAAAAAATTGCTATCCTCGGCGGGTCCACCACAAACGAAGTGGCCGACCAGCTGGGGCTGTTTCTGCTGCAATACGGCATCGAGGCGGAGTTCTATCAGAGCGAGTACGCCCAGTACTGGCAGGACGCCATGTTCGGCACGCCGGAGCTGGACGACTTCCACCCCGACGTCATCTACATCCACACAAACTGGCGCAACCTGACCGCCCTGCCCACGACGGCCGACAGCGAGGCTGCCATCGACGCGATGCTCGACGAGCAGTACGCCCATTTTGAGACGATGTGGCAGGCGTTGGAGCAAAAATTCGCCTGCCCGGTCATCCAGAACAACTTTGACCGCCCGAACTTCCGCCTCATGGGCAACCGCGACATCTGGGACCCCCATGGCCGCTCCAACTTCATCAGCCGCCTGAACCAGAAATTTTACGCCTATGCCGCGTCCCATGAGCACTTTTACATCAACGACATCGACTACCTGTCGGCGGACTACGGCCTGACGGCGTGGGGCGACGCCTTCTTCTGGCACATGTACAAATATGCCATCTGCCTCGACGCGATCCCGTCGCTGGCCAACAGCGTGGCCAATATCATCAAGTCCCTGTACGGGCGCAACAAAAAGGCGCTTGTGCTCGACCTGGACAATACGCTCTGGGGCGGTATCGTCGGCGACGACGGTGTGGATGGCCTGGCCATCGGCCCCGAGGTGCCCGAGGGTCAGGTCTACGCCGAGTTCCAGAGCTACTGCAAGGCGCTGAAATCCATCGGCGTCATCCTGGCCGTTGACTCCAAAAATGACGAGGCCAACGCGCTGGCGGGCCTGAACCACCCGGACGGCGTGCTGCGCCCCGATGATTTCGTCGCCATCAAGGCCAACTGGGATCCGAAGGACCTGAACCTGAAGGCCATCGCGTCCGAGCTGAATTTGGGCGCGGACAGCTTTGTCTTTGCCGACGACAACCCGGCGGAGCGCGCCATCGTGGCCGCGCAGGTGCCCGGCGTCGCTGTGCCCGCGCTGGACGGGGCCGAAAACTACATCAAGACCCTCGACCACGGCGGCTATTTTGAGGTCACGGCCCTTTCCAAAGAGGACCTGAAAAAGACCGAGCTTTACCACCAGAACGCCGAACGCGCCAAGGCACAGGCGGCATTTGCCGACTACGGCCAGTATCTCGACAGCCTTGAAATGACGGCCACGATCAAGGGCTTTGAGCCGCTCTACATCCAGCGCATTGCCCAGCTGACGAACAAGTCCAACCAGTTCAACCTGACGACGCTGCGCTGCTCCGAGGATGACATCCGCGCTATGGCCGGGGACAAAAACGACCTCTGCCTTTGCGGCAAGCTCGTGGATAAATTCGGTGATAACGGCATTGTCACCGTTGTGGCGGGCCGGCAGCAGGGCGATGTGCTCGACCTGACGCTCTGGCTCATGAGCTGCCGCGTGCTCAAGCGCGGCATGGAGGACGCCATGATGGACACCGTAGTGGCCGAAGCCGCCGCCCGCGGGGTCAAAACCATCGTCGGCCATTATTATCCGACAGCCAAAAACGCCATGGTGCGCGAATTTTACGCGCAATATGACTTTGCCAAAACGGCGGAGGATGCCGACGGCAATACGGAATGGACGCTGGACGTCGCCGCCTACACGCCGAAGCACCCCCACATGAAGATCGAACGCTGACAGATAGGAAACCGTATGAAACGAACCATCCTGCAAAAAGCGGCAGCCGCCGCACTGTTTATGCTGCTCACGGCGGCACTGCTGGCGGCTGCGGATTTTCTGCTGGTGGATGATGTACACTCCTACTCCCGTGTCATGCTGCAGGAGCTGTATGCCGACGCCGGAAACATAGATACGCTGTTTTTGGGCTCGTCCCACTGCTACCGCAGCGTTGACCCCGCGCAGGTGGACGCGGCGCTGGGCACCCACAGCTTCAACGCCGGGTCGTCCCAGCAGCTGCCGGACGGCTCCTATTATATGCTGAAAGAAGCTGCTGCGCAGAACCCGCTGAAAACCGTCTATCTCGAAATGTTCTACACCGGCTACAATGAGAGCGCGTCCGCCAACATCCCGCTGGCCTGCTATCTGCTGGCCGACCACATGGACTGGCGCTCACCCAACCGATACGCCTACCTGTCGGAGATGGGCGGTCTGGCGGCCTATGCCGACCTGCTGCTGCCCGCGCGCCATGGCATTGCGTCTCCGTCCTCCATGCCCGCCCTCTGGAAGGCCAAGCTGACTGACGGCTACACGCCGGACAGCTACGGCTATGTGACCTACCCGGACAGCGGTGAGGCGTACCGGGGCCGCGGCTTTGTCTATACCACCGGCATCCCGCAGGACGGCTTTGCCACGCTGCTGAACGTAGATGCCGACGCGCCATTGTCGGATTTTGGCTGGGAATACCTCAACAAAATCACCGATTTCTGCGCGGAAAACGGCATCCGGCTTGTGCTGTTCACGGCCCCGCTGCCCAGCGGCTACCTGTACAACACCGAAAACTATCAGTCCTACGTCGATGCGCTGCGGAACTTCTGCGCCGCGCATGACGGGCTGGAATACTGGGATTTCTCGCTGTACAAGCTGCAAAGCGAGATCAATCTGAAAATCGAGGACTTCTCCGACGCGCACCACCTGAACGGCGCGGGGGCGGAAAAGTTCACCGCCATCCTCTGCAAAACGATCCAACGCCGTGCGGCGGGGGAGAGCGTTGACGATCTTTTCTATCAGACGGTGGAGGAAAAGCTGACCCTCACCCCGGACGACTCCGTCCTGATGGCCTATTATGCAAAGCTGCAAGACGAATAAGAAGGAGGCCCTGCCATGATCGCCGTGACATCACCCGGCTTTGTGCTGTTCGCGGCGCTGCTGGCGGGGCTTTGGTATGCCTGCCCGCCGCCGCGCCGCTGGCAGCTGCTGCTGGGGGCAAACTTACTATTTTACGCGGTGCTCTGCCCGGCAGCACTGCCGGTGCTGGCGGGCAGCAGCTTTCTGGTCTGGTGGTGCGGGCGGCGCACCGCGAAAAAGCCCGTGTTCCTTGCGGGGCTTGCGGCGGCACTGCTGCCGCTGGCCCTGCTCAAGTATCTGCCCGCTGCGCTGGGCTGGCAGGGCACGCTGGCGAACGCTCTGGGCATCGGCTATTTTACGCTGCAGCTCGTCAGCTATCTGTGTGACGTGCGCCGGGGCAGGATTTTGCCTGAGGAAAAATACGCCCGCCTTTTGTGCTATGCGTCGTTCTTTCTCTCCATCACGCAGGGCCCCTTCAACCGCTATGACGCCCTGATGCCGCAGCTGGACCGGCCCACTGTCTGGGATACGGACCGGGTCTGGCGCGGCGTACAGCGCAGCGCGTGGGGCTACTTTAAAAAGCTGGCCGTGGCGGACCGCGCCGCCGTCGTTGTGGATACAGTCTTTGCCAACCCCGCCGCCTTTGACCGCACCCAGCTGCTGCTGGGCGGCGTGCTGTTCACCGTGCAGCTCTACGCCGATTTCTCCGGCTACACCGACATTGTGCTGGGCGTCGGCGAGGTGCTGGGCCTGCACCTGCCGGAAAACTTCCGCCAGCCGTTCTTTGCCGACTCGGTCAAGGACATCTGGGCGCGGTGGCACATCAGCTTGTCGCAGTGGCTGCGGGATTACATCTATATTCCGCTGGGCGGCAGCCGGTGCAGCAAGGCGCGCAAGGACGGAAACCTGGTTATAACCTTCCTCGTCAGCGGCCTGTGGCACGGCGCGGGGCTGACCTACCTCGTCTGGGGCGGCCTGCACGGCCTGTGCCAGGCGGCGGAAAACCACCTGCCGCCCCGCCGCCCGGGTAAGCTCTGCCATGCGCTGCGCGTGGCGGGCACATTCTGCATTCTGGCGGGTGCGTTCGTGATTTTCCGCGCCAGCAGCCTTGCCAACGCGGCAGAGCTTTTTAAGGGTATTCTCTGCAATGGCGGGCACGCCGTGTTCTCCAACTATTGGGAGCTTGGCCTGACGAGCCTGCAGGAGGAAATTCTGCTCTACGCGGGCATTGCGATTCTGCTGGCCGTGGACGCCGCCCATGAGCGCGGTGTCTCGCTGCGCACCAAAATCGCCGCTCTGCCCACGCCCGCCCGCTGGGCCGTCTATGAGGTCTGCATTTTTGTTTTCCTGTTCATGGGCCGCTTCCTCGGCGGCGGCAGCTTCCTGTATGCGAGGTACTGACAATTTTGCCGCCTGTAGGGGCCGGGCATGCCTAGCCCGCCCGTTACCGATACAGGGCAGCCTGCGGAAGGCCGCGGGCGGCCCCTGCAATATGATACAACAAACCCGGCGTGTGCCCATCGGCAGGCACACGCCGGGTCGGTTTTTTATGAAGTTATTTCAACCTCTGGTCCGTTCCGAAAAACTTGAACATCTTGCACCCGCCCAGCATACGGCTGGCGACCTTCTCGGTGTAGCGGGCCACAAAAACGCTCTGGTCGGTGATGTTCGTGGTGTAGATCGTGGGACGGTGGGTCAGCATCCGGGTGTTGATCAGCTCATACAGCACGCTGATGGTCAGCGGCGTGATGTACTCGGTGCCCAGGTCGTCCAAAATCAGCAGGTCGGCCTCCTGACAGGCGGCCAGCCACTCGTCGTTGGTCGTGTAGTTGAAGTGCTCGCGCCCCAGCTGCGCGGCCAGCGCGGCGGCGCTTGTGTACAGTACGTCGTGGCCGCCCTCCAGCACGGCGTCGGCAATCGCCAGCGCCAGATGTGTCTTGCCCAGGCCGGTGTGGCCCATGAACAGCAGGTTCGGGCTGTTCTGGCTGAATTTGGCGGCGTAGCCGCGGCAGTAGTTCAGCAGCTTGCCCATGTACTCCCGCGGGGAGATGCCCAGCTCCGACTCCACGGCGTCGCTGTAGCGCTCGACCTCAAAGCTGGCAAACTGGCACAGGCCCAGCGGGCTGGCGGCATTGATCTCGTCCCGGCGCAGACGGCGGGCGGCGTCTGCCACGCAGCGGCAGGGGACACCGCCGCGCATACCGGTATCCTCACACAACGGGCAGCGGTAGGCGGGCTTGAAATCGTCCGCGCTGAACCCGGCCTCCCTGACCGCAGCGGCCAGCGCTTCCTCTGCGCGGGTCAGCGCGGCGCGGGCTGTATCCATGTTTCCGCCAAGGGCTGCGGCCTTCGCAAGGCCCAGCCCCGCACGCAGGTGGGCGCTGTCCGCCTCGGCCAGCGCCGGGTGAGCGGCGTAGGCGGCGCGGCGGGCAGTCTCGGCCTGCATTACGGCCTGCTGGCGGTAGGCTGCCACCTCGCGCTGCGCGGCGCGGAACAGTTCGTCTTTTGTGCGCATAGGTTACCCCTCCTCGTCAAACATGGCCGCCCAGTTGCGGTTGAACAGGTCCTTCTGGGCGCTGGCGGCGGGCGGCTGGGCGTTGGGCCGCTCGGTCATCACGATGTTGCTGCCCTCCAGCTGGCCCTGACGGCGCGCGGCGTCGATCGTCGTGATGCCCTGGGCACGCCAGGCCCGCAGAATGCCGTCCACGTACCGCACGGTGTTTTTACCGTTGGCACGCAGCAATGCCTCGTCGATCATCTCGCGCCCGATGCCCATTTCCTCGTGCCAGCGGGCAATCGTGCGGCGCTCCCAGTTCGTCAGTGCACGCGGCTCAATGCCAAACTGTGCGGCGGCATCCTGGCACCAGGCCTCGCGCTGCTTGGCACGCTGCAGCCAGCGCTCGGCGTCCTCGCCGGTCTCAACGCCGTCCTCCCGCCAGCGGGCCAGCAGGTGGGTCACGGCGGCGATGGTGCGCCGCCCCAGACGGGTGACCTCGGCGCAGCAGAGCAGAATGACATCGGGCTGCCAGCCGTCGTTTAAGTACAACCCCACAAGCCGCTGCATCTCGCTGCGGCTCAGCGTTTTACCGAAGATGCTTTGCGCCTCCTGGCACAGAACGGCAACATAGGGGTCGTTGGCCACGCTGGCCAGATCGACCCGTGCGGGCTCGGCCGCCGGGGCAGGGGCGGCCCCACGCTCACTGACCAGAAGCCCGGCACCGGCCCAGTATTGCAGGGTGCGCTTGGCAGCCTCGATGCTGGGCAGTGCCAGTGCGCGGGCCATCGTGCGCGGGTCGGTGTCGTGGGTCTGCAAAATGTAGAGTGCGGCCCGGATCGTATCGCCGTCGGTCTGGGTCAGATGGGTCAGGACCAGCTGCGGCACAGCCAGCGTGTCGCCGTTGCTTGCCGCCAATTTGTAGCCCATATCCGCAAACCTCCCCACTATAAATTATTGATTTATTATACCACAAAAGTGCCGTTTGGTCAATCTCGAAGAAAAACTGCCCAAAAATCAGCGCCGGATTTTGGGCAATGCGTTCCTTGTATTTTGATACACAAATTTGTACAATAGTACCATAAACAGTTAAAGCATTAAGGGGGAGACCACCATGGCGATGAATCTTGTAAAACTGCCCACCGGCAAATCGAATTTGCAGCTGCGCGTCAGCAAGGGGCACTATGCCACCAGCCACAGCCATATCAACTACTACATTGATGTCACCCTGACAAAGTTCCGCCTGTCGGAGGCACGCGCTGCCGCCGCCGAGCTGGTGCGAGAGTACAAGTCGACGACCATTGTGGACACGATCCTCTGCCTGGACGGCACCGAGGTCATCGGCGCCTGCATGGCCAGTGAGCTGACAAAGGCCGGCTATACGAATATGAATGCCCACCAGACGATCTACGTCGTCACGCCGGAGCATACCACCGGCAGCCAGCTGCTTTTCCGTGAAAACACCGCCCCGATGATCGCCGGTAAGCATGTACTGGTGCTGGCGGCGTCCGTTACCACCGGCTTCACCGTGCAGGGCGCTGTCGAGGCCATCCGCTACTACGGCGGCGATCCCGTCGGCATCGCGTCGATCTTTGCGTCGGTCAAGGAGTGCGCAGGCTACCCCGTGGCCAGCATCTTTGACACCCACGACCTTCCCGATTACGAAACCTACGACTCCCACAGCTGCCCGTGGTGCAGGCAGGGCAAGAAAATTGATGCGCTTGTCAACAGCTTCGGCTACTCGAGCCTGTAAATTTTCTGACGATTTTGCCCCCTCGAAAGAGGGGGCTTTTTGTCGTTTTGCGGTCTTGACGCTCCGCGCAGGGTCTTTTATAATGGGAAGGCTGATTTTTTTAGGAGGAATTGGTTTGAATACTGAGAATTTGAATGGGATCCTTGCACAATACGTTCAGCACTGCAAAGCCCGCGCGGCAGCCGATGAGGGAACGGTCTGGCGCGCGGTGGACTGCTTTGGCGTGAACTGGGACATCGAGGACAGCGACTTTCCGGCCATGTTTGCCGATGCCATGCAGCAGGCCCGGCCGACGCTGGACAACCCGGCCCTGCAGCCCATCGGCGGTCTGCAGAACCTGATGCTGCGCGACAGCGAGGTCGAACTCGTCCGCGAGTGCTTCCGCTGGCTGTACAATGAGGACGGCGGCGATATTTCCAAGCGCCGGGGCCGCGCCGAGTTGTTCGCTGACCAGATCAACGGGCGGTTCCGCCGCGTGTTCCCGCGCATGAGCAAGTACACGATGAACACGGCCAACGCGGTGTTCTTCCTGAACCTGTGGGAGCCGCACGCGAACTACTTCTATCAGGCCGGCGAGGCAAAGGCGTGGGCGGATTACTTTGGGTATGAGGCAGACTTTGGCGGCGGTACGGCGCTGGACCTGCCGCGCTACTACACGATGTGCAACGACCTGCTGCACGCGCTGGAGAACTACCCGGAGATCATCGCCCTGCACAAGGCCTACGCGGAGCAGGAGCTGGGCGGCATCGACGACGCGCTGCACCTGCTTGTGTACGACATCCTGCACACGGCCTACGCCGAGCAGTTCTACCCGAAGGGCTACACCCGCGGCTCGACGAGCAGGGAGCGCGCAAAGGCTGTGAAGGAGAAGGCGGACCGCGCCGAGCTCTGCATCCGCATCGGCGAGTGTGAGCAGCAGCTGCAGGAGCTGCTGGCAAACCCTGCTGCGCTGCCCGACCTGACCGGCTGTAAAATCAACCATAAAATGTTCGGCGCAGGCACGGTCCGGCCCGCCGAGGGCCAGTTCATGGTCATCGACTTCAACGGCACGCTGAAGAAGTTCAGCTACACAGCCTCGATGAACAGCGGCTATCTCTCCGCCGAGGACCCCAACGTCGAAGCCCGCCTGCAGGCCTACCAGGACTACAACAAGGACAAGGAACGCCTGGAGAAGGAACTGAAGAACCTGAAGGCGGAATTGGTGAAGCTGTAATCGGAAACCGGCCCAGCGGGCGAATGCTGTTCGCCCCGGCTGCGTTCTGCAATAAAAAAATCCCTGCGTCTGAATGTGACACAGGGATTTTTTATTGGAGCGGCTGATGGGAGTCGAACCCACGTCCTCAGCTTGGAAGGCTGATGTACTAGCCGTTGTACGACAGCCGCGTAACAACAGTACCTATTATACCCATCTGCGGGGGTGTTTGTCAAGCCCACCGGGCTGTGTTTTCTTGCCTCTGTTACCCTTTTGCCATTTTATTTTACATTTTGCACCCTTGACAATCCTACGCCAAAGCACCATAATAAATACTGAATCTGTATAAACGAAATTTTGAGAGGAAAGAGGTGCGGCACCATGCGCGTGATTGCCGGAACAGCTCGAGGCAAAAATCTGCAGGCCCTGCCGGGCGAGGACATTACCCGCCCGACCATCAACCGTGTGAAGGAGGCCATGTTCTCCAGCGTGCAGTTCCTGGTGCCGGGGGCACGGGTGCTGGATCTGTTCGCAGGCAGCGGCCAGCTGGGCATCGAGGCTCTGTCCCGCGGTGCCAAAAGCTGCCTCTTTGTGGACCGCTCCGCCGAGGCGCTCGCCATTGTGAAGGCTAACTGCAAAACGGCAGGGGTGGACCGCCAGAGTGATATACGTCAGGGCGAAGCCGAGAGCTTTCTCGCCAACATCCGCGGGCCGTTTGACCTGGCTCTGCTGGATCCGCCGTTCCACCATGATACCGTGGCTGCCGTGCTGCCGCTGCTGGCCGCTAAGATGGCCCCCGGCGGGGTCGTGCTCTGCGAGACCGAGCGCGAGGCCGACCTGCCCGAGCAGGCAGGCACTCTGACGCTGGTGAAGCAGTACAACTACGGCAAGATCAAGGTCAGCCGCTATGAGAGAGGGGAAGAGGTATGAACGTTGAAGAACTGTTGGAGATGATGGAGGAAACGCTGGAGGCCGGGACGATAGTTCCGTTCTCCGCTTCCAAGCGCATGGTCGATGTGGACCGTATGCGCGATATTATCGATGAGGTGCGCAACAACCTGCCCGACGAGATCCGCGAGAGCAAAAAAATCGTGAATGACCGCGAGCAAATCATGCAGAACGCCCGCATTGAGTCCGAAAGCATCATTCAGCAGGCAGAGGAGCGCGCTCGCGTCCTGACCAGCGAGCAGGAGATCGTCAAGCGCAGTCAGCAGCACGCGGCGGAGATCCTGTCCGCTGCCCAGAAGAGCGCCAAAGAACTGACCCGCAAGGCGACCCTGTACTGCGAGACGATCCTGAAGAACTCCGAGGAGGTGCTGGGCCGAAGCATGGCGGACATCAAGAACACCCGCATGAATCTGCGCAGCGTCGCCCGCCCCAAGAATAATATGCCCAAGTAAAAAATGCAGAGGTGTTGTTATTCACGGCACATTTCTGCCCATGGCAGCACAATATGTAAAAAACAACGCCGCACCGTGCAATATGGTGCGGCGCTTTTCTTTGCCCGGGGGCAGGAATTTTGCCGCGTGCGCATTTGCTGCAAACTGCTGACCTGCATCCTGATCCCTTTGTACAAACTGTGAAAAATCAATTCATGGCGCAGTTTTTCCCTGCCTGCCCTTGCTTTTTGCTGAATAAAATGGTACTATTATTTTACCACAGGTGGGTAATTGTGGTGTGAATAACAATAAGAGTGGGGAAAAATGGGTAGTTTTCCACGTTCTCCACAGAGTTATTAACAAACTGAACGCAGCGACGTAAAAAATCTTGCCGAAGATTTGTGCAGTATGACGAAGGGAGGGGAAGCTGGATGCTCGTCGGTCAGTATGATTACGCAATCGATGCAAAAGGGCGTCTGAACTTTCCCGCCCGCTTCCGGGACGCGATGGGGGAGACCTTCATCGTGACCCGGTGGCTGGATCACTGCCTGGCCGCCTTCCCGGCGGAGGAGTTCGAAAAGGTCGCCGCCAAAATTGAGGAAAAGGGCCTCGTCAAGGGCCGCAAGGTCAGCCGTATGCTCTACGCCTCCGCCGTCGAGGTCACCCCAGACAAGCAGGGCCGCATTCAGCTGCCCGCCAAGCTGCGGGAGTACGCGGGCCTCGACCACGATGTGACCATCATCGGCAGCCGCAGCTTTGCCGAGATCTGGAACACCGAGGCGTGGAACGCCAACCAGGAAACGAGCGATGAGGATTTCACCGCTGCGATGGAAGACCTTGACTTTTAACAAAACAGGACGATAACACATGGAATTTTCACATATCCCCGTACTGCTGCAGCCTTGTCTGGACGGGCTGAACATCGACCCTGCCGGTATCTATCTGGATGGCACCGCCGGCGGCGCCGGTCACAGCAGAGAAATCGCCAAACGCCTGACCACAGGACGTCTGATCTCGCTCGATCAGGACCCGGATGCGGTGGCAGTCGCCACCGAAAGGCTCAAGGGTCTGCCGGCGCAGGTGGTGCAGGTCAATTTCCGTGAGGCCGCCCGCGTCCTTGCGGAGCTTGGCATCCCGGCGGTCAATGGGGCCCTGCTCGATCTCGGCGTGTCCAGCCACCAGCTGGACGACGCGGCCCGCGGCTTCTCTTACCATGCCGACGCGCCGCTCGATATGCGCATGAGCCAGCAGGGCCCCACCGCCGCGGATCTGGTCAACACGCTGGATCGTGAGGAGCTGACCCGCATCCTGCGTGACTACGGTGAGGAGCCGTATGCCTGGCAGATCGCGGGCAAAATTGTCGCCGCGCGGGCGGAGCGGCCCATCCTGACCACGCTGCAGCTGGCCGAGATCGTTGCCGCCGCCGTGCCCCCGGCTGAGCGCCGCAAGGCGAAGAACCCGGCGCGCCGCACCTTCCAGGCCATCCGCATTGCGGTCAACTCCGAGCTGGACGCCCTGAACGAGGGGCTCGACGCCATCTTTGACTGCCTGGCCCCGGGCGGGCGGCTCTGCGTCATCACCTTCCACAGCCTGGAGGATCGGCTCGTCAAGAACAAGTTCCGCCGCTGGGCACAGCGCTGCACCTGCCCGCCGGAGCAGCCCATCTGCACCTGCGGAGGTGTGGCCAAGGCCAAGCTGATTACCCGCAAGCCCATTGAGGCTGACGCCGCGGAGCTGGAGGCCAACCGTCGCAGCCGCAGCGCCAAATTGAGAGTGTTGGAGAAAGCATAAGAGGCATTATTCATGACAACTGTTTTGCTGCACGAGGGCTCTGCAGCACCGAAACTGGAGCCCCCGCCGCGCCCGCAGGTGCGTGCGGTGCGCGGCGGCAACCACGGCCTGAACCGCGTCCGCCATGTGATGCGGACTGCCGTGATCGTGCTGATCCTTGCCGTGTTTGGCGGGCTGGCAATCAGCAGCCTGATGAGCGGTGCAACGCTGATGGAACTGAACGCACAGGTCGATGAGGTCAGCGTCCAGCTGGCCGAGGCCCAGAGCGAATACGACTATCTGAACACCCGGATGAACGACATCACGAGCCGCGCCAGTCTGCAGCAGGTGGCCGAGGGTGAGCTGGGACTGGTCAAGGCCGATCCCAGCCAGATCACCTACGTCCAGCTGGAGGACCAGAGCATCATTGAGCGGAACACCGGCGCCGCGGGCCGCCTGTTGGATGAGGTGCGCACGGCAGCGCTGAGCCTGCTGGACAGCCTGAACCCGTAAAACAACCAAAAATATGCAGCTACGAGCCTTTTTGCTGCACGGCCTTGCTGCCGTCGGCAAAAAGGCTTTTGAAATAACAAGGTGTATCCATGACAGAGCAACGACCCAACCATTCCCCCCGGCATCGTCCCCGGGCAAGCAAGCGCATAAAATACTGGACGCTGTTTTGCATGATAGCATTTATCCTCGCCTGCTACGGCGTGCTGGTCTACCAGCTGTATGTGTGGCAGGTGCGTGATGCCGAGAGCTACCGCGCCGAGGCTGTGACCCAGCAGCTGAAGGACACGACGCTGCCCGCTGTGCGCGGCTCGATCTACAGCGCCAACGGCAAGCTGCTGGCCAAGAGCAGCACGGTATGGAACATCGTGGCCGACCCGTCCTCCGTTTTAAAGAGCGGGGCGACGGAGGACCAGATCCGCGCAGCGGCAGAGCACATTGCCGAGCTGCTGGACGACGGCACAACGGCGGATACTGTGTACAAGGCGCTGACGGCGTCCAACAAGGATACCGGTGAGCCGTACCAGTACCGTGTGGTGAAAAAGGGCGTCGAAAAGCCCGTGGCGGATGCCATTCTGGCCTATGCAGACAGCTACCGCCTCAAGGACGGCGCTGCGGTGGACACGAGCCTGCAAACCGAGGAAAAGGAGGACAAGAAGGACGGCGAGGCCAAAACCAGCAAGGCAGCCCGTATCCTCTACCTGACCAGCGAGCAGGCAGCCTCCCGCACTTACCCCTATGGGGAGTTCCTGGCCTCGGTGCTGGGCTTCTGCAACGAGGACGGCTCAGGAGCCTACGGACTGGAAAAATATTACGACGAGACGCTGGCCGGTACGCCGGGCCGCAGCGTGGCCGAAACGGATGCCTACGGTGAACCGCTGGCCAGCGGTCAGGCCGACGTGCATGAAGCCATTGACGGCAGCAACCTGAACTTGACCATCGACGAGAACGTACAGTCCATCGTCGAGGAGTACCTGACCGAAGCGATGAGCACCTTTACGGTCCATGGCCGCGGAAGCGCCATTGTCATGAACGTCAAGACAGGCGCGATCCTGGCGATGGCGTCCCTTGAGCAATTTGACCCCAACGACCCCAAGACGATCACCGACCCCAAGATGAACGAGATCCTGGCCAAAACAGAGATCGACGCGGAGGACATTGACTGGCTGGAAAGCCGTCTGGGCGAGAAGGCCGTCAAGGACATCATTGCAGACGGAATCATCAGCCATGAAAAGACGACGAACGAGAAGGGCGAGGAGGTCTCCAGCGAGGCTACCCAGCTGCAGGGTATGATGCGCGAGGCCCAGTGGAAGAATAAGAACATTACCGAGCTGTATATGCCCGGCTCGGTGTTCAAGCTCATCACGGCCTCGGCGGGGCTGGACTCCGGTGTTATGAGTGCGGAGCAGACCTTCTACTGCGGCGGCAGCCTGACCGTCAACGAGGGCAGCGACCTGTGGGAGCACACCTACCGCTGTGCCAACGGCGAGGTCCACTATGAACAGGACATGGCAGGCGCGCTGAACCACAGCTGCAACCTCTGGTTCATTCAGGCGGCAGAGACGCTCAAGCCGCAGATCTTCTACGACTATATCCAGGCGTTCGGCTTCACCCAGCCCACCGGCATCGACCTGCCCAACGAGACCCGCTGGACCAGCGTCTACAACGCCGAGCAGATGGCAGAGGTCGATACAAACCTGTACACGGCGGCCTTCGGCCAGAACGAGTCCATCACCCCGATGCAGATGGCCACCGCCGTAGCGGCCATCGCCAACGGCGGCTACCTTGTTACGCCCTATGTCGTGGATTCCATCTCTGACAAGGACGGCAACATTATCTCCCAGACCGAGACGAACATCCGCCGCCAGGTCATCTCCGAAGAAGTCAGCCGGCAGCTGCTGGCCATGATGGAAAACAACGTCCACGGGGCAGGGAACTACCACTCCTGCGCCAACGCCTATGTGGCGGGCTATCGGGTGGGCGGCAAGTCCGGTACCAGTGAAAAACTGGACGAACCCCGGCGCGGAACCGGCAGCTATCGGTTTGCCTCCAGCTTTATGGCGGTGGCGCCGGCCAACGACCCGCAGATTGCGGTGCTGGTGGTGCTGGATGACGCGGAAGCGGACACCGACTCGTCGCTGTACCTGAGCGGCCCTGTGGCGGGCAACATCATCAGCGAGATTGCGCCGTATCTGGGCATTGAGACCCAATACAGCGATACGGAACTGGCCGCCCAGACCGTGACGGTGCCCAGCCAGCTGGGGCAGGAATGGAGTCAGGCGCAGGTAGAGCTGAACAAGAGCAATCTTGGCCACCGCAAGCTGGAAAACGGAACCACCGTGACCCATCAATACCCGGACGGCGGTGCGAAAGTGCCGGCGGGCACCACGGTGTATCTCTATAC
>ENA-ORUI01000708-ORUI01000708.1-human-gut-metagenome-genome-assembly--contig:-NODE-708-length-39689-cov-10.610208_pt1 | contig 39689 bp, 40 predicted proteins | sample MGYA00242078_ERZ509205 | MGnify/ENA primary metagenome ERZ509205 (study PRJEB26280, sample SAMEA2338828) | human gut metagenome | biome: human gut; feature: human-associated habitat; material: faeces... | reverse complement strand
AATTTGAACAGTTAAATTCCATTTAAGGGTGGAACTTACTTTTTCATTTCACTAATCTGTTAATATAAAAACAAAAGATTGACATATCAACAAATTTATCATATAATTATAACTGCAATTCACTTGAAACAGCAGATTTAGAGTGTTTTAAAGTGTTTTTCGTAAAATCAAGTAACCATAGCTGTTTACGCGAAAGAGAAAGAAAAACTCCCTAAGATACGACTAAATCATTTCAATGAATGTAATATAAGGAAAGGAGTACATATATGGCAAGATATACTGGACCAAGTTATAAGAAAGCACGTCGCGTTGGATTTTCTATTACTGAAACAGGAAAAGAATTAGCTCGTCGTCCATATGGACCAGGACAACATGGAAATGCTCGTAAAGGAAAATTATCTGATTACGGAACTCAATTAAAAGAAAAACAAAAAGTACGTTTCATGTATGGAGTAAACGAAAGACAATTCAGAAATACTTTTGATAAAGCTTCTAAATTAAAAGGTGTTACAGGTACTAACTTCTTAAGAATGCTAGAATCTCGTTTAGACAACTTAGTATACAGAATTGGATTTGCTACTACTCGTCGTGGAGCTAGACAATTAGTAAATCATGGACATGTTACAGTAAATGGTAAAAAAGTAGATATTCCATCATACCAAGTTAAAGTGGGAGATGTAATTTCTATTAAAGAAGATCACAAAAACTTAAAAGTTGTAGCTGATAGCTTAGCAAAAGTATCAAAACGTGTTGATTTCATTACTTATGATGAAGGAAAAATGGAAGGAACATACGTTAGACTTCCTGAAAGAAATGAACTTAATGCTGATATTAATGAAGCATTAATCGTTGAATTCTACAACAAATAATCGATAGTAAAAACTATCGATTTTTTTTATGAAAATAAATTTACATTGCTAACACTAATATGATGATCATTTATCAATTTTAAAATATCAGAAGGAGAATAAATGAATTGATTAAACCCTTTCTCTTTCAAAAAATAATACGTTTGAATGATAATATCAGGAATATCCACTTCCTTTTGCCACCCCAGCTGTGGATAAATAATCATGCGTTGAATATCACCAACAAGTAAAGAGACTTCTCTATAAAAATATTCAGAGCTTTGCTGTAACTTTGACAAAAAAGCAGAAAAAGTTAACTCTGGAGAAGTAATGAATAAACGATACTCCGGAAGAATAGCTTGAGCAGTGGCTAAAGTTCGCCTTTCAGAAGTAGCAAAGTGTACAACCAAAATACTTTCAAATTTATATTCTTCTAATATCGTTTTAGAAAATCTAAAATTATCACCAGTATTGGTAGATCTAGTTTCTAGTAAAATTTGTTCACTAGGAACACCGTGACGAATAGCTATATCTCGATAGATTTCAGCTTCGGACTTCTGGAATTTTCCTTTAGTTATCTTACCTACTCCACCAGCAAATAATATCTTCTTTCCATATCCTTGCTTAAATAGTTCTGCACATCTAACAGGAATATCCAAATTAGAACAACCACAAGCAAAAATAACATCACATGGCTCAATAGTCTGATTTAACTTTGTAAAATTCCAAATTTCCTTTAGAGAAGAAATAATATCCTCGTCAAACATTAAGTCTGTACAATCCATCTTTACTCCACCCCCACCGTTTCACAATAACAATTAATAATATTAACATCCAGCAAATTACCACGTAAATTATTGTGATGTAATAAATGATGAAGAGCTCGAATCGTCGCTCCATGCGCAACAACTAGAATATGTTCATTAGAGTGCTTTTTAGTAACATAATTTAAAAAGTCCTGACAACGAGCAAAAACTTCCTGTACCGGTTCTACACCAAAATCAGAAGAATTCAAATCATAATTCCAATATTTATTAACATCATACTGTTCTCTTGGCTTTCCTTCTAACTCCCCCATATCACGTTCGATTAACCGATTATCAGGAAAAGTTTCGACACGATCACCAACCAAAATAAATGCCGTCTCAACGGTACGAATCAACGGTGACATGTAACAAAAAGAAAAATTAATATCTTTAAGTTTCTCTCGTAATTTCTGACATTGTCTACGACCAGTATCATTTAATTGATGATTACTTCTTCCCTGAAGTACATTCTGATAATTAAATTCGGTCTGACCATGACGAACTAATGTAATCTTCATTTATTTTACCTCCAATACTTTTAAAGCCTCACTATAAGATAAAAATTTACTCAAATATCCTTGTTCTGAATAAAAAGAATACCCAGATACTAAATAAGTATCATGCATAAGTGAAACATCTGTAAAGTAATCGTCCTCTTCATTATAATATGGAACAACAGAAGCCTCTGTTAAATCCTCACGGTATTTTCCTATATATGCATGATGAACATCTTTATTTTTCTTACCCTCAACTGTACTAGCAAGTACAACCAAATCATCATTATTATCAGTAATAACTTTCAAAAAACGTCCAGAATATTTAGAATCATAAATAGCAGAATCAATATAACTTAAGTCTAAATCATACTTAACAAGTAAAGGTTGAGAAAAGTCTTCAGTTACTTTTTTTCCTCCTGATAAAACAAGAGAATCTGCAACCACCGTAATGCTAGAAAAACCTAAAGAATCAGTTTCTTCATGAATGGAATCAATTAGCTTACCATCTCTAGAAAAAGAAACTAGAACTCCGGAATTATTTTCTATACCAGTTACATATATTTTATTATGATAAAAAACACCTGCGGTAAATTCAGTATTTTCAGTACCATATTCTTTTTTCCAATCTAATGTCCCATCAGTATGAAATTTAACAAGAACTCCCTTTGTCTTATTTTTATCATGACTTGTACCGATAGCCAAATAACCATCATCATAAGCTAAAACATCATAAAAATTAGTATCACTAACTTCTTTTTCAAACAGCAATTGTCCTTCTTCATCATACTTTAATATTACCGCAATGGAATTATTATTTTTATAATCCTTTTTAGTCTTCTCATACTCGCCAACAATAACAACATCTTCATCATCTACTAACAAATCATAAAATCTACTAGTATAACCCGTATTATAAAGTTTTTCATATATCTTTTCTTGCTTACTATTATATATAGAAAACTTAGCCTTTGTTAATTCTTTATCATTATCATTATTACGACCAACCGCATAAATAACATCATCCACTACTGTAGTTGCATCAATAGTGTCTAGATAACGTATCTCCTTTTTCTGATAAAAAACTAAAAAAGAACAACCAACAATAATTACTATGAAAACAATAAAGAAAAGTATTATTTTTATATAACGTTGCATCTACATCATCTCCGCTCTAGTTTCATTGTAACAAAAAAGCAAAAACATGGAAAGAGAAAAAAAGAAAACCTATCAGAAATGATAGATTTTACTGTTAACTATTGAAATTTACCGATAAAATATTTTTTCTTTCCACGTCTAACAACCACATATTTTTGTTCTATAGCGATATCTTTTGTAACCAAATAGTCTAAATCTGTTACCCTATCACCGTTAACACTAATAGATCCATTACTAATAAATTCACGCGCTTCCCTTTTACTAGAACAAATACCAAACTCTACTAAGAAATCAACTAAATTAGCCTCTTTAGCAACAAAAGGTTCAATTCCTTTAAAGGCATCTTCTAACTCTTTAGCAGAAAGCTCTTTAATATTACCACTAAATAAAGATTCACTAATTTTAACAGCTTCTAGATAAGCATCTTTTCCATGCAAATCTGTAATAATTTCACGTGCCAAAGCTTTATGTGCTTCCCTTAAATGTGGATTCTCTTGATTAGACTTTTCTAATTGCATAATTTCTTCTGGCGTCAAAAAAGTAAATATCTTTAAATAAGAAATAACCATCTCATCATCAACATTAATCAAATACTGATATAATTCATAACTAGACGTTTTATTACGGTCAAGCCACAATGCATTTCCTTCACTTTTACCAAATTTATTACCATACTTATCCAAAACAAGCGGCATAGTAAAAGCATAAGCATCTTTACCAGTCTTTTTCTTAATTAAATCAAGTCCAGTAGTAATATTTCCCCATTGATCAGATCCTTCTGCTTGTAAAATACAACCTTTATTTTCATATAACCATAAAAAATCATAACCCTGTATCAACGTATATGTAAATTCAGCAAAAGTGATACCAGTTTCTAATCTTCTACGAATGATATCTTTATCCAACATATAATTTACATTAATATACTTCCCAACATCACGTAAGAAATCAGTAAGTTCATATCCTTGAAACCAATCATAGTTATTAACAACTTCTGCTTTTCCTTCAAAAATACGACTAACTTGTGCTTTAATTCCTTCTAAGTTTTTAGCAAGTTGCTCCTTAGAAATAATTTCACGCTCAGCAGTAGGTCTAGGATCACCAATAAGTCCTGTTGCTCCACCACAAAGTAAAATTGGATGGTGTCCTGCTTTAGCTAATCTTTTAGCAGTAACCAAAGAAGAATAATGGCCCAAATGCAAACTATCCGCAGTAGGATCAGTCCCCCAGTAAAAAGTAATGGGTTCTCCATTCAATTTATCAGCCAAATCTTCACCAGCCGTATCCTTAATTAGTCCTCTCCACTGTAATTCTTCAAAAAATGTCATCTTCTCTCCTCCTCTAATTTTAAATCATATATTTTTTCTAAATCATAACCATAATCCAAATATATTCCTTCAACATCTCTACTAGTAGCAGAATCTCTAGAAATACCAAGTTTTTCTAGAACTTGATATACGTCTTGTTCACTTTTTCCCTCAATTTCTAAATACGTAGGAATCAAAGGCCAAGAGTCTATATCAATTTCTACTCCATCCAAAATATATTGGCGACGTCTATTTTCTTGATAACCTTTCGCAACAAAACCAAGCTCGTTTAAAACTAAATTCGTTTTTTCAAAATCATCTACAACAACCTCTAACTCTTGTGTACCATCGATTTGAGACGATACAATATTTTTTATTGTAAGAGTTGTCTTATCACCATTAGTACGCAAACGAATCCATTTACCATCAATTTTTGGAATAAAATCATAAACATATCGCTTTTGTAAATGATCCCATTGTAATTCAGCTCCAAGACTATTCAATTTTTTTTCAATTTCTACTTCATCAATTTCTAGAATACGAACTTCATATTCTGTATGCATAAAATCACCTCCAAAAAAAAGAACTATTCCCCCTATAAGGACGAATAGTTCGCGGTACCACCTTACTTTATAGATTTCTCTATACCCTCTACTATCTTAACGCGATAAACGCTTTTTCTCCAAATGTTGTAATTCATAATTATTTTCCTCTAGTTTGCACCGACCACTAGATCTCTATAAGAAAAAATAATTACTACTAATCATTTATCAACGAAAAATGATGTATCTAATATATCATAGTTTTAATTTTTTGAAAAGTACCAAAAAAGAAAAGAATTATTTCTTTTCTCCCTTTTCTAATTTTTTTAATACATCTTTAGTAACATCAATAGCTTTTAAACGAACTTCTTCGGCAGCATCTCTAAGCATTGGAGTACCCTTATCGATTGCTAAATCAACAAGTTCCTGTGCTTTTTCTTTTAATTGCGTAGCTTTTTCTTTAGCAATTTCTAATACTTTTTCTTTATCTAAATCGGCTAATCCTTCTTTAATTTCTTCTACTTTACGACTAAATTCTTCTTTTACTTCTTCCATATCAATATTTTTTATTTGGGCTACTAAATCATTAATTTTAGCTTTTAAAGCTGCCCTAGTTTCGCTTCCTTTTCTTGGAGCAAACAAAATACCAAGTCCAGCACCAATAGCTGCTCCAGCTAAAAATTTACCTAATCCAGATTTTTTCTCTTTACTCATATAAATCCTCCTCATCCTTTTTATTTTTATTAAATATTTTAGAAACAATACCAGAGAAAAGTCCAATTACTTTATCTCCTATTACAGAAATGCCATACCCTGTCTTATCCAAAATATCGAAAAATCCATTAAATGAATTAACCTTCTCACTTACATTTTCCAATATTTCATTAGCATCATCTAACATCTTATCCGCCTTATCCAAGATCTGAATCATTCTTATTCCTAAAATAATTAACACTATTAATAATATGATACCAAATATATATAATAATACTGGTAAAACTGCATTTAATACGTCCATAACAATGCCTCCTTTTATTCTTTCTCTTCTTCTTCATACATAGAATCAATAAGATCAAAAAGGTTATCATCAGTTGTTGGATCAGTAGAAGTCTTTTCCTTTTTAGTTTCTACTTCTTCATCAATATTTTGCTCATGCTTTGGCTCATCGGCATCATCATAATCCCGATTAGCTCTACGACCAGTAGCTTTCTCTTTACTAGAATCTTTATAATCAATATTATATTCCAAACCTAAATCTCTAAAATATTCTTCAGCATCACCAACAGTAACTTCAGAAACCCTTGGTTTTTCATCATCACTACTTAAATCAACCAGCAAATTATCTGCATCATCAAGTTCTTCTTTTGCCTCTTTCTCTACATAAGAACTAGATTTACCATCGATGTCAGCCGCTATATCTTCTGCTAAATTACCATAAGCCTTTCTTCTAACATCATCAACACTCATATGTTCTCTAGTATAACTAGTTAATCGTACTTCTCTCTTCGGAACAATTTCCTCTTTTTTATAATTTTTATCCAAAATTCCATAAATAGGAGAAATAATTGGCGATGGTTTAAATACAGGCTTTTTCTCTTTCTCATAAGTACCATACTCATGTATAGAAACAGAGTCATTATAATCACTATGATATAGATTAGATTCACGTCCATGATAAGCATCTTGTACAGAAGAAGGCTTGTTATGATATGGTTCTGCTTCTCTTTTATATCCTTGATATAAATTATCCTGTTCTACCGTTTTTATTTCCTCTTCCTTCACTACTCCTACAATCTTAGGTTCTTCCTGATATTCATTTTCTTCAAACTCTCTATCATCTACTGCAGGAAATCTAAATTCAGAAGTTGACTCTTGCTCTTCCCTATCAGGAACAATCTCAAAGTCTTCATCTTTAGGTTTATAATCATCAAAATCATCAGTAACTTCTTCTTTTTTAGAAGGTAATACTATCTTTTTAGCAATCGGCTTATTCTCATGAACCTTTACAGATTCCTTATTTTCTTTTTTTGGTTTATCTCGTTTAGCTTTTGGTTTAGCTTTTGGCTTTTCTTCTACCTCAACGTATTCTTCCTCAAAAAGCGCATTCTTAATTTTATCAAAAACGCCCATAATTTCACCTCTTCTAATCTATTTCGTTTACCTCAAAGTTATCTTCATCAGTTATATTTGCACTATTAATATCTGCCTGTTGATAATCTTCATATTTTAAGACAGAGTCGTCAGTATCTTCCTTAGATTCAAAAATATTAAAACTTTCTTCTTTATAATTTAAAACATTTTCTCCAATCAAACTCTCTAAAATTTTATCGTGAAAATCTACAGACTGTAAAATATAACTCATATTATTAATAACAGGAATAAGATATTTCTTGGGTATATAAGCTTCTATCTTACAATAATTAAAAACCATTTCAACAAAATACTCATCATCAATCTCATTAATTTCAATATAACCATTTTTCTTGTTGTAATTCAATTTTTTTGAATAATAAGCATCTTTATTTATTTTATAAGTATTTTTAGTATCATGGAAATACCCAATAGCATCAACATATAAATAATAACGATTAGCGTATTTATCTTGCAAAAGAGCATTGTAATCATCTTTATTAACAAAACGCATTCCGTCCGGAACATAATACTGATAACCATCAAAATTAACATTTGCTAAAGTAGTATCATCTGACAATATCATAGAAATATTATCTTCAAAACTAGTAGTACTCAAAGTCTGAATACTACACCCAGACACTAATAATAGCATAATAGAGAGTAAAACTATTCTTTTCTTCATATTTCACCTACTCTTATTACATTATATCAAATTTTCATTAAATGTAAAAATTTTTTCTATTTATTTACTGTATTAGACACTTTCACCGCTTCCACACTATAAATAGGCATTCCCTTTGAAGAAAAACGGTCCTCATACTCTGTAGTGATAAGATTATCAGGCATTTGTTGATGTAAATCTAAAGTAAGATTTTTAAGGACATAACGGGCTTCACTAAAACTCATCAAAGAATAACAAAACAAATCAGAATTATCTGTTCTCATACATATATCTGAATCCTTACGAAAAATATTTTCATATTTCTCCAAAAAAATTCTACTAGAAAGTCTACGCAAATGATGCCGTTTTTTAGGCCAAGGATCAGAAAAATTTAAATAAATCCGATCAACTTCATGAGAAAAAACCTGATCTATTTCTAAAGCATCCATACGAACGATAGCTAAATTTTTTAAATTCTCATCAATTTTTGGTAAACATTTCGCAACAACACTATCGTACTTTTCAATACCAATAAAGTTAATATCTGGATAACATCTAGCATTTTCACGTATAAACTGTCCCTTTCCCATTCCAATTTCAATATAAATAGGATTGGAATTATTAAAATAATTTGACCAGTTTCCACAATAATTTTTAGGATCTTTTACCAAAAAAGAAGAGGAACTTAATATTTCTTCCTTATTTTTTACATTTCTAAGTCTCATAATATCACATCCATCATATATTATAACAGAAATATAGCTACATGCATATAATAAAAAGGAGGATAAACTTATGAATCAATTTCCATTTCCATATATTCCAAACTTTAGCTTGCCACCAGTACCTCCACCAAAAGATGGATCTAACATCTATCAAGAAATAGAGAAGTTAAAACAAGAAATTAACAATTTAAAAAAAAGAATATCAAAATTAGAAAAAGAGCCTCAAAATGACTATTTACAAAAAGAGGATGGAATGTATATGTTATGAACACAAATCAAGTGTTCTTTTTTGTTGATTATTATTTTTTATGGTATACTAATAAAAGAAAAGAAAGGATGATAAAAATGGCAAGATTAGCACGTTTAAGTGAAGAAGCATACGAAAATTATTTAAAGAAACAACCAAAATCACACTTCTTACAATCATATTCTTGGGGAGAACTATCAAAAATAAAGAAAAATCTAACTCCATACTACTTAGGATTAGTGGATGAGAAAAAAAATATTTTAGGAACAGCTCTGTTACTACAAAAACATCTTCCTATGAATTACTGTTATTTTTATTGTCCAAGAGGCTATGTAATAGACTATGAAGATGAAAAATTATTGGAAGAAATGACTAGAGAAATAATCAAGTTCGCCAGAAGTAAAAAAGCAATATTTGTAAAGATAGATCCTGATTTAATCTACAAAGATTACAACTACTTAGATGAAGAGCAGTCTCTACCATATGATACAAATAAAATCTTTGAAAATCTAAAAAAACTAGGATATAAACATTTAGGATTTACTAAAAACTTTGAGACAATGCAACCAAGATATACCTTTAGAATTGACTTAAATCAATCTTTAGATGAAATAGAAGAACATTTTTCAAAAACTACTAAACAAAGAATCGCTAAAGCCAAAAAACTAGATACTTATGTTGAAATTGGTAACGAAAAAGATTTAAAAGACTTCTACCATTTAATGACCTTAACAGAAACAAGGAAAGATTTTGTATCCTATAATGAAGATTACTATAATACTTTATATGATATATTTAATGGTAGCAAAAACGGAAAAGCTACACTCTTTTTAGGGAAAGTAGATATCGATAGAACAATAAAAAAAATAAAAGAAAACCTAAAAACTGTAAACAATCAAATTTCTATCTTACCAATCGACAATTTAAGTAAAAGTGCTAAAAATAAGTTAAATGAATTAACTAAGCAAAAAGAAAACTACAACAAAGAAATTAAAAAATTTGAAAACTATAAAAAAGAATATGGAAACAACTTAACTTTAAGTGCCCATATGATTGTAGAATATGCAGACAAAGCCTGGGTATTATATGCAGGAAATCATAATATATTAACTGAAACTTATGTTAACTATTACACTTATGAAGAACATATTAAATATTGTAAAGAAAAAGGATTAAAAGTCTATGACCAATTTGGAACCATAGGAGATTTATCAAAAGAAAACCCAAGATTTGGTCTACATGAATTTAAAAAGAAATTTGGTGGAGACTATATTGAGTTCTTAGGAGAATTTGACTATGTTACTAACAAATTAATGTATTTTGTATTTACAAAACTAGTTCCATTCTATAGAAAGATGGTTAGAAATAAAAGTAAGAAGGAGATAGAAAATGAAGTTAAAAAAAATAAGTGAAAAAGAATTTAAAAAATTTGCTGATAAAAATCTAGAAATCACTTTCTATCAAACCATTTCCTGGGCACATCTAAAAAAGAAAAATGGATGGGTTGCTCACTATCTTGGACTAGAAAAAGATAATAAAATAATAGCGGGAAGCTTAATACTAGCAAAAACATTACCAATAATAAAAAAGAAAATGTTTTATGCCCCTCGCGGATTCTTATTAGACTATAAAAATAAAGAAGTTCTAAAAGAATTCACAAAACAACTAAAAGAATATGCAAAAGAAGAACACGCAATCTTTATAAAAATAGATCCTTACGTAGAATACAAAGAACATGATAATAATGGAAACATAGTAGAAGAAGGATTAGATAATAGTATCTGTGTTGAAAATTTAAAAAGTTTAGGCTATAAACACTTTGGATTTAATCTAATGCAAGATACCCTTCAACCACGTTGGATGCATGTCATTGAAACAGAAGATAAAACACTAGCCGATGTTATGAAAGACATGGAATCAAAGACAAGACAGATATTAAGAAAAAACGAGCGTTCTGGAATTCATACAAGAGAAATATCAAAAGAAGAACTCCCTTTATTTAAAGATATTATGCAACATACCAGTGATAGACGAGAATTTGTAGATAGACCCCTATCTTACTATGAAAGTATGTGGGACTCTCTTCATGATGATGGCATATTAAAAATATTAGTTGCAGAAATTGACTTTTTAGAATTTGAAAAAAATACAAAAGAAGAATTAGAAACAAACGAAAAAGAATTAAAGAATCGTATTTATAAACATGAAAATAATATCTTAAAAATGAATCCTAAAAAATATGAACAAAATAATAAAAAGAATGAACAAGAGATTGAAAGATTAAAAAAACAACTAGAAAAAATAAAAGACTACAAAGAAAAGTATGGAAACAAAAAACTACTAGGTGGAATTCTTTTCTTAATTTATGGTAATGAAGTACTCTCTCTACATGGTGGAACACTAGACGATGTAATGCAATTTCAATCTGCTTATACAATCCATTTTGCTGGAGTAAAACATGCTGTAGAAAATGGTTATAAACGTTATAACTTCTATGGTATCACAGGAGATTTCAGAAAAGAAAATCCTCTATATGGACTATACCTATTCAAAAAAAGTTTTGGTGGACATGTAGTAGAACTAATTGGTGAATTTGATTATATCATCTCACCATTCTGGTATCATACATATAATATTGCTTTTGCAGCTTATCATAAATTAAAGAATTTAAAAAAGAAAAAGTAAATTATTACTTTTTCTTTTTTATCCAATAATTTAATCGATTGCCAAAAATACGCTTCATGGATTTCGTATTCCACATATAAACAATATAAATTAAAGCTCCAACAGCAACATAAATAACAATATAAACTAAATGAATAATTCTACTGTCTGTAGAAGGTAAAATTAAATTAACTAAGAATAAACCTACAATCATTAGCATAGATCCACAAATAGTATCAATAAGGTTTTTTGTTAGATTTTCATAATTAATTTTATATTTAAATTTTAAACGCATAATACAAATCATAAAGGATACAAAATAACCAATCAAACTAGCTGTTATAACACCATAATATGCCGGTAATCCCATCTTATAAAACGCCATAATCAAATTATCATTCAATAAAAATTTCAAAACTACACCAATAACTAAACTCCAAATAACTGTCTTATAATCCTTTAACACTTGAATAATAGAAACTGTAGAAGTAAATAACCCAATCATAAAACCAACAAATATAAAGTATGATAATACACTTGGACCATATTCACTAGTCCCGTAAAACACAGTCCAAATAGAATCAGCTAAAAAACTAATACCTAAAGTCATTGGCAAAGTAAAAAACAGCAAAATACTAAAAGCTTGATTTATTTTATGGTTAATATCATCATAATCCTTTTTAACAACACTAGTAGTTAAATTAGGAATTAAACTAATAATAATACCCGTAGAAATAGAAAGTACTATCATATTAAATTTGGCACCCCAAGTAGACAACATACTCATAATAGTTTCTGCATCAGTTACACTAAAATTAGCATATTGAACAAGTCCTTCTACTACAGTAACCATATCAATATAATTATAAAGAGATTTAAACACATCAATCAAAATAAATGGTACTGCATAAATAACAATTTTCTTAAATATCTGCTTATTAGTAATAATTGGTTCATTAACAGGACGAATCTTTTCATTAAACTTTGAATTATTCTTATTTTTCTTGTATATCAAATATAAGTAAGCAGCAATTGCTCCAGCAGTAGCACCAAAAACCGCAATACCAACAGCAGTAGTAATAGACAAATCAAATACTTTTAATGCTAAAAAACTACCCAAAACAATGACGAAAACACGTACTAATTGTTCCAATACTTGAGAAAAAGAAGGATCTTCCATAAATCTATGACCTTCAAAATAACCACGATAAATACTAAGAACCGGAACAAACAACAATGCACTAGCAACCACGCGAATAACAAGTGTTACATCAGAAATAGTATTACCACCAGATAAATCTCCTAAAACTGCATGAGCTATCCATGGAGCAAATAATAAAAGTAAAAGAAAACATATAAATCCTAATAATAATGCTATCTTTTTACCAATAATAAATGCTCTTCTTTTAGCATTATAATAACCCAGCGTTTGATATTCAGATACTATCTTACTGATTGCTAAAGGAATACCAGCAGAAGACAAAGACATAAACAAAAGATAAATCGTATAAGCATAGCCGTATAAGGCACCTCCACGTTCACCAATAACAGCATGAAAAGGAATAACATAAATAATTCCTAATATTTTAGTAAGAACAATTCCCAAAGTAGCAATAAATGCTCCTTTAATAAAGCTACTCTTACGTATACCATTCTTTTTTTTCTTCTCCATAAGTATCCTCCATTATTTAAATCATACCACAAAAGAAAAAAAAGAAAAAGAACTCTCTTTTTCTAATAATATACAATCATAGCAGAAAAACAAAAAACTTGTTCTTCACTAAAAACTCCTACACTAACCTGATATTTAATATCAATAACTTCTCCATCTAAGTCAGCCAAAAAATCATTAATATCACTCTCTAAATCCTTCTCATCTTCTTCATCAAAGATTTTAACTTTCATAATATCACCCAAAATAATTATAAAAAAAGTTTTCAACAAAATTTGTTGAAAACTAGTAAATATCAACTCTCTAACCACTCTAAAAGACTATCAATATAATCTTCAGATATAGTAATTTTTTCTCCAAGAAGTCCAATAATAGGATGCAAACCATCTTTATTATGGAAATCAGAACCAATAGTTACTTTTAAATTATTTTCTTTAGCAAATTGATTCCAAAAATCTGTTTCATTAATTTTATTATTATCTTTATCAACATAGACATAATTAGCTTCAATTCCATCTGCATGCATTTCACAAACTAATTTTAAGGTATCTTCAGGCATAAACTTGTCCTCATATTTATAAGCGACCGGATGTGCCAAGACAACTTTTCCACCAGCAGAACGTATTAGCTTAGCTGCTTCTACTGGAGTAATACTAGCTTTTTTAACATAAGCAGGACATCCTTCATTCATAATACTTTCTATGAATTCTCCTTTATCTGGAATATGTCCAAAATTTTCTAACAAAACCTTTTCATTTTTAGGATTAGTAACGATATCAGAATAAATATGTGCTTTAGTAACAGCCTCTATTTGATCAAGTTGTGAAATATTTACTACGTATCCTAATTCATTTAATTTTTCAGAAACATTATATAAATAATCATGTCTTGCATTTCTTAAAGCACATAATTGTTTAAGTAATTTTTCATTTTTCATATCAAAATTATACCCTAAAACATGAAATCCACATTTCCCAGTCTTAGTAGAAATTTCAACAGCAGGAATAATTTTAACATTTTTAGCCTTAGCCTAAGCAAACAACTCATCACTATATGCATCAATAGTATCATGATCAGCAATAGAAATAACACTAACCCCGTTATTAACCGCTTCATCAATAACTTCTTTAGGTGTCATAACTCCATCAGAGCAATTCGTATGAACATGTAAATCTATTATTTTCTTCATATACTCGTCCTCCTTTTAAAGATACCTATCAATTTATAATAATTTAATTTTACCTATTAAAAACATAAAAATCCACAACAACTGTGGATTTTTTATGAAATGAAAGACTACTTTTTATCTTGAGGCACTGTCTCAGCAACTTTTTTTGTTAAAGATCCGTGAGACTCATATGTACCAGAAGGATCAGCACGATGCTGCTTGTTATATTTACGAACCGTATCATTAATATCTAACTCAATAATAGAATCACATATCTTATAACGATAGAAGTTTTTAATATCAGAATAGTCTCCTTCATTATTCGCTAAATTCATGGCCTTATGATATTCAGTACGTTCTGTAGCTTTAATATAAATAGGTGGCAAATTAACATCTTCTAATAATTTATTAATAAATCCTCGGATTGTTCTTCCATTACCATCACCAAAAGGATGTACTTTAATTAACTTACATTTTAATTCAACACAATAATCCAAGTACTCTAATAAATCATTAACATTACCAGACTCTTTAACAATAGGAGCCCACTCACGTAAAAACTGCACTTCAACATCCAATTCTTCTAATTTAGAACGAATCAAAGACCATTCAGAGATTTCTGTTCCAGTTCCAGGCAAATAAACATCCCAATTTCTAAATTCACCAGCACATTCAGGATGCGGTGCTAAAGAAAATAGTTGCTTATGTAAATCTTTCAATGTATAAACATCAAACCGATACTCTATATCATCAGAATGAATATATTCGTACATTTTTTCAAAACCTGCAATTTCCGCTTTTCCATGGATAGTTTCATCATTAACCCCTTCTAACTTACTTTCATTAAGAACATATCTTTTCACAAAAGCAGTTTTCATCTCATCAAAACTAATTTCTGTAGGTTTTAATTCATAATATAATTTAATGAGTTTAGTTGGAATATCCGCATCATCATTATATAACTGACCATTATGCTTACGATATTTATATCCTAAAAACATTTCTTGAATAATAAAAGCAGCATCCACACCAATAATATCTAACTGTTTTAAAATAGTATCCTTATCGCTCATGATAATCCCCCTCAATTTCGCGTATATTATATCATAAAGCAAAAATTAACGCAAGCTTTTCTTTAATACTAACGGCTGATCCTGAACATAAGGCAATTCATTCTCTAACGCAATTTCTGCTTTTGTAAGTTCCTGTCCTAAATAAAAAGCATGATCCAAGTTACTAATATGAAAACAACATTTATCACGTAATGAAGTTGCAGTCAACCCTTGATATTCCCTTTCTAACACCCCTTCTTTACTAAAAAAGGAAACATTAATTTTATCTTCTTGATTTTCAATAAAGAAATATCCTCTTTCATCTTCTTCACAAAAAGAAACGTGACCATCAACATAAGGAGTAATATCACCAAAGTTTCTTTCATATACATGAGCAGATCCCGCAATCGTATTAACATAACCCTTTTCAAGTCCGAGTTCACGGCATAAAACATCTTGAATTTTTAATACACCATAAATATTTCTAGGAAATCCATTATAAACATCATTAGCTCTAAGATAAGCCAACATATAAAGCTTATTATCTTGTACAATAGCCTGATATAAATCAATACAAGGGACTTCATCAACAGAAGTTTCTATTGTAGGATTCCAAAGCACCGCAACAGCCCGTCTAGAATACATTTTCTCTCGCAAAGTATCAATCAAATACTGTAACTGATCAATATTATCATAATCACGAAAACGATTTCCATATGTATATTGAACTCCATCAGGCTTGTCTTTAGAAAGTAAACTTTCCTCATATAAATCTAATTCCTCTTTAGTAATTCCAAGTTCACCAACCATGGAAGGATGTTCCAAATCTTCTTCCCGAACTATAATAGATAAATCCATAAGTTCTAACTGCTCTTCATCATAGTCAGAAAGCTTTCGATTACCATAAGTTCCAATGAGTTTCAAACTACGCATCCATGCTTCTTTCACTGTACTGGCTCTTACCATAAACCCTATTTTTTCACTAGCCAAGTTTTTACTAGTTTCCACAACTTCTGGGGAAAAATCCTTAGTATTCTCCCTCCAAGTAGAAGAAGTTTTCATACCTTCTAAAACATCATTCAGTTTATCACTAGAAACAACAGTTACATGATTTTTAAAATACTCACAAAACTCATGAATATCTGAAGAAGTAAACTGAAACTTTTTAGAAAAGCATATTTCTTCAGTTTCTAAGAAATGTAAAAACTCTTGAATGCTATCACTCATTCCAGGATGAATATCAGAGTCCTCTAATAACACTAAATGAGAAATTTGTGGATTTAAAAACAAATTAGCTAAAATAAAATTAATACCATTTTTAGTATATAAAGGTCCAACTGAAACCACTTTATCTTTAGCTTCATCGGATAATTTGTCATAAATTAAATGTGGAGCTTTCCAACCAGTAATAATACCTACCCCAGATTCCTTTTCATCATCAAACATAACAACATTAGGATAATATTTTAACATAACATCACTCTTTCTAGTCTATAACAGAATATCATAAAAAAAGAAAACAGCAGTGTTGCAAAAGCAACAAAAAAGAAGAATTTTTAATTCTTCTTCCCATATAACTTTTGATACAACATAGTAGCATAACCTTTCAAATTACGACTAGTTAAACTTAAATCAAAAGAAGTTACCAAATCTTTTAGTTTTGTATTTGCATCATAAACAGATAAAGAATCATCTTTTATTTCTAATTCTATAAAATAACCTAAATCAGTCACTTTATCTAAAGATATTTCAAAAATATCCTGATACATAAAACTATCTCGTATCTTATGAAGCGTTAATACTTTTTCTATATCAAGACAATTTAATATTTTAATTACCTGTTCTAAATCAGAAACATCACTTTCATGCTCTTCTAAATGAATGTCAGAATCAGATTCTCCAAAAAATATTCTTTTGTAACTTAAAATTTTCTTATCTTTCATCACACGAATCCGTAAACATTCTTCATTAATTTCTTCACCAAAAAATGGGCGATATTTCGGAGAAAAATAAATATCATTTTGTTCCTTTTTTGTGTGATTAGAACCATTTTTTAGAAGATAAGAAAGAAGTTTATCATATTCGTCCTTCGTAATTTCTAATTTAATTTCAATTTCTCTATCCATTACTTCACCACGATATTAACAATCTTTCCTTTAATAACAATTACTTTAACAATCTCTTTACCATCAGTATGACGTTTAACATTTTCAGCATCCAATGCCTTCTTTTTAATGCTTTCTTCATCTTCATCAACAGAAATAGTAATAGTTGCTCGAACCTTACCATTGACTTGTACAGCAATTTCTTTAGTATCTTCTACTATTTTAGAATCATCATAAACAGGCCAAGATTCATAAGCCATAGTTCCATGATGTCCTAACATTTCCCAAATTTCTTCAGAAATATGAGGAGCAACAGGGTTTAATAATTTAATAAATCCTTCTGCATACTCTCTAGGAAAAACTTCTTCTTTATAAACAGAATTAATAAAAATCATCATTTGACTAATAGCTGTATTAAAATTCAATGTTTCGAAATCATCAGTAACTTTTTTTACAGTTTGATGATAAATTTTTTCCAAATTCTTATTTTCCTTATCTTGAACCTTTCCTGATTCATATAAACGATAAATTCTATCTAAGAATTTTTGAGCTCCTTCAACACCTTGTTGACTCCAAGGTTTAGATGCTTCTAAAGGTCCCATAAACATTTCATACAAACGTAATGTATCTGCACCATAATCACGAACAATATCAAGAGGGTCAATAGCAAACTCAGGATAACGTTTACCCATTTTAATACCATTAGCACCTAAAATCATACCTTGATGAACTAATTTTTTAAATGGTTCTTTAACAGGAGACAATCCTTTATCATATAAATAATGATTCCAAATTCTAGAATACATTAAATGTCCAACAGCATGTTCAGGTCCACCTATATATAAATCTACAGGCATCCAATGTTTTAATAGTTCTTGATTTGCAAACTCCAAGTCATTATTAGGATCAATATATCTTAAATAATACCATGAAGAACCAGCTGAACCAGGCATAGTAGATGTTTCACGAACACCTGTAACACCATTATGAGAATACTGTTTCCATTCAGTAGCATTCTCTAAAGGTGCCATACCACCATGTCCTTTATAATCTTCAAGCTCTGGTAATACTAAAGGTAATTCTTCATCATCAAGAACATGAATCTTCCCATCTTCTAAATAGACAACAGGTACAGGTTCTCCCCAGTATCTTTGACGTGCAAAAATCCATTCACGCATACGATAATTTACTTGTTTAGAACCAACATGATGTTCTTCAAGCCAAGCAATCATAGTATGAATAGCTTCTTCTTTATTCATGCCATCTAAGAATTCAGAATGAATATGAATACCATCTCCAACCATAGCATTAGGATTCATAACATAAGCAAATGATTTCTTATGTAATTCATCTACAATATCTTCTTCGATACATTCTTTAGATACCCATTCTACTGAGAAATCTTCATCATCATCTAACTGTTGATTCTCTCTTTTACCACTCTTTAGTTCAAATAGTAATGGTGTAGCTTCTATATTAAAATAAGTATCTTTATTATAAGCATAATAATGATGATTAATTTTAAAATCTTCACAGATAAGCTCTAAATCTACATAACCAGTTTCTTCTTTAATTTCACGTTTTGCACACTCAAGTGCACTTTCACCATCATGTCTAGTTCCACCAATAAACAAACGTCCACCATTTTCTCCCCAGTTAATAGTTAAATATTTATCATTATTCTTATCATAAACAATGGCTACAATAGAATTTTTCTTCTTTTCATTCTCATGAGGAGTACCAGTAACTTCCTCTAATACTTGAACAATTGGAATATTAAATTTTTTCGCAAACTCATAATCACGGTCATCATGAGCTGGAACAGCCATAATAGCTCCTGTACCATAAGTTGCTAAAACATAATCAGAAATATAAATTGGTATTTTAGTATTATTAACAGGATTAATAGCATAAGCACCAATAAATACTCCTGTTTTTTCTTTATTAAGCTCTGTTCTTTCTAAATCACTCTTGGTTGCACATTCTTTTTGATATGCCTCTACAGCTTCCTTTTGTTCCTCACTAGTAATTTTATTAACAAGCGAATGTTCAGGGGACATAACACAATAAGTAGCACCAAATAAAGTATCAGGTCTAGTAGTAAATACTGTAAATTCATCGTCAAAGCCATCTACTTTAAAAATAACATGAGCACCAACTGATTTACCAATCCAGTTACGTTGCATTTCTTTAGTAGATTCAGGCCAATCAACTTCATCAAGACCAGCAAGTAACTTTTCAGCAAAAGCAGCTTGATCAATTACCCATTGTTTCATATTACGACGAACTACTGGATAACCTCCACGTTCACTTTTCCCATCAATGACTTCGTCATTAGATAAAACTGTACCAAGTTCCTCACACCAATTCACTGGCATATCGATATACTTAGCATATCCATCTAAATATAGTTGTTTAAAAATCCATTGTGTCCATTTATAAAATTTAGGGTCACTAGTTTGAAGTGTCTTAGACCAATCATAATCAAAACCAATAGATTTCAACTGATTAGTAAACGTTTCAATATTCTTTTGTGTAAATCCATTAGGATGATTTCCTGTAGTAACCGCATACTGTTCTGCTGGAAGCCCAAAGGAATCATACCCCATAGGATGAAGTACATTATATCCTTGCATTCTCTTCATACGTGAAACAATATCAGTAGCAGTATACCCTTCAGCATGACCTGCATGAAGACCTACACCAGATGGATAAGGAAACATATCCAAAGCATAAAATTTAGGCTTACTAAAATCCCACACATCTGTTTTAAAAGTATCATTCTCTTCCCAATACTTTCTCCACTTTTTTTCTATCTTACTAAAATCATACATCTTTCGTCATTCCTTTCTTTTTATAAAACATACCAACAAAATGATAGCTAACTAATATAACGGGTAAAACCAAGATTAAAGCCGCCAATATCTGCCACAAATAAGAATCTAAGATTAATACCACAGATACAATAAAAGAAATATCAAATGATGAAACCAAAGCTACTATCTGTAATAATTGTGGATAATCAACTTTTCTCATATTTAAATGATACCTTGTAATTAAATATTTTACTTCCATAGGACGCTTATCCTTTTTTTTCTTAGCTTTGCGAACAATAAAAATCTCATAAACCAATAAAACTAAGAAAAAACATAATAAAAACAAAACTAACTCTTCTATCATATAACTCCCTCCTATAAAAAAACGCCCTTATAAAACATAAGGACGAAATATCGCGGTACCACCTTAATTCATAGTAAACTATGCAACTTTAAAGAGATAACGGTCTAACCCTACATACTTCAAACTAGTCAAGTTCATACATCACTTATATTTACTCCCACCAACCGTAAACTCTCTAAAATAAGCAAATATATTACTACTACTAGTAATATGTCAACTGCTATTAGTATAGTAAAAAAAACTTATTTTGACAAGTCTTTTTTCTATCGATTTCGACTTTTTTCCTCGGAATTAGAAACAGGATGATAAGGTGTTTCCAACATCTGAACTAATGGATTATCATCGATTGTCCAGCCAACATGAGGAATATCTCCATGCATATCATGATACAGCTCAACGACATTACCAGCTGGACGATTAGAAATCTTTCGAACCACTTCATGATAATCATCAGACATATCACGTACTATCTCAGAAAAATCAACATCTTTTTGAAAAAACTCTTGTAATTCTAAAGCCATTTTATTTATATTATCCTGAGGAATATTAGTTGAAGTTTTACCATTCATGCGACTATAAATTTCTAAAGAAAGAAGTAACGGATGAGTTAACCTAGGACCACCTTCCCCATAAAAATAGACTGTACCTTCAGGATAAGTAAGTAAATCTGCTTTTTGTTGATCCGTAAAAATAGAATACATAGAATCTTTAGCCGTCATAGAAAGTAAAGTTCCCTTTAATAAAGAATCATCGCCAAAGGTTCTCCTTAAATACTCAATAACACAGCTATCAGAAAATCCTTCATATTCTTGAAATTTAGAAAGCTGTTCCAAAAGAGGTACTCCCCCTTCTCTAGCTAGTTGAATTAAAAATTCAAAGTTTTGAAAAACTCGAAAAGCACTTACGTCATCACTAATTCTAGAAATATCTTCGACAGAATCTCCCCAATTAGAAGCATCTCCATCATAAAAACATAATCCTTGATACTGATGAGCAAGTCTCAAAACTTGCTTTTTCTCCTCCTCCGACAATGAATATAGAGAAGGCGAAGGCAACACCTCATCCAAATCCCCTTCTACTAAATGAGAAATCATAGAATCACAAATAGCAAAAGAACGTGAGGTATTACTGTCATACCCAAAATTACGTACAACATAATCCTTTACCAATTGAAAATCCTTTCCATCTTTCATAACCTTACCTCCTAAAACTCGCTAATATATTCAAGTAATCTTAAAAACAATTGAACGTATTCTCTAGAAAGACCTTTTTTCTTCAGCTTTCGTATAGCTATACGTTTATGACTAATAGTATCTTTTCCAAACATAATCTTTGCAATATCTTCTTTTAAATAAGTATTAATTTGTAAGTCCACTAAGATACTATCAACATCATCATTAATCAAGCGAACAGCATCAATTTCAATATCTCTACCCTTACAATTAATAGTAAGCTGTCCAACCGTAGGACAATCACGAACTTCCACAACAAAATCGTTTCCATCGACCGAAGAATCGACAGGCAATTTTTGAGAGTTAAAATACGCTGTAACATCTTGAGCCTGCTTTGTATTTCTAAATACTAATTTATAATTTCTTTTTTCTGGTACAATACCACTCTTTCCATCAATAGAACGAATAATAACAGTATAATTATTACGTAAATAATTATAATCAATAGAAGTTTTTAAGTAATATCCATCTTTATATAAAGAGGTAATACCATCATCTTCATAAAGTGTATAAGTATTAGATACACCTGGAAAAATTTGAATTTCCATATCGGTAGGAAGTCCAACATTATTATAATCACTTCGATTAGAAAGTGGAATAATACTACCAGCATGGGCAAATACCGGATAATCTTCTTCTTTAAAGAAAGAAACGTATTTCTTATTACCAGGGAATTTCTTACCTGTTCTAAAATCATACCAGATACCATCAGGAATAAAGAAACGATGTACAGTACGATTCATAGTAGGGTCTTTCTTATCAAGAATTGGACAAACAAGTAATTGTGAACCGAAATAATATTGATTTTTATAATGTTCATCATCATAAACCCATAAATAATTATAATAAAATGGTTGAATTAATGGCGTACCAGACTTTGTATAATTATAAGCTTCTGTATATAAATATGGAATTAACCGATGACGAAGTCTTAAATAATCAGCCGCAATATTTTCCGTTTTAACATCCCATAACCAAGGTTCTCTTTTATAATAAGGACCACGAGCACCATGAAAACGCAATATTGGAGAATAAACACTAAGTTCTAAATAACGAATATATAATTCACTCTCTTCAATACCACCATGGTTACCACCAACGTCATGGCTCCACCAACTAACTCCAATATTAGCAGCATTCAAATATTGAAATGGCAACTTCTTAAGAGCTTCCCAACTAACTTCACTACTTCCTCCATATAAAACAGGATAAAGATGGGGAGCATAAATTCCATTTCTCGCTAAAATCATACTTCTTCTAGCAGAATTTCTTCCAGAATCCAAATATAAATAATGATTAGTAGTCCACAAATTCGTAGGATCACTAGTTCCTCTATAATCATTCCAAAAGAAATCAATACCATAATTTTCTAACGGATGTAAAAATGCTTTAAACCAAACATCTAAGATTTTGGGATTTAATGGATCAAACAAAATAATTTTATTATCGCTGACTCCTAAAAACTCACTAGCTTGTTTATAATATTGTTCATGCGGATAAAACCCTTCTGTAGGATCAATACAAAGTCCCACGTGAATACCACGCTGATGGAACTTATCAATCATAGCTTTTGGATTCCTAAATAGATTAGAATTAAAAGTATAACCTGTTTTTAACCCAGTATAATCTCCAACATTTCTATAGTGCCAATCATGATCAAATAACATAACAGCAAAAGGTATCTTTTTCTTTTCAAACTTCTTAAGTAATTCAGTCGTTGAATGATCATCATAAGTAATATTTCTACTCCACCAATTACCAAGAGCATATCTAGGAATCATTGCTGGAGACCCTGTCATCTTAAAATAATCAAATAAGGCTTGTTTAAAATCTCTATCATACATAAAAACATAAACATCAATATGATCCTCTGGTGGATTAGCTAACGTTCCATCTTCCATAATAACTTTACTACGGCTATCATCAAAAGAAGCAAAGCCATCCAAAGAATAAAGGCCACGTTGTAATACTTTATTAACATCAACATCAACACTAATAAAATTACCATTCATATTTCTTGCTTCTGCATGACCATAATACCAATCTTTGTTACGATCTCTTTCATGACTTAAAAGTGTAATCTTTAAGTTTTTCATTGGATCTACCTTTGTCCCAACAAACGGTTGCCTTTTCACATAAGTCAAATGAAAATACTTAGTCATTATCTCAACAAATTGCGTATCCTGTTTAACCTGATATTCTGGATATCCCAAATCTCTACGCATAATGAGCTGTGTAGGACGATCAACAAAGGATCCGCTAGGAGAATATTCCAAGCGTACAACTCTTTCAGTAATAACAGTGATACGAAAATTATTTCCTTTAACAAAGGTCTTGTCATCGCTTTTTGATCGTGTATAATCTACTTCAAATTGTCTTCCTAGTGGATACATACCCAACACCTTCTTATTATTCTAGTAACATAATAACATAAAACAAACAATATTCCAAGAAAAAAATAGCAAAACTGCTACTCCTAAGAATCTAAGAATAATACATAATATTCTTCAAAAGAAATATCGTGCTCATAAATATAAGTTGCTATTTTTTTACCCACATAACGATAATGCCATGGCTCTGCTCTAAAGCCAGTAATTGCTTCATATTTAGAAGGAAAACGTTGAATAAATCCATATTTATGAGCATTCTCCTGAATCCATTCATATTCCTCTGACTCAGCAAAAACATTAGAATTTCTACTTCCAATATCAAAAGATAAGCCAGTTTGATGTTCTGAAAAGCCAGGCATAGCCACATAATTCAAAACATAGTTTTCCCCATACAACTGTCGATAAGTATCACAAGTATCTTCTTGTTCCCCATAACTACGATAACTAGAATTGATAACCAAATCATATCCATCCTTTTTAGCAGCTTTATACATTTTTATAAAAGCATTGACTGCAATTCTACTCCCAGCTTGTGTGTCATCTGCTGCATATTCTTCATCGATAGATACTAAATCATCAGGCTCAAAGTCCTTCTCCAACGAACGATGTTTATTAACTAACATATCAGTGCTAAATTCTTTTACAATAACAGGATCTTCGTAATGTTCTTTATCCATATCAAGATTAACTGCTAAAACAGTAGTTTCATCATCTTCACCTGTCTCATTAGAGTAATCTACATAACGATCATAATTTTTTAATTTAGCATAAGGAAGACTAAAAAACTCTTCCAAATAATTAATCTTATCTCTTTTAGCAAATTCTGTAACATCACTATCACTACCATGAGCTAAAATCATAGAAATATTGTCATTACTATATCCTTTTTCTATCAAGGTGTTAATATTTTTGATTAAATGTTTTTGATTTTGATAATCAATCTTAGAATACTGATCCAGATATTTTTCTTTATAATCACTACTTTCAAAAGCAGCATTCAAAGTTTTATTTTCTCCAACAGACAAAACATATTCTTTTTTTAATTGAAATAAAATACTTCTACTAGCCTCTTCACTATATCCAAGTTCTTTTAATGAATTAATCTGTGAACGGTAAAAAAGAAAAATTGCCAATACAATGCCAAAAACAACTCCAACTATTTTTAACTTTTTCACAACAGATTTTTTTAATTTAAACTTTTTCTTCACGTTATCACCTACTATAACAAGTATACCATAGAAATTGTATTTTAATCTATTTTATGCTACAATATATCACGAAAAAAGGTGTGATGTCATGAAAGCATTAGTCTTATCTGGTGGAGGATCAAAAGGGTCCTATCAAATCGGAGTTTGGAAAGCTTTAAAAAAATTAAGAATTAAATTTGATATTGTAACTGGTACATCAGTAGGAGCTCTAAATGGAGCCTTAATTACTCAAAAAAGTTATTTTCGCGCTATAAAACTTTGGAAAAAAATAAATTTAAAATTACTATTTGGAGAAAATGCCATTGATAGTACAAACGATTTTAAAGTAATGACAATGTATGGTAAAGAATTTTTTAAAAATGGTGGAATGGAAGTAAAAGAGCTAGAAAAATTAATAGAAAAAGAAATCAAATATAAAAAATTAATGAAATCAAATATTAACTATGGACTAGTTACATTTAATTTAACTACTAAAAAACCAATTCAAATAACAAAAAAAGATATACCAAAAGAACTAATAGGAGACTATTTAATGGCCTCTGCCTCTTGCTATCCTGCATTTAAACAAAAAGACATTGACGGAGAAAAATTTATCGATGGAGGCTTTTTCGATAATCTTCCTATCAATCTTGCCATAGAAATGGGTGCAGATGAAATTATTGCAGTAGACTTATCTGCTCCTGGATTTAATAAAGCTCCAAAGAAAAAAATACCTACAACTAAAATCAAACCAAATAATAAATTAACTAACTTTTTAAATTTTTATGAAGAAGGAGCCAAAAGAAATATAAAGCTCGGATATAACGATACTTTAAAAAAGTTTGGAAAATTAGAAGGAAAAAAATATACATTTAAAAAACATACAATGGAAAAAAATAACAAAAAACACTTTGAAACATTTATTTACTTACTAGAAAACATTCTAAATAACGAAAAGATCATGGAAAAATTCCAAAAATTAATCCATCTATCAGGAATATCATCACAAACATTAATAGATAAGATTGGATTAAAAATAATGGAAGAATTAGCTAAAACTTTCAATTTAGATGATACGAAAATATATTCAGAAAAATCTTTCAACAAAGAATTAAAAAGAAAACTAAAAAAAGAAAATTCTAAAGAAATAAAGCAATTAAAAAAATTAATAACAGAAATAGAAGAAAATAAAAATAGTTTAAAAAAGAAAATATTATTAAATCCTTGGGAATTCTTAAAGGCTTTATATCTATATACAATAAGCGAGGTATAATATGGAAAAATTTATCTATTCAAATACAAATAAAAGGTATCATACCCTAGATTATTATTATAAGCAAAAATTTCACTCTAAAGTATTTAAAGTCAGCTTAAATGCTGGCTTTACTTGTCCTAATATTGACGGAACTGTAGGATATGGTGGTTGCATCTATTGTTCTAAAACAGGAAGTGGAGAATTTGCTGGTAACAAAGAGGAGTCTTTAAAAGAACAATTCAACACCGTAAAAAAAATGATGTTAAAAAAATGGCCGAATGCTAAATACATTGGTTATTTTCAAGCAAGGACAAACACTTATGCAGACATAAAAACATTAAAAAAATTATATGAAACAGTATTATCATTTGACAACGTAATAGGATTAAATATCGCAACTAGACCAGATGCAATATCTGAAGAATGCCTAGACTATTTAGAAGAATTAAATACCAGAACATATTTAACCATAGAATTAGGATTGCAAACAACAAACGAAAAAACTGGAAAATTAATTAACCGCTGTCATACACTAGAATGCTTTGAAAATATGGTTAAAAAGTTAAGAGCAAAAAACATTGACGTAGTAGTTCACATTATCAATGGCCTTCCCTTTGAAACAAAAGAAGATATGCTAAATACAGTAAAATATTTAAATAATTTAGATATCCAAGGAATAAAAATTCATATGTTAAGTATTTTAAAAGATACACCTTTAGAAAGACTATATCAAAAAGAACATTTCAAAGTTTTAAATAAAGAAGAATATATAGATATCGTAATAGATCAACTAGAATTATTAAGACCAGAAATTGTGATTCATAGAATTACAGGAGATCCAAAACTAGATGACCTAGTAGAACCAGATTGGCTAATAAAAAAGTTCTGTGTATTAAATGATATAGATAAAGAAATGGTAAAAAGAGATTCGTATCAAGGAAAGAACGCACAAAAAAAGGATTAATTATTTAATCCTTTTTATATTTTCTCAGCAGGAACATCAACTTTTGGCTCAGCAACTGGAGGTTTAGGCATTGGTCTTGGCTTTGGTGGAACAGGTTTATCCATCATCTCACTAAGAGTAGTACCTAACGTTGCTAAATTTTGAAGCTCACTAGGAACGATAATCTTAGTAGCCTGTCCATTAGCAACATCTACCATAGCCTCATAACTCTTAAGTTTAAGAACAGCTTCATCCATACCAACATCTTTGATTAAACGTAATCCTTCAGCAGTAGCTTCTTGAATTTTAACAATAGATTCGGCCTCACCTTCAGCAGCTTTAATTTTAGCCTGCTTAGCGGCCTCAGCACGTAATACTGTACTTTCTTTTTCTCCTTCAGCAATTAGAATTTGACTCTTCTTCTCACCTTCAGCTCTAAGAATAGCTTCTCGTCTTTCACGTTCTGCACGCATTTGCTTTTCCATAGCCTCCTGAATATCCCTAGGAGGTAAAATATTTTTAACCTCTACACGATGTACTTTAATTCCCCATGCATCAGTTGCTTCATCCAAAATACTACGCATTTTAGTATTGATAACATCACGGCTAGTTAGTGTCTCATCAAGTTCCAAATCACCAATAATATTACGAAGTGTTGTTGCAGTTAAATTTTCAATTGCACTAATTGGATTCTCAACACCATAAGTATAAAGTTTAGGATCAGTAATTTGATAATATACAACAGTATCAATTTGCATAGTAACATTATCTTTGGTAATCACTGGCTGAGGAGCAAAGTCTTTAACCATTTCTTTCAAACTAACAACACATGCAACTCTATCCAAAATAGGGACTACATAATGTAAGCCTGTTTCCATAGTTCTATGATATGCACCAAGGCGTTCTACAACATATGCTTTAGATTGAGAAACAATTTTAACTCCTGCAACAACTACTAAAACAATAATAATTAAAACAATTAATAATAAAACTCCAAAATCCATTATTTATTCTCCTCTCTTTCGACAATTAGTTTTACGCCATCCATCTTAACAACTTTAGCCTTTTCTCCAACTTTAAAGGTATCTTTACTAGTAGCAGTCCAAGTAGTACCAAAAACTTCTACTTCACCATAATGATTTGGCTTAATCTCTTTGACAACATCCACCTCTTTACCAATAACTCTATCCAAATTTGTAGGAACAATTTTTTCTTTACTCTTAAACTTCTTAACAATAGGCAAAGTAATAAATAAAGAAACAACACTAATTACTACAAAAATCAAAAGCTGTATTAAAATAGAATCGGTGAAAAACGAAGTAATAAAAGCAGCTAAAGATCCTATCGCAAACCAAATAGAAACTAAATTTACCGTTGCTAATTCAATAAGCAAAAGTACTAAAAACAATATAATCCAATAAATAGACATAAAACTCACCACCTTACTTAAATTATATGATATTGATTCCCAATTTTCAACAATTTTTCTTGTTTATCAGAATAATTTATATTATAATGAAATAGAAGATAGGAGTAATAATCATATGTCGAAAAGCTTATCCAAAAAACAAAAATATATAATTGCCGGTTTTACTGCTGTATGGGGATTGGTATTTATAGGCAGTGGTGTATCTATGAGTCTCATGAATACTCCCGTAACTAAAACCAAAAACGAATTAAAAGTTACTCAAAAACGAGTAGCTAATATGAAAAGCAACGAAATTAGATTAAAATCAATGGAACAAGAAATTAATCAACCAATCAGTATGAATATTAAAGATTACTTAGAAAATGTTAATGATATTGACGAAAAAATCATAAATGAATTACAATTAGATACCTCTATGGTAAATGTAAACCAAGCTGGAAACTATACTTATACAATCACATATAAAAAGAAAACTTTTAATGGTAGCTTTACTATCAAAGAAAAACCACTTCCAGATATGGTATTAACATTAAAATCATTAAATTTAGAAGTTGGATCTGCATTATCAACAGACATTCAAAACTACATTGCAGAAACACTTACAGAAGAAGTAAAACAAAATATTAAGTTAAATCTATCAAATGTAAACACAGCTACTCCGGGTCCATATCAATATACAGTGACTTATAATGGTAGACTATATACCGGCACAATTACAATTTATGAGCCAAACAAACCGGCAGACGAAACCAAAACCCCGGAAACAGAAAAAGCTTGTATAGCAGCAGGTGGAACATGGGATGCAACGAAAACCCCAACCTGTACATTAAACACACAATAAAAGAGCTAAAATGATAGCTCTTTTTTATTTTAACTTAACCCTACAATTTCACCATTAACAAGGTCTATTTTCTCATAATTGGGATTTTTAGGTAACCCAGGCATCCGTAAAATACTGCCAAACAAAACAGTAATAAAACCAGCACCATGATATAACTCAATATCACGAACATAAATCGTATAATCTTTAGGATTACCTAATTTTTTCGCATCATCTGATAAAGAATACTGTGTTTTCGCTCCACAAATTGGAAGATAAGACAACTTGTTTTTTTCAAGCATACGAATCTTCTCCATAGCCTTTTCACTATACTCAACAGCACTAGCATGATAAATCTCTTTAGCAACCTTAAATATTTTTTCTTCAATACTATCAGAATCCGCATATAAATAATGAAAATCCTTCTCTTTAATTACGGAATCTTCAACAACCCTAGCCAAATCAATAGCACCTTTTCCCCCGTCGCGATAGGCTGTACTAATAGAAACAGGAATATTATTTTCACTACACCAATTCAAAACAACAGATTGTTCTTCTTCAGTATCTGTATCATAAGCATTCAAACATACAACAATAGGAATACTAAACTTTTGCAAATTTCTAACATGAGCCTCTAAATTACAAAGACCATTACGAACAGCCATAGTATCTTTAGATAATATATTATCTTTTGAAACACCAGCATTATATTTTAAAGCCTTAATAGTAGCAACCAGCACAATTGTATCAGGAGAAATATTTGCCTTCCTACATTTAATATTCAAAAATTTCTCTGCTCCCAAATCAGAGCCAAAACCAGCTTCTGTAATAACATAATCACCTAAAGAAAGTGCGAGTTTAGTAGCAACGATGCTATTACATCCATGAGCGATATTAGCAAAAGGTCCTCCATGAATAATAGCTGGTGTATTTTCCAATGTTTGTACTAAATTAGGGTAAAAGGCATCTTTCAAAAGAGTCACCATAGCCCCTTCAATATGTAAATCTCTAGCATAAACGAGACTATTATCCTCCGTATAGCCAATAACAATATTGCCCAACATCTTTTTTAAATCATCCAGAGAATCAGCCAAACAAAATAAAGCCATAATTTCACTAGCCGCAGTAATGTTAAATTTTTCTTCTCGACCATCCAGTTGTATATTACGTAACGCTCTATCATTAATATCTAAACAACGATTAAATGTAACCTTTGAAATTCCCAATTCATTACCATGATAAATATGATTATCAATTGCAGCACACAATAGATCATTTGCTGCTGTAATAGCATGAAAGTCCCCGGTAAAATGCAAATTAATATCTTCCATAGGAATAACTTGACTATATCCTCCTCCAGCAGCACCACCTTTCATTCCGAAAACCGGCCCCATAGAAGGTTGTCTTAATGCCAAAACAACATTTCTTTTCATCTGATGAAAAGCATCTCCTAAACCTATACTAACAGTAGTCTTACCTTCTCCATAAGGAGTAGGACTAATAGCGGTAACTAAAATTAACTTTCCCTTCTGAGCTGAGTAGTTCCTTATAATCTTTGCCTTATCATTACCGTATAAAATATAATCTTTTTCAGATAAACCCAAACTAGAAGCCACTTCACGAATATCTTTTTTATTAGCATTACGAGCGATTTCAATATCAGTCATAGTATCACCTCACTATCTAGATTATACCATATTTCAAAATATTATGAAATTTGTTTATAAAAGAGAAAAATAAAACCAAAAATATGAATTCACAATACAATTTATGATTTTGACTTACCAGACAAAACAAAATATCAAAATTCATCATTTGTAGTAATAAATAAAATCTGCTAATATCGAATTCACTAAGAAAAGGAGGAATTTATGAAAAAAACAATTATTTTCTTAATTGTAGTAACAATGTCTCTAATATGCAGTACAAATGTTCATGCAAGTAGTAGTTTTTATGAAGGAGAATATATAGATGGAATCTATATGAACAAACAAAAAGCTAACTCTTCAACAATATATTATCAAAAAGCCAGATTTTTTAGGCAAAGTGGAACAAATAGATTCGCTTATTGTATAGATCCATTTGTATTTTTCCAAGACGGAAGTAATTACGAAGAAGTGATTACCCCAAGTAATTTAACAGAAACCCAAAAAGAGCAAATCTCACTAATTGCTTATTTTGGATATGGGTATAAAAATCATACAGATAGCAAATGGTATGCCATCACTCAACTAATGATATGGCAAGCTGCAGATCCAAGTGGAAATTTCTATTTTACTGATGGTCTAAACGGTCCTAAAATAGAACCATATAATCAAGAAATAAACGAAATAAATACTTTAGTCACAAATTACAAAAAGGAAACTTCATTAAATAATAAAACATATACATTAGTCGAAGGAGAAAAACTATCTATAGAAGATTCTAATCAAGTTTTATCAAACTATAAAAGTAATAATCCTAACTTTGTAATAGAAGGAAATAAATTAATTTCCGATAATTTAATAGAAGGAGAATACACAATTGATTTAATAAAAGAGGAAAAAAAACACAACAAACCATTAGTATTTTATCAATCAAAAAACAGTCAAGCTCTTATGCAAACAGGAGATTTAAAAGATAAAAAAGAAAGTTTAAAAGTAAACGTCATAAAAACAAAAATAGAAATTACTAAAATAGATAAAGATAATCAGTCAACATCACCTAATGGTGAAGGATCATTAATTGGAACAGTATACAGTCTATTAGACAAAAACAATACAGAGATTGCAACCATAACTATTAATGAAAATAGTATTGGAAAACTAGAAAATATTCCTTTTGGAATTTATTATTTACAAGAAAAACATCCCGGAGAAGGCTACCATCTCGATACGAAGAAATATAAACTTGAGATTACAGATAAAAATCCAAAAATTTACATAACATTAGAAAACGAAATTATAAAAAAGAAAATTATCATTTACAAGACTTATGGGGAGAATAATAAAATTCCAGAAGCCAACATCACTTTTGCTATCTATAACAATGAAAATAAAAAAGTTGCAACCATAACAACAGATAAAAATGGAAAAGCAGAAATTATTCTGCCATATGGAAATTATAAAATTGTACAAGAAAATACAACAGATGGATATCATAAAGTAAACGATATAGAAATAACAATAACCGATACAAAAGATGAAATATTTAATCTAGTTGATTATAAAATTAAAGTTCCTAACACAAAAACAAATTTTTTTGCTTATCTCATTATCTTAATAATAAGACTATTCAATTTATGATAAAAAAGTTAATTTGTTTAGGAACAATATTAACTATATATTGCATCATATGTCATGAAATATATACTAAAAACATAATAATAAACAAAGAAGATATAATAACATCTAAAAAACCAACATACATAGTAGAAAATGACCAGATCGGATATTTAAAAATTGACAAGATTAATTTATTTCAACCATTATTAAAAAAAGAAAGTGTACATAATAATATAGAAGAAAACGTAACTATCCTAAAAGATTCAATAATGCCAACAGAAAAAAATAGTATTGTCTTTTTAGCAGCTCACTCAGGAAGTGGTAGCATAGCTTTTTTTAAAGACTTAAATAAACTAGAAGTTGGCGATATAATAGAATTAAAATATAAAAATCAAATATATCATTACCAAATAAACAATATTTGGGAAGAACGAAAAAATGGCTATATCCACGTAAATAAAACAAAGTTAAAACAATTAATACTAACAACATGCAGTCCAGAAAAAGAAAACAAACAATTAATAATTAATAGTAATATAATATAAAAAATACTAGTGATTACTAGTATTTCTTTCTTTTTCTAAAAAATCTAAAGCGGTTTGTAACTGTAAATCATTTTCTGGTATAGGATTAGTTAAATATTCCTCAGTAAGCTGAACAACACGATTAGGACTAACTCCTTTGCCATCAATCCATTTACCCTTTGGTGTTAACCATTTCTCTGTAGTATATTTAACACTAGTCCCATCAGATAACGTATATGCAGTTTGAACAGTCCCTTTTCCGTAAGTAGTTTCTCCTATCAGTGTAGCATCAGAATAACTGTCTCTAAAAGAGGCCGCTAAGATTTCGGCAGCAGAAGCACTAGAGGAATTAACTAAAATTACCACTGGATAAGTCCTACTTTTTTTAGTATTATCTTTTATTTTATTAATATCATCTTTAAACTGTACCTGATATAAAATAGTATTTTTTTTCATAAATAATTCTAAAATATTCTTTGTTTGACTTAAATGTCCTCCAGGATTTGAACGAACATCTATAATTAAAGAATTAATATTTTTCTTTTCTAGTTTTTTTAATTCTGCCTTAAACTGCTGAAACGTATTAGCTGCAAACGTATCAATAGAAATGTAGCCAGCATTTCCATTGTTTAAAGCATAAACATCTGATGTTACAGAGATGAAATCAATTGTTGCAGGTTTAACTTCTTTAACAACTTCTTTTCCATCACGCTCTAGTGTCAATTCTAAAGTGGTTTTTTCATCTTTTTTAATAATAGAAGTAACATCACTCAAATTCAACCCTTCTAATAATTGATCATCTATTTTTAATAAATAATCTCCTACTTGAATATTAGCTTTTTCAGCAGGTGAACCCTCTACAACACTAACAACATAAAATTTTTTATCAGCATTCATTGCAATAGTAATTCCAATACCAACATAACTTCCATCTACAGTTTCATGAAAAGTAGCGGCATTTTCTTCATCCATATATGTAGAGTATGGATCATCTAAAGAAGATAACATTCCTTCAACAGCAGCATCTACCAAATCTCTTTCATCAACATTTTTATAATAATCCTCTAAAATATTATTATAAACAGCAATCAGCTCCTGCAAAGATGAAGAAACTTTCTCTCCACGATATTCTTGTCTAAAAAAAGTAACACTACAGCCAACAACCACACCAAACGCAATGGAAATAATGATAATAATCAATACTTCTATTGTATTAAAACCACTTTTATGTTCAACAACAATTTCCCTAATATCATCTTCAACAAGCTCGTCCTCTTCCACCTGAGGAATTTTCTTAAAATTAGGTTTAATGAAAGGAAATTTTCTGTTTCCAGACATAAACATCACCTCGATAAACTCTATGATAATAATATCACAAAATACTAAAAAAAATAAGAGGAGAATTCCTCTTATGACAACTCCTGAGTAATAGCATCCTCACCTTCGATATAATCAACAACTCTACCATTTTCAAACTCTATCAAAGTAGGTCCTGCTACTCTTAAGTAATCAACATCTTGAACATCACTATTTGCAGTTCCTGACACATACTGCTTATTAAACACACTACTCATATCTGCAGTATAAATAGCATAATGATCATCTTTATCTTCATACGTACTAACAATATTAGTATAAGTAGATTTAAGATCATCAGAAGACATATCATAGTAAAGAACATAATAATGATCATCTCTCATAGAAAAGCTATTTCCAGCAAGAATTTCTTGATACTGAATATCCGCTTCCGCAGGTGTAGTATCAACTATAGCAGAAGAGCTATCTCCTTTTTCAAGAATATATACAGTAAGAAAATAAAAAACAACAAACACTAAAATGATAACAATAAATAACTTGACAACTTTACCAACTTCTAACGAAAAAGAAGAAGGCATAGAATCCACTGCTTGATGATTTTTTCTTCTATATTGTTTATTATTTGCCATATTAACCACCCAAGAAAATTATAACACAAGAAAAAAAAGAGGTAAAGCTCTTATTTCATAGTCTGAACTACTCCAATAGATTGAGCTACCTCTACTAATTCTTCCTGATTTAAAACATCACTAACTAAATAATACTCAATACCATTAGTTGTCCAATTCAAAGAATTATTAGTCATAACACCTAATGTATCCATTAACTGATATGGCTCTCCATAGGTTGGAACAACAGTAAATTCATTTTCTATATTAGCAGTTTCTTCTACCAACAAAAACGGCTTTTCCCCATCAAATGTCATAATAATTCTTTCGCCATTACCTTTATCTATTTTTTCTTCATTAGTAAGTCTAGTACCACTAGGAATCATCAATGGATAAATACTTTCTTCTAATACTCCAGTCTGTTCTACAGTATCTTCTACAGAATAAGTTTTCATAACCGTATTTAAAGAAAAATAATTTTTCTTAAAAGTAGGAGAATAATCTATTTTCTTATATTCCATAGTCATACAAATAACTGAATCACTATTATATACTTGTACTTTTTTTAACTTTAATTTTTTAGAAAGATTAATTTTCTGCTTTACTAAATTACGATTATTAGGATAATTTACCGCTGTCATAAAACTATATCCATCCTTAGTTTCTTTAAATATCCTATCATCATCATCCTTAATATCTTGAATAAGTGATTCTAATAAATATATTTGAGAATTACTATAAGGCCAATCACTTTGGAATTTAAAACTTTTATTCAATGCTGGAGTGACCACCCTGACACACAAGAGTTTAACCTTTTTATATTTTTTTAAAGCCTCTTATGGCTTAGTCCTCTTTAATTTCAAAATCTAATAACCCGTTACATACATCTTCATATACATCTTGTGAATACTTGATTGTATCAATTAAATATTGTTTATCATTATCATATTCTTTTAAACCCCTCATATAATAAGGTCTATCTTTATCTAGTATAATAAATGGCATAATATTATTTTTCAAACACTCTTTAAACATTATCATTCTGCCAACACGACCGTTGCCATCTCCGAAAGGGTGGATTCTCTCAAACCTAACGTGAAAATTAATTATATCTTCAAGTGTTACTTTTTCTAATTTTAAATAATCAGTAAGTAACTCATCAATATCTTTCTCCACATCTTTAGGATCGCTTGTTTTAATGACATTTACTAGTCCTATTATATTAGGAACTACTTTAAAGCCTCCAACATTATATCTAGGATCATCTTCATCACTTGTGTTTCTCTTTAAAATCTTATTCATCTCTATCATCATTTCTTTTGAAAGAGGTTTATCTACATTATCTAACATATAATCAAATAACTTAAAATGATTTTTAGCTTCTGTTAAATCATCTAATTTAATTACGTCATCACTCTTTGGAATAAAACTAGAAGTATCAAATATTGCTTCAGTTTGTTCTTCTGTTAATCTACTTCCCTCTATCTTGTTAGAATTATAAGAGAAATTAACTTGTGAAAAATGATAAATATTTCCTTTAAATTTTGATTCTTTTTGTTTAACTAATTCGTGTTTGATTTTTTGTACGTCCATTCATCTCACATCCTTATATATTATACTAGCCTAAACTTATAATAAATATCGATATTTTTATCTTCATCAATTTCGATTCTATCAATAAGTGTTGTAATGAGAGCTCTAGTAGGTTTTTCTAGTTTTAAAAATTCTTCTATTTTTTGTGCATAGTATTTATCATCAGTAACATTTGTATTTTCGAGATTCTTTAACTGCTCTTTATAAAGCTTAATTTCCTTTTCCTTATTCTTTATATCAAGAGTAAAATTATTATATGTTCTTTTATACATCTCTAAAGTTATATTACCATCTAACTTATCATTATAGCAAACATCAATTTTTCGTTTTAAATTTTCTATCTCGTTATCTAACTTATTAATCTCATAAAGTATTTTGTTTTTCTTATTCTTTAATTTATCAGAATTTTTTAAAGCATTCTCTAACATATTAGTATTAATATATTTCTTACACATTCGCCTTAACTCTTTTAAAACTATTTCTTCAATTTCAAAATACTTAACACTATGAGGAGTACATACTCCTTGATGTTTTCTTTTAGCCCAGTAATTACAATTACCATATATTCTAGTAACCTCTCCATATTTTTTAGTTACTTGTTTATGAGCTCTAAAACCAAAAGTATGACCACACTCTTTACAAAAAATAAGTCCACGAAGTAATAAACTATTAGTAATGCCATCTCCTTTAAAACGATTTTTATTGCTTTTAAACATATTCTGTACTAATTCAAAAGTTGCCTTATCTACAATAGCTGGTACAGCATTCTCACATACAATCCAATTATCTTCTCTTGTATGAATACGTTTTTTAGACTTATAATTAATCTTCTTCTGTTTGCACTGAGTAAGATTACCAATATAAGTTGGACAGCAAAGTATATCTCTTACTGTTCTCGTTGCCCAAACACCATAATGATAATTATTTTGTCCTATCTTCATATTTTTATGTTGACTAGGAGTTGGAATTTTCTCATTTGTTAAAGTATCACATATCATTCCAAGTGATGAACCATTTGCAAACATATTAAATATTCTTCTAACAACTTTAGCAGCTTCTTCATCAATTACTAACTTATGTTTATCTTCTTCGCTCTTTTTATAGCCATAAGGAGCATAAGCTCCCACAAACTGACCATTTCTTTTTTTAGTATATAAAGAACTCCTTAACTTATTAGATATATCTTTAACATACATATCATTAAAAGCACTTTTAAATACTAACATATCATTAGCAGAAGAATTTTTTGCCGTATCAATTCCATCATTAACTGCTACATACCTAATTCCGTGTTCTGGAAAATACTTTTCAACATAATAGCCAAACTCAATATGATCTCTTCCAAGTCTTGATGTATCTTTAGTAATAATCATATTGATTTTTTTATCTTCACAGTCTTTAATCATTCTTTTAAAGCCATCTCTATCAAAAGTTGTTCCAGAAACTCCATCATCGACATACTCATCTACAAAGAGTAAATTATTATCTCTAATATAATTTAAAAGCAAATCTCGTTGCGTCGATATACTACCACTTTCACCTAACCTCTCATCTTCTCTAGATAATCTTAAATATATTCCTACCTTATAGTCGTCCGTTATCATAACATCTCCTCTATAAGTCTAAGATTATATCCGTATCTATTATATCATTAAATTTTAAATCTTCGTCTAAAAAAGATAAGAAAAATGAACTAATTAGTTCGTCTAAAGTAAGAGCATTATCATCAAATATATTATTTACCTTATATTTGTCCATATTCCACCTCATTAAATGTATATGAGGCACGTCTTAAAATATTTTGTCTTGTTTTGCTATCTATATTAATTTCTCCTTTCCTTATATTATTAATAAAAATTCCTCATAATAAATTCAAATCCTTTCTATTTATATTCACAAAGTATTTTTTCCATTTCTTTTTGTTCTTCTAAAGTTGCAGGGGTACTTTCACACCTACTACCATCCCAAATTAAAACACCATCATCATCTTCTCTGATATGTGGTGCTTTTTTTCCTTTTATTATTTCTTCTGAATTGTTTGCTACATCAGTAACAGTAATAAAACTTTGTATTTTTTTATTTTTATCGATATAAGAGTTTAAATAACCCTTAATATAAATCTTATTACCTTTTATAAAATAATCTTTATAAATATGATAAAGCTCTCTTGCTATATTTAAACTAACATATACATTTTTATCTTCTTTAGTAGTATATTTTCTTGTAGTAATTCCAAACTTAATATATTTATCATTCGTATCAGTAATAGCATTAATAATACCTGATACTAATACTTTATTAAAATTTATATCATTATTCATTAATCAGATCCTTTCTATTTTTGCTTTTTAAATATAATTAAAATA